>JAEEGG010028785.1_pt1 | contig 10421 bp, 9 predicted proteins | sample 9134161 | NCBI WGS metagenome assembly JAEEGG01 (sample SAMN16246543, study PRJNA631951) | gut metagenome | biome: gut microbiome; feature: rumen; material: CR-attached | host: Bos | place: Iran: Karaj | collected 2018-10 | reverse complement strand
AGCCCGACGCCCAGAACGACCCCGACGTCCAGGCCGCCGTCAAGAAGGTGGCCGACGCCCTCGGCGACACCGGCCGCATCCTGGTGCGCGAGAGCGGCACCGAGCCGGTCATCCGCGTCATGGTCGAAGCCGAGAGCGACGCCATCTGCGAAAAGCACGTCGACTCCGTCATCGACGTCATCCGCGCCAAGGGCCACCTCGCCTGACCCGGCGCGCCCCCGCCCCGGGGATGCGGCTTTCCGGCCGCATCCCCTTCCTTTTGCCCCCACTTTTGCAATTACGGGAAAACCTTGCATTCCCCCCCTGATTTCCCCCGTATTCCCTTCCATGGACATCACCCGCTCCAAACCTCTTGCCCCCCGCCCCATCCCCCTGCTACAGTTTCACCCGCACACCCCCGGAGACCCACCATGAGCAAAACCAAACGACGCGCCAAAGCCCAAGCCAAGGCCCTCGGCATCCCCCTCCCCCCGCCCGAAGCGAAAGGCCAACCCGAACGCCTGAGCGTGAGGCAGATTGCCCTGAAGATCCTGCGCGGGGCCGGCAAGCCGATGTCCGCGCACGAAATCTGGCAGGAAGCCATCCGCACCGGTCTCGCCGCGAACACCACCTCGACGGCCGAGCGCCCCGAAAACGCCCTCAGCGGCTTCCTCTACAACGCGGCACACGAACACAAACACGGCATTTCCGGCGCCGGCGAGTTCCCCGTCCGCTACACCCTCGCATCCCCGCAAGCCTGACGGCCGGATTTGCACAGGGCCACGGAAGTCGGTTGCAACGGATTTCCGCGTTTAGGGCGGGTTAAGAAATAGTGTGTCCGCCGGCCATTGTGTCTTCACTTTTTCTTTTGCGGACGCGCAGAAGCGCGTCCCTCCCCGTGGAGAGCGCAGCGGGAGGGTCGCGCTTCCGCGCGACCTTGTGGTTGGGCAACGCCTGTGAAGCGGCAGAAAACTTACACCACTCTCAAGGGGCGATCCGGGGGAGACCTTCGATGGCGTCGAAATGGCGGTCGTAGGAGAGAAGGGTTGCGCCGGTTTCGAACGCGGTGGCGGCAATCCAGATGTCGTTGACGGGGATGGGGCGGCCTTTCCGGCGGAGCAGGTTCGTGAGTAATCCCCAGCGCATGGCGATGGCTTGGTTGGCGGCCTGGAAGACGATTCCGGGGCGGGAGAGGAAACGTTCCAACGCCATGATTTGCCTCCGGGGATCCTTCGCCTTTTGGAAGCCATGCGCCAATTCCGCGACGACGGCGGCGGGGACGATGATTTCATCGCACTGCGCGAGAAAGTCGACGACGGCCTTCTTCCCCCGCAGCAGGTCGATGTAGGCGTTTGAGTCGATGCAAACCTTCATTCCAACGCCCCGGAAGGGAGGTCCGGCCAATCCGCGGGATCGATGCGTTCGCAGTCTTCTTCGATGGCTCTCTCGATTTCCGCGGCTTCTTCGGCGGTGAGGATGCCGCTGAACTCGGAGAAATCGTGGAGGGGCTTTCTGGCGATGCCAAGCCCGAAGGACATGGAGAGGGCGGTGACGGCCGTGGCATTCATGCTGCGGCCGGTTTCGCGGGCGCGCTCGGCAAGGGCGCTGGCCACATCGTCGGGAATGTTGCGGATGGTCATGGTTTTCACGGAAAGACTCCTTGATGGCATCAGATGATTGCACGAGCAATCGCGGAATGCAATCAAGTGTAGCGGCGGCGAGGGGAAAAGCAAGGTGTTTCGTTTTCGGGAAGCGGCCTGGACGCAGGAGAGGAGAGCCTAATGTAAAAAACTGGCAAAAACGCCAATGTTTCCATAATCTCGCGCCAGCCGTGGACTCCACTTCCGGAGGTGCGGCATCCTGCCGAGTATGTGTTCCGTCAAGAAGCTTTCTTGGATTTCTTTCTGGTTGAAGGGCGTTGGGGGGCCGTGTTTTCCTTGGATTTCTCTTCCGTTTCTACGGGTTTTGGAAGGTGCGCGTAGTACTCCCGGGCCACCGCCTCCGCGAACGCTTTCGCGCTCTTGTAGCCCATGGCCTCCAGAGCTTCCTGTCCCAGGCTCCGGGCCGCCTTGGCCAGTTTCCGGATGTGCCCCGCTTCCGCCTCCCGGCCCGGCACCGGGTGGCCCATCAGTGCGTGCCACAGCGCCACCGCCATCTTCCTCGCCAGCGCCACGAGCACCAAGTTGCGGGGCTTGCCCGACGCGACCTTCCTCCTCGCCCACTTGTGCATCGGTTGCGTCCCGTGCGGGTAGGCCGACTGCGCGCCCTCGACCAGCAACGCCTTCAGGTCGTTGCGGCCGCACTTGGACACGTGCCGCTGGCCGTTGTCCTCCCCGCTCTCGCACACCTTCGGATTGAGCGCCAGGTACGAGCAGAGCTTGCGCGCCGTCGGGAACCGCCGGATGTCTTCGATGGCCGCCACCAGCGCGAACGCCGTCGTGTAGTCCACCCCCAGCACCGACATCGCCGTCCGCATCGCCGGCGTGACCGCCGCGACGGCCTGCATGTGCTTGCGGATGGAATCCTTCTTGTTGCACGCGTGTTCGAAGTCGGCGACCAGGATCCCCAGCAGCGGATGGCAGCGGCCCTCCTCTTCCAGCTCCTCCATCGCTCGGCGGTACCCGCCGGGCGTCCGCAGCCGGGCGAGGTCGTCGGCCCCCTGCTCCTTGCAGAAGCTCCAGAGCCGGTTGCGGCAACGCACGGCGTCCTTGCCGGCGTTGCGGTACAGGAACCAGGCGTCCCGGTATTGCTGGTATTGCACCGAGGGCACGAACACCTCCGTGCGCTCGGCGCCACGCCGCGCGTAGCCCGCCGCGATGTTGTACGCGTCGATGGCGTCGTTGATCCGATCCGGCGACGACAGCCCCTTGGCGATGTCCGAGACCAGCACCTTCGCCTTGTACCCGATGGCCTCCAGCCGCCGCACCACCGCAAAGGCGTTCGTCGACGCCTCCAGCACCGTCAGCGCCCCTTCCGGCACCCGGTTGCGGTACGTGCCTTCCAGCGCCGCGAGGGTCGTGGCTATCGATTGCACCTTCACCGGGTCCGATCCGTGCGCCCAGCGCGTGATGCACAGCTGGACCTTCTCGCTGTGCAGGTCCATGCCCACCAGCGGAATGCCGCCTCGCGGCGGGGTTTCTCCTTGCGTTTGTAGTCTCATTGTTGTTCCTTGGATGAGTGCTGCCGCACGCCGGGAAGCAGACGGGTCTGCATGAAGCAAACGAGTATGCGGGGTTTGTCCCCAAGCAGGTGGTGATCCGTCGGCGCCCACACGCGTCAATCGGGCATTTGGCCCAGGGCAAGAAGCGGGCGTCTCCCATGCGGACAGCGGGTGGTTACCATTCACCTGCTGTTTCGCATCATGCTCCGGCGTGCGGCAGTTTTTCAAATCTCTTTTCATCTCATCGTCCCGGGAACACATTACCCACGCGCCAACGAGGGGAATATGTCGCGCCCGAAGGGCGCACCGCATCTCGTCTCTCGTCACTCGTCACTCGTCTCTGCGCCCGCATGTGTACCCTATCGGGATTGTTTTCCGCATCGCAATTGACTTTTGACCCCGAACGGGTATAAATTGACACTCGGACACTCAAACAGACACCGAACGGGTATAAAATGACCATCTCGGAATTCATCCGCCAACAACGCAAAGCACACGGGCTGACGCAACGCGGCTTGGCCGACCGCGCGGGCGTGGGGCTCCGCTTCGTCCGGGAAGTGGAAGCCGGCAAACCGACCCTCCGCCTGGACAAAGTCAACGCCCTCCTCGATCTCTTCGGCCACCGACTCGAACCGGTACCGGCACCCCGCGGGGAGGACTGATCCATGCGGCAAGCCGACATCTATCTGCACGGCCGCCTCGCCGGCCGCCTCGTCGAGGACGTCGACGGCTATCTCTTCCGGTACGACGACGCCTATCTCGCCGAGCGCCCCGCGCGCCTTTCGGCCACCTTGCCGCTCCGGGCGGAACCGTTCCGCGCTCCCATCCTGTTCCCCTTCTTCGACGGCCTGATTCCCGAGGGCTGGCTGCTGGACATCGCCACCGACACCTGGAAACTCGATCCCGCCGACCGGATGGGGCTTCTGCTGGCCTGCTGCCGTGACTGCATCGGGGCCGCCAGCGTACGGGAGGTGGAACCATGAGCGGCGCTCCCGCCCGTTGCCTTGCCTGCGGCCGCCCCCTGGCGGCGGAGGCGGGCACCGCTTTCCACCCCGCCTGCTCGCGCCGCCTCTTCGGCACTCCGCGGCCGCCCGTGCTGGCCCGTACGTGGTCGGAACTCGACGCCTTGGCCAAAAGCACGATTCTCCGGCGCATCTCCGTCCCGGGCGTGCAGCCCAAGCTCTCCCTGCATCTGGAACGGGGGCGGACCGGCGCGCCCGCCCGGCTGACGCTCGTCGGCCTCGCCGGGGACTTCATCCTCAAGCCGCCCTCCACCCGCTGGCCGCACCTTCCCGAGGCCGAGCACTTCGCGATGCTCCTGGCACGCGCCTGCGGCATCTCCGTCGCGGAATCCGGCCTGATCCGGCTCGACTCCGGCGAACTCGCCTACATCTGCCGCCGCATGGACCGGTCCCGCGGCGCGCTCCGCCACATGGAGGACTTCTGCCAAATCCTCGGCAAGGTGACGGCCCAGAAATACAACGGTTCCATGGAACAGATCGGCAAAGCCATCCGCATCCACTCCGACGCCCCGGGGCTGGACGCGGTACGGTTCTTCGAGCTGGTCCTTTTCTGCTTTCTGACCGGCAATTCCGACATGCATCTCAAGAACTTCTCCCTCCTCGAAAACGATTCCGGCGGATGGGAGCTTTCCCCCGCGTACGATTTGGTGCCCGTCCGGCTGGTTCTCCCCGAGGACCCGGAAGAACTCGCCCTGACCCTCAACGGCAAGAAAAACCGCCTGCGCCGCACCGATTTCCTCGAGCTGGCGGAATCCCTGCGCCTGGCCCCCCGGCAGACGGAACGTGCCCTCGCGCGCATCGTCTCGGCCGTCCGCGACCATCTTCCCGGCACCCTTTCCGCCTCCTTCCTCCCGGCGGACATGCAAGACGCCCTCGCCGCCCTTGTCACCTCCCGCCTCGACCGCCTCGCCCCCTGAAAAGAGCAAACTCCGATTGGCCCTGTTTGCCTCTTCTCAAAAGACGGCCCGACCTCTCCCTCTGCCCGCTCCGCCCGCGTCACCTTCCACAATCCGCCCGCGGGGCGCACCGCAAACTCGGCGCTCGTCGCTGCGCCCGAAGGGGCGTCCCCCCCCGAGCTGTGCAAAACTGAAATCGAACTTGATTTCTGCACACTGGCCGGCGACCTCGAAGTCTCGACCGGCGGCACCGACTGGATATCCTTCCGCCACACCGCCCGCTGGCTCTCGACCTGATTCACCCGCACCTCCCGCAATACCTCCGGAAGTGGCGCGGAACTTCATCCCCAAGTGCTGCGGTGCTTCCGGGGGTGCGGCATCCTGCCGCGCCAAGAAAGGACATGTCGCGCCCGAAGGGCGCACCGCATCTTGTCACTTGTCACTATTCACTTGTCACTGCGCCCGCAGGGCGCTGTCCTCCAGGACGCGGATCTCGCGCACCTCCACCCCTTCGGACCCTTCGGGGAACACGACCCACACGTACTGCGCCAGGCCGCCCTCGTCCTCGAACCAGTCGTCCGCGTCCTCCGACAGCAACACGCGCATCCCGTCCGGCAGGTTCACCCCGACCACCTCCACCTCCGCCACGTCCCGGGCTTCCGCGAACGTCAGGACCACCCAGGCCCCGGCTTCCGCGCCCTCCGGCGCCCATCCCGTGGACTCGTCGCCGTCCACCACGGCGCTGCCGTCCGCCCCGTCGCTCGTCGTGGTCTCGGCATCCGCCTCCCTTCCCGCGGACCGCTTGGCCGCCGCGGTTCCCGGCGTCGCCTCCTCGATGGCGGTCCAATTCGCGTACAGGGTCGTGTCGGACGCCAGGTCCCACGTCCGCTCGCCCTTCCCGGCCGCCGTGTAGTAGCGCGTCCCGCCGCCGTCCGCCGCGGTGTAGTAGCCGTCGAACGTGTACCCCTTGCGCGAAGGCAGAGCGATGGCGGGCATCGCCTTCCCGTACGTCGCCGTGGCGGACACCGTCCCGCCCGAGCCCTCCTGCCGGTCCAGCGTGAGGGTGTACGAGTTGGCCTTCCACTTGGCGTACAATGTCGCATTGCTGGCCACGTTCCAGACCCGCACGCCCTGCCCCTCCGGCGTGTAGTACCGCGTACCGCTGCCGTTCGTCGAGCTGTAATACCCTCCGAAGGTGTACCCTTCCCGGGTCGGGACGGTGATTTCGGGCATCGCGCCCGCGTACGTCGCCACGGCCTCCTCCGTTCCGCCCTCGCCCCCCTGCGGGTCCAGCTCGACCGTGTAGGAATTCGCGGTCCACTTCGCGTACAGCGTGGTCGCGGCGGCCTTGTTCCATTTCCGCGCGCTCGCGCCTTCGGCCGTGTAGTACCGCGTCCCGGCGCCGTTCGTCGCGCTGTAATACCCCCCGAACGTGTACCCCGTGCGCGCCGGCACCTCGATTTCGGGCATCGCCTGCGCGTAGGTCGCCGTGGCGGACGCCGACCCGCCCTTTCCGCCCTGCCGGTTCAGGGTGACCTTGTAGGAGTTCGCCGTCCACAGCGCGTACAGCGTCGCGTTGGTCGCCCCGTTCCACGTCCGCGCGCTCTGGCCATCCGCGGTGTAGTATTGCGTCCCCGCGCCTTTCTTCTTGCTGAAATATCCACCGAACGAGTATCCCTTGCGCTTCGGCGCCTTGATCGCGGGCATCGCCTTCGCGTAGGTCGCCGTGACGGACGCCACCTCTCCCGTGCCGCCCTGCATGTCCAGCGTGACGTCATACGAGTTCGCCGTCCACTTCGCGTACAACGTCGTGTTGCTCGCCACGTTCCAGACCCGTGCGCCCTGGCCCTCCTCCGTGTAGTATTGCGCCCCGGTGCCCTTCGTCCCGCTGAAATATCCTCCGAAGGTGTACCCCTTGCGCGTCGGCACCGTGATTCCGGGCAACTCGCCCCCGTACGTCGCCGTGGCTTTCGCCGTTCCACCCTTGCCCCCCTGCCGGTCCAGCGCGACCGTGTAGGAATTCACCGTCCACTGCGCGTACAGCGTCGCGTTGGCCGCCGTGTCCCAAGCCCGCGCGCTCTTGCCCTTCGCCGTGTAGTATTGCGTCCCGGCGCCGTCCGGCTCGCTGAAATACCCCCTGAACGTGTACCCCGTGCGCGTCGGCGGCTTGATGGCGGGCATCGCGCTCTCGTAGGTCGCCCTGGCGTACGCCGCCCCGCCCGTCCCGCCCTGCCGGTCCAGCGTGGCCTTGTAGACGTTCGGCGTCCACTGCGCGTACAGCGTCGCATTGCTCGCCACGTCCCAGCCCCGCGCGCTCTGGCCCTCGGCCGAGTAGTACCGCGTCCCGGCGCCGTCCGGCCCGTCGAAATAGCCGCCGAACGAGTATCCCGTGCGCGCCGGCACCTCGATCCCGGGCATCGCCTTCCCGTACGTCGCCGTGGCCTCCTCCGATCCACCCTCGCCCCCCTGCCGGTCCAGCGCGACCGTGTAGGAATTCGCCGTCCACGTCGCGTACAGCGTCTTCGCCGCGGCCTGGTCCCACGCCTGCGCGCTCTTGCCGTCTGCCGAGTAGTATTGCGTCCCCGCGCCCTTCATCATGCCGAAATACCCGCCGAACGCATATCCCGTGCGCACCGGCGGCTCGATATCGGGCATCGCGCTCCCGAACACCGCCGTGGTCTCCTCCGTTCCATCCCCGCCCCCCTGCGGGTCCAGCGTGACCTTGTAGGAATTCGTCGTCCACGTCGCGTACAGCGTCGCGTTGGTCGCCACGTCCCAAACCCGGACGCCCTCGCCCTCCGCCGTGTAGAATTGCTCCCCGGCGCCGTCCGGCTCGCTGAAATACCCCCCGAACGCGTGTCCCGTGCGCGTCGGCGGCACGGTGGCGGGCAACTCGCTGCCGTACCTCGCCGTGACGGACGCCTCCCCGCCCTTGCCGCCCTGCCGGTCCAGCGTGACCTTGAAGGCGCCCGCCGTCCACTTGGCGTACAGCGTCGCGTTGCCGGCCACGTTCCAGGAGCGCGCACTCTTGCCCGCCGCCGTATAGTACCGCGTCCCGCCGCCGTTCGTCGCACTGTAATACCCCCCGAAAGCGAACCCCGTCCGTACCGGCACCACAACCGCCGGCATCGTCGCCCCGTACGTCGCCTCAACCTCCTCCGATCCCCCCTCGCCCCCCTGCGCGTCCAACGCGACATCGTACCGCTCCGCCGCCCAATGCGCCCACAGCGTCCGCGTCGCCTCCTCGCCCACGACGTTGGTCGCCGTCACCTGCGCCCCGCCGCTCCTCGACGTCCACCACCCCCCGAACGAATACCCCGTCCGGCCCACCTCCGGCAGCTCCCCGTACGCCTTGCCCGCCGCGTACACATTCGTCTGCCCCGCCGGCGCCCCTCCGTTCCCGTTGAACGAGACCGTTTGCTGGCTCCCGTTCGTCACGACCGACCCGTTGGCGTCATCCGCCGCCGCAACCCCCGCGCCCTGCACGCACAGCCCCGCCGCCAGTGCCGCCGCCGCCACCGTCCGAACCAACCCGTTCCATCCGCTTTTCATCGCGATTCTCCGTCGGCCTTTTGCAATCCATCGGGGACACGCTTCCGGCCAACAACAAGCGCGCCTCCGAAACGTGGCGAAAAACCTTTCCGCCCGCCCATTTGGACGACACTCCCAATGTACCCACTTTTCCCCCCACCCCGCAAGCCCCGATTTTCCCCCCTTGCCAGCATCGGTTCCCCCAAAAATGCCTAACGCACAACGGAGCGGAGACACCGCAAAACCCACCCGGATTTTGCCCAATCCGGTAGCTCCTCCGGAAAAGCCCAGTTTTCCAACGATTGGAAAAAAATTTTCCAATGGTTGGAAAAATCTGCTCATTTTTTCCAATGATTGGAAATAATTTTCACCCGTTTTCCAATGATTGGAAAAATTTTTGGCCCATTTTCAGGAAACAAAAAGAACAAAACAGTCAACAAAACAACCGGCGAACAAAACCGTCAGACAATTCCGACAATTTCCGACAATTCAGAGAGAAGGCAACTTGGCCACCTCTTCTGCGGAAGGAGAGAGGGAGGAGAGCGGGAGGGGGCGTCGGAAGGACACGTGTTCATGGCCGGATTTCCCTGGTGGAGGATGTTTCGGTTCGCGCCCCTCTCCGCACCATGGTGCCCTTTGCCCCCGCGGAGCTTTCGGGGGGCGGGACTCCAAGCCCCAGGTAGCGGTCGAAAGTCTCCTGCAAGACCTCACGGGGAATCATCACGCGCTTGTATTCGGCGACCAGCGCGGGACTCATGGACCGCGAAAGAGCGTATTCCACCATGCTGTGGTCGGCGCTCTTGCAGAGGAGGACGCCGATCGAGGGGTTTTCATCCTCCCGTTTCACATCCCGGTCGAGTGCCTCCAGGTAGAATTCAAGCTGCCCCATGTCGGAGGGACGGAAGTCCCGTGCCTTGAGCTCGAAAGCGACAAGGCAGCGCAGTGCGCGGTGGTAGAACAGCAGGTCGATGCGGAAATCGGTGCCACCGACCTGGACCGGGTACTCCTCGCCCATGAACAGGAAGTCCTTCCCGAGGCCAAGGATGAATTCCCGCATGTTCACCACGATGCCTTTGCGGAGGCGTGCCTCCGAATGCTTCGGGGGAAGGTTCAGGAAATCGAGGAGTGCCGTGTCCGGGATGACGGCGGGGGCGGACGGATACGCCGCCTTGAGCGCCTTGGAGTAGTTCCGCTTGTTTCCGCCGAGGACGGACGAATAGGCGTCGTCCACGAGGCGCTTGCGGAGTTCCACCGTGTTCAACCGTTCCCGGAAAGCGTAAACGACATAGAACAACCGCTCGTGCACCGTCCGTGTCCGACCGGCGATTTCCAGCAGGTTGCTGAAGGTAGTCAAGGCAAGGACAGGCGGCAACGGGAGGCATTGTCCGGCCGGGATCGGGCCGATTTGTGCAGATGCCATCTGCACAATTTGGCCGGCCATTGGTTGGACACCCCCGCCATCTGGAATTTGTGCAGATGGCGTCTGCACAATTCCCTTTCCATATCTGGCCAGCAATGCCAGGAAGTCCGGCGAGCTGAACGCCTCGTAAACCGCGACCATGTTGTAGAGGTTCCGCCGCCCGTAGCCGCGTTCCTCCGGAGCGTTGGCGTGGATGTAGTCAACAAGCCTGTCGATGGTCGCCTGCCCCCAGCCCTCGCGCTTGATTTTGCCGGAGAGATAGCCGCCGATTTCCCAGCGGGAGAGCAAATGCGCAACGTTGACCGAAGCCAACGCCCCGGCATGGTGGACGCGGATGATGGAAAGAATTTCCGCAAAGGATTTCGTTTCCGCGGTTTTTCTCATCCGGGTTTCCTTTCCGTTTGGCCGGGATG
>JAEEGG010028783.1_pt1 | contig 10422 bp, 5 predicted proteins | sample 9134161 | NCBI WGS metagenome assembly JAEEGG01 (sample SAMN16246543, study PRJNA631951) | gut metagenome | biome: gut microbiome; feature: rumen; material: CR-attached | host: Bos | place: Iran: Karaj | collected 2018-10 | reverse complement strand
TTGCCGCCCCTCCCTTCGGGAGGGGTTGGGGGTGGGCCTTGTGTTGGGGGTGGGCTTTTCTTTGCTGAAAATCTTGAAGACATCCCGGAGAGAATCCATCTTCCTGCGCCATGTGAAACCGCCGCCGTAGAGACCGGTGTAGCCGTCGAGCCAGTCGTAGACGTTCTGCTGGTAGAACAGCTTGACGCTCTTCGTGGAGTTCTGGTCGAGGCGGTATTCCATCGTGACGTTGTCGAAGAACGACTGCTTCTGTCCGCCCATGTCGTTGGCGCCGCTCGACACCTTGCCGCCGAGCTGTATCTTCAGCCGGTTGTCGAAGAGACGTTTCGAGAACTTGAACGAGTAGTCTGTGTGCGACTGGCCGGAGGCGTCGGTGGTGTTGTCGAGTCCTACACTCAGGTCGAGAGTCTTCAGCGCCGACCCGGTGATGTTGTTAATCTCGCTTTGCAGGAATGAGCTGAGAGCAGAGTTCATGGAGAAACCGCTGGTGTTGCCGTCGGTAAGGAACATTCCCGTGGTGAGCATCGTGACGGCAATCTTGCCGCGCTCCTCGGTCGACATGGCCTGCAGCTCGCTGTTGATGGTGTTGTCCTCGGGGGCTGAGATGATGAACTGCAGCCCCATGTCGGCCAGCGTCTTGGTGATGACCACGCCGCAGTCGAACACCACCGAGCGGGCCTGTGAGCCTTCGCCACTGTCACTGACGGTAGCCTTGGTGCGCTCCGTGGCAGTGATGTTCAGTCGCGGGTTTGCGGGTTCGCCCGTAAACTCCACGTAGCTGCCGTTCTGGATGGTGAAGGTCTTCAGCGGTATGATGGGCAGCGAGTATTTCATTTCGCCGTTGGCCAGGGTGTAGCGGCCGTTCAGCGTCAGTCCGTCGCGGCCGTAGCGCATACGCAGGTCGCCGCCGCCCATCAGGTCGACGTAGTTGGTCTGCTCCTGATTGAGGTTACAGGTGAAGTGAGCGCCCTGAGCTATACTCAGCGTCAGGTCCATATCAATGCCCGACGGTGTGGGACGTTTTACGTTGACCACCTCGACGGTGTCGTTGAAGTCGGTGAACTTCACCAGTTCGTCCAGCCGGTTGTCGGTAGACAGGGGTGAGTCGAGCAGCATATAGGTCAGGTCGGTGGACCCCAGCACGTTGAGGCGTCCGCGCATCTTGAGGGCATCCAAAGGTCCGTTGAGGTTGGCAAAGAAGTTGACGAAAGCACGTCCGTAGGCGATGGACTTCGCTTCCTGACGGGCGTTGATCAGCTGTAGGTTGCGGGCTCTCATCCGCATGTCCATCTTCACCTTGTCGAGGTTCGAGAAGTCGATGTCGCCCTGAATGTTCAGCGGCTCGTCATTGTAGGCGTAGAGACCGAAGTTCTCGAGCAGCAGGTGTGAGCCGACGATGCGCACGGGGTCGTTGTCGAAGCGCATACGGACGCCATACGGCACGCTGACCAAGTAGGCAGAGTCCAGGTAGACCTCGCCGTTGACGACGGGCTCTGATGTCGTGCCCTTGATGGTGAGCTCGCCCTCGCCGAAGCCCTCAAGACCGATAATCTGGTCGGCAACGAATCCGTTGGCTATCGACAGTGGAAAGCGCGTCATCTTGAATGTTGCGTCGATGTCGGTCTTTTCCTTGTTGGGCGTGAGATGGCCCTGCAGCAGTCCGAACTCCTCGTCGTCGAGCATCAGACGGGCCTCGACGGCGTGGCCGTCGTCCTCGCGCTGCATGTAGACAAGCTCGGTGCTGAGGTTGCCGATGTGCGACCCCTCGAAGGCCATGTTGCTGATGGCCATGTCGGACACGACGCTGATACGCTCGTCGCGGTCTATCACGATATGGTAGTCGCCGTCGAGCTTACCCGCAAGCTTCGGCAGGTAGGGCAGCACCGACGTCACCTCAGCCAGGTCGATGCGGTGGAGCGTGACGGTGAGGTCTTGTAGGTAGTCGTTAGAGTCGCCGGAGTCCTCGGTATAGATCTTGACGCCGGTCTTGTCGTCGGCAATGAGGTCAATCTTAGCCTGCAGACGTCCCGACTTAGGCAGCAGCAGGTAGTTGTCGCTGTTCAGGTTGAACTCCTTGTAGCCGATTGTCGGGCGCTCGGGCATCAGCTGTAGGCGCAGCCCCTCGTCGACCATCGAGGCTGTGGCGCCGAGGCGCACACCCAGGCGGTCGCGGTCGTCGTAGAAGCGCAGGCCCGCCAAGACGCCGTGCTCGTGGACGTGGCCGTCGATGAGGGCGTTGAACACGTACTGCGGGTTCCTCCTGTTGTTGCGCACCTGTCCCTGATATGTCATGCGGTCGCCCTTCTGCGTCAGGTTCAGCTTGATGGTGTCTATGCGTGTCGAGTCGTAGTTGAGCGAGAGGAGGTGCATCTGGCCGTTGACGCCCGTCTCGGGCGAGGTGCTGAGGTCGGCATACAGCTCCTTGAAGTCGATGGCCTTCGAGCGCAGCAGGTTGGCAACGGGGTTGTTGCGCTTCGACTCGACGTGCAGCTTCATGGTGGGCAGCAGCCGCTTGATGGCCGGCTGGTCGATGACCTTGTTGTTATACTGTGCCGTGATGGAGTCGAGTAGGGTGGTTCCCTGCTTGATCAGCCGTTCGTAGCCGCTGTTGGCATCGAGCTTCACGATGAAGTCGCCGCTCTGTATGCGGGCCAGCGTCGTGTCGCGGGTGGTGCGTAGGAGCAGTCCGATATCCTCAGGATGATAGGTCCTCGTGGAGTCTTTCAGGCTGAGGCTGCCCAGTCGTCCTTTCAGCTCGTGGTTGTGTTTCAGGTCGGAGTTGATGGTGACGGCACCGTCCATGCCCACCGTCAGCGGTGTGTCCCAGAGGTGAAGACCGTAGAGGTCGGCCTTCTGCAGACGGGGCTTGATGGTGGCTTCCACGCGCTTGGTGCTCAGCAGGGCGTCGATGTCTACCGTACCGTCGAACAGGGCATTATGCCCCGTGATGGTGCCTACGGCGCGACCGTTGCGCAGGGTGGCGTCGGCGGTCATATCGGTTGTATAGGCGTAGCGGGAGTCGCCGCTCAGGAAGTGGCTCAAGTCCATCTGGCTCATCTTGATGTCGGCCGTATAGGTGGTGATGTCCTCTGGCTTGCGTGTCGATACGACGGCCTTCACCGTGCCCTTGCCTTCATGTAGGGTCAGGTTGGCGTCGTAGCGCTGGCCGTCGGCTGTCACCTTGCCGTCGAGGGTCATACCCTTCGGCAGTCGTACGCCCTTGGGCAGCATGGGGCTGACGAAGCTGAGGTCGTGGGTCTCGGCTTTGAGGTCTATCTGTCCGCGCAACTGCTCGGGCTTGTCCACGTGATAGGCCACGCCGTCGGCTTTGACGTGTAGTGCCGTCGGCAGACTGACGTCGAGACCCGTGAACTCCAAACGCTGTAGGTTGCCGTTGACGGAACCCTTGACCGACAGCGGGTGGTTGGGATATTGGCGCACGACCGACAGCGGCAGTGAACCGGCAAAACGCATGATGTCCTGCTTGCCTAACTGGGCGTTGAGCCTGACTTTCATCTTGCCCGGATTCTGTGCGTCGGCCACGTTGAAATCGACGTTGGCCTCGGCCTCAATGTCTGAGTCAGGCGTGCGCAGCGTCAGGTGCGGCACGTCGATGTGGGTGAACGCCGTATCGAGACGGACGCCGCCGCACAGTTCCGTGATGGCCAGTCCGCTCTTCTCCTTCAAAGCCGTCTCGCGTATATATAAAGAGGTGCCTTGAGACCCATAGTATATAGAGTCGATGCCTAAGCGTATGTCGCTGATACCGATGTGGTTGTAGTCAAAACCTTCAACAGGTTTTTGATTGTGATTGTCGTAGCTCAGCTGGCCATCGTACCAGTCAAAATTGCCCACGCGGTAGGTACCCGTGCCGAGGTCGATGTCGGCGTCGCGGGCTACGGTGTGCCCCATGTAGGCCGTCACGCCAAGTGTGTCGCCCGGCAGGTGCAGAGCCACCGCCGTGCGGCTGATGCTCAGCGAGTCGGCATTGATGCGCCAGCGTGCTTCAGAGGTGGTCGTGTCGACAGCCGCCGTGTCGCTCAGGGCAATGTCGAGGTCGACGTCAGCGAGTCGGGCACCGTTCACCTCGACCGTCTCACGATCCAGGTCAATACCCTTTGAGCGCAGCCACAACTCACCTACGTGACCCTTTACCCGAAGGTCGCTGATGAAGCCGTTGGTGTTCAGCTTGGCGCGTTCGACAGACAGCTCGTTGATGACCACGCGCTTGTCGAACAGCGGACGCAGCTGGACGTCCACCGACAGGTGGCCAACGTCGGCCAGGGTATCGCCCTCGTGGATGGCGCGGAACTCGTCGATGCCTAAGTCCAAGGGCCACTCCAACCTCACGGTGCCCACGCTGATGTCCATCCCCGTCTTCTCGGAGGCAATAGCCGCCACCTTGTCCACCACCCAGTTCTGTACGGGCGGCAGGTAGAGTAGCGCTGCCAATATGAGGAAGAGTAGGACGGGCGTCAGCAGCAAGCCCACCAACCACTTGAGAGTTTTCTTCATGAGTCTTGGGGTTTCAGCGCTTTCCAAAGGTTATCGTCAGGCAGAGGTGCCTCGACGACAATCTGTTCCTTCGAGACGGGGTGAATGAACTCCACACGGCGGGAGAGCAGCGAGATAGAGCCGTCGGGGTTGCTGCGCGGTGCACCATACTTCAGGTCGCCCTTGATGGGACACCCCATCTTGGCTAACTGACAGCGAATCTGATGGTGGCGCCCGGTAAGCAACTGTATCTCTAACAACGTGTAATAATCTGAGCTGCCTATCATTCTGTATTTCAGAATAGCCTTCTTCGAGTTCGGCTTCTCCGTGTCGTAGGCATACGACTTGTTCTGCTTCTCGTTGCGCACGAGCCAGTGGGTCAGCGTGCCCTCTGGCTGTTCCGGCCTGTTCTTGACAATAGCCCAGTAAGTCTTGTGTACCTCGCCCTCGGCAAACATACGGTTCAGCCGTGCGAGCGCTTTCGACGTGCGGGCGAAGACAACGAGGCCAGAAACCGGACGGTCCAGGCGATGCACCACGCCGAGGAACACCTCGCCCGGCTTCTGGTACTTCTCCTTGATATACTGCTTCACCAGTTCCGACAGCGGCGTATCGCCCGTCTTGTCGCCCTGCACAATCTCACCGCTCGTCTTGGCCACGATGATGATATGGTTGTCCTCGTAGATGACTTTCATCCTTCTTTTCAAATCAGGTTTACTGACTTGGCTGCAAAGGTACGAAGAAATGATTGAAGAACCAAATTTCTTTAATCATTTATTTCCGCGTCTACCTCGTGACGTCCTAAAGGTAAGGGGAAAATACAAAAAAGAGAGGTGTAATACCTCTCTTTGTGATTCCGGCGGGATTCAAACCCACAACCTTCTGATCCGTAGTCAGATGCTCTATTCAGTTGAGCTACGGAACCCTATTTTTGTTTGATTGGCTAAAGCCAACCTGCAAAAGATTCCTCATTTCTGATTTGCGGGTGCAAAGGTACGCACTTTTTTGGAACTGGCCAAATTTTTCGGCAACTTTTTTCAAAAAAATCTTTTTATTCGAAGAAATGATGATATAAGATAAGTTTTCGTGAGAAAAGTTTGTCTGTATCGATTCTTTTAGCTACCTTTGCCCATGATTTACATTTTAATATCCATAGCATTATGAAGAAAACTGCTTTGACGCTTTTCACAGCTACGACTCTGATGATGTCGAGCTGTATGACAACGGGAGTTGGAACAACATCTACCGGCAATTCAACCGGCGACGTACTGACGAGCGTGCTTGGCGCCGTATTGGGACAAGTGCTGTTAGGAGGAACGACGTATGACCAGTCGGGTATTCTTGGCAATTGGAACTATTACGCTCCAGGTGCCGCCTTTACTACCCAGCAGGCCCTGACCAAGGCTGGAGGTACTGCTACGATTAACAACATGGCCTCGTCGTTGGCAAGCAACTATGGCAACATCGGTATTAATCGTAGCAACACGTCTTTCTCGTTCCTTGCTGGTAACAAGTTCTCGGCTAAGGTAAATGGCATCCCGTTCAGCGGAACCTATACCTATAATGCCCAGAACGGCGAAATCGCACTCAAGACGGCTACCGAGACCATTAAGGGTAACGTCACAAAGACCGAGAAGGGAATGGGTCTGATGTTTGACGCCACGCAGATGACTAACCTCCTTCAGAAAGAAGGCAAAGTAAGTAACGCTGCTGCTGTTCAGGCCGTCAGCAAGCTCGCCAAGAGTACCAACGGTGCACGTGTAGGCTTTGAGCTTACAAAATAAAAGTCCGGCTTTAGGACAACACGCCAAGGGCTCGCACGCCGTATGAAGAAAGTTCTCTTATTCGTTCTTACCATAGCTGCCATAGCTGTGGGAGCGAGTACGCATGTGGATGACGAGCTGAAGTACTACTTCGACCGACACAACGTGCAGGACGAAGGCTACGAAATGGTGGCCAACTACGCACAGTATGGCGACACGCTGCTGACGAGACTGCCAGAGGCGCCACTGTCGCTGTTCAACGTCGGACGGTGGCAGGGTATCAGTCGGCAAGGAACGGGAATAGAGCGCGACACGACTGGTCGCATCATCGTGGGACACTACGAGGCCGACACGCTGACATCGGGCATACGGCTCGATTCGGCAGAAGTCTATGCCGGCGACTTCAGCGGCACACAGGCTCATGGTCACGGCTGCTGTCTGACCGATGACGGCACATACTACGAAGGGCAATGGGTGAACAACCGGCGGCAGGGCTTCGGCTTCGCCATATCGCCGACGACTCACCTGCGCGTGGGGCAATGGAACAACGACCGCTATTTGGGCGAGCGTATGCACTACACCAGCGAGCGCATCTACGGCATCGACATCTCGCGCTACCAGCACGGTCACGGACGTAAGAAATACCCCATTCTGTGGAACCAGCTGCGCATCTCGTACTTAGGCAACAAGAACCAGAAGAACGCCAAGGGAACGGTCAACTACCCCGTCTCGTTCGTGTTCATCAAGTCGACAGAGAGCACCAACATACGCAACCCCTTCTATGCTCAGGACTACGTGAAGGCCCGTCAGCAGGGCATTCCCATTGGCGCCTATCACTTCTTCTCGTGCAAGGTGTCGGGCAGCGCACAGGCCAGCCACTTCCTGATGAACACGCTCTTCCGCAGTGGCGACCTGCCACCCGTGCTCGACTTGGAGCCTTCTTCCAGTCAGATAGCTGCGATGGGAGGCCCGCAGGTGCTGTTCAAGCATGTGCGCCAATGGCTGCAGGCTGTCGAGCGACGTACGCAGGTGAAGCCCATCCTGTATGTCAGCCAGAATTTCGTGAACAATTATCTGCAGGAGGCTCCCGACTTGAAACGCGACTATCAGGTGTGGATAGCACGCTACGGCGAGTACAAACCCGATGTGAAGCTGGCTGTCTGGCAGTTGACGCCCAACGGACGTGTCGCCGGTATTCACGGCGAGGTAGACATCAACGTGTTCAACGGCTACCAGACGCAATGGGAGGATTTTCTCAAGGAGATGACCATCAAATAGACGAGAAGATGAAGACACTACTGATACTCGTCGGGAAGACCACCGACAAGCACTTTCAGGCGGGCATTGCCGACTACGTGGAGCGCATTGGCCACTACATGCCCTTCGAGCTGGTGACCATACCCGAACTGAAGAACACCAAGAACCTGACGGAGGAGCAGCAGAAGACGGCCGAGGGCGACCTGATACTGCGTCAGCTGCAGCCGTCGGACACGGTGGTGCTGTTAGACGAGCACGGACGCGAATACCGCAGCGTAGAGTTTGCCCGCTGGATGGAGCAGAAACGAAACACGGCCCGCCGACTGGTGTTTGTCATCGGCGGACCGTATGGGTTTTCTAAAGAGGTATATGCGCGCGCGAACGAACAACTGTCGTTGTCGAAGATGACGTTTTCGCATCAGATGATACGCCTGGTATTCACCGAACAGATCTATCGCGCGTGTACTATAATAAAAGGTGAGCCTTACCACCACGAGTAAGCCTCACCTTTTATTATTTAATGTTTAATCTTTATTGTTTAATCTTTAATGTTTAATCTTTAATGTTTAATCTTTAATGTCACAGGTCGTTGTAGTTTTGCACGCTGAAGGTCGACGTACGCATGTCGCCCGTCTCGTAGCCACGACGCAGCCAGCGCTTACGTTGGTCGCTGGTGCCGTGAGTAAACGACTCCGGCGTAGCGCGGCCCTGAGCCTTCTTCTGGAGCCAGTCGTCGCCGATGGCCTTTGCCAGTTCCAAGCCCTTCTCTAAATCGCCGTACTCCATCGAGTGGTTCATGGCGTCTTCGTAGTGTGCCCAGACGCCGGCATAGTAGTCGGCTAACAATTCCAGACGGACGCTCAGCTGGTTGGCCGTCACCTTGTCTGTCTGATTCATAGCTGAGTGGGCCTTGTTGAGCGTTCCCGTCAGATACTCCACGTGGTGTCCAATCTCGTGGGCAATGACGTAAGCGTAGGCAAAGGTGTTACCCTCGACACCCAACTGGCGCTTCATCTGCGTGAAGAACGAGAGATCGACATACAACTTCTGGTCGCCCGAGCAATAGAAGGGTCCTACGGCTGCTGTAGCCGAACCACAGGCTGAATTGACCTGATTGGTGAACAGCACCAGCGTGGGGTACTGATACTCGCCCCAGCCGTTCTCCTGGAACACCTTCGTCCAAACTTCCTCCGTCGAGGCCAGAATCTGCTTGCACTCAGTAGCCAACTGCTGCTCTTCCTCGGTGAAACTTTCCTCACCGACGGTCTCAGTCGGAGCTTGCATCTGCTGCTGAACGACGTTCTGAACAACGTCACCCAGATTACCACCCTGCATAAACGTCATCAAGGCAATAATCAGAATACCGCCAATACCGCCACCGATGCCTAACTTGGCACCACCGCTCATTCCGCGACGATCTTCCACGTTTGAGCTCTCTCTTCTTCCTGATAATTTCATTGTTTCAAATTAGTTTTATTGGTTATTTGCTTGCAAAGTTAACAAAAAAATAGTAAAACAACAATTTCGAGAGCATTTTCTTTGCCATTCGCGTGGTTTTTTGTACTTTTGCACACAATTTTGAATATTCACTAAAAACGTATACGTAGTTATGTTAACACTGAAACTCATTAATGAGGAGACAGAACGTGTGATTCGTGGTCTCGAAAAGAAGCATTTCAAAGGTGCGCGCGAGGCCATTGACCAGGTACTTGCCGTCGACAAGAAACGCCGTGAAGCCCAGCAGGAACTGGACCAGAACCTGAATGAAGCCAAGAAACTGGCAGCACAGATTGGGGCGCTCATGAAGGAGGGCAAGAAAGACGAGGCCAACGCCATCAAAGAGAAAGTCTCGACGATGAAGGAGACCAATAAGCAGTTGGAAGAGACGATGAACAAGTCTCAGGAGGAGATGACCACCCTGCTCTGCCAGATTCCCAACATTCCCTACGACGAAGTGCCCGAGGGGGCTGCCGCCGAGGACAACCACGTGGTGAAGTCGAACCTGAAGGAGTGCGACGGAACCGACACCGTCGGCAACTGGAACGTCAACCCGAAGTTAGGCATCGAGAATCCCCTGCCTCATTGGGAACTGGCTAAGAAGTACAACCTCATCGATTTCGACCTGGGCGTGAAGATTACGGGAGCTGGTTTCCCTGTCTATATAGGTAAAGGTGCACAGCTGCAGCGCGCACTCATCAACTTCTTCCTGGCCGAGGCCTCGAAGAGCGGCTACACAGAGATTATGCCGCCGACGGTGGTCAACGCAGCCTCTGGCTACGGTACTGGCCAGCTGCCTGACAAGGAGGGCCAGATGTACCACTGCGAAGTTGACGACTTCTACCTCATCCCCACAGCCGAGGTGCCCGTGACCAACATCTATCGCGACGTTATTCTCGACGAGGCTCAGCTGCCCATCAAGAACTGCGCTTACACAGAGTGCTTCCGCCGCGAAGCTGGCTCGTATGGCAAGGACGTGCGCGGACTGAACCGTCTGCACGAATTCTCGAAGATTGAGATTGTACGTATCGACAAGCCTGAGCACTCGAAGGAGAGCCACAAGGAGATGCTGGAGCACGTAGAGGGACTGCTGAAGAAGTTAGAGCTTCCCTACCGCATTTTGCTGTTATGTGGTGGCGACCAGAGTTTTACGAGTTCTATCTGCTACGACTTCGAGGTCTACTCTGAGGCTCAGGGCCGCTGGTTAGAGGTATCGTCAGTTTCTAACTTCGACACCTATCAGGCCAACCGTCTGAAGTGCCGTTATCGTCGTGCCGACAACAAGAAGACCGAACTCTGCCACACGCTGAATGGTTCGGCGCTGGCTCTGCCCCGTATCGTGGCCGCCCTTTTGGAGAATAATCAAACTGAAAACGGCATTAAGATTCCCGCAGCATTGGTACCCTATACC
>JAEEGG010028779.1_pt1 | contig 10423 bp, 9 predicted proteins | sample 9134161 | NCBI WGS metagenome assembly JAEEGG01 (sample SAMN16246543, study PRJNA631951) | gut metagenome | biome: gut microbiome; feature: rumen; material: CR-attached | host: Bos | place: Iran: Karaj | collected 2018-10 | reverse complement strand
CGGGTGTTGACCAATGCACCGCGAGAGTTACCCTGGTTGATGGCAGCGTCGGTCTGGATCATCGAGCTGACACCAGAACCCATCGAACGAGCCTTGGCGCTGACAATACCGGCTGTAACCGTGTTGTTCAGTCCCAAGGGGTTGCCGACGGCCAGAACCCACTCACCGACCCTCACGTCATCCGAGTTTGCTATGACGATAGCCGGAAGGTTCTTGGCGTCAATCTTGATGAGTGCCAGGTCTGTCGTTTTGTCAGCACCGATAATGCGAGCCGAATACTCCTTGGAGTTCTCGTTCAACGTCACTGTCAGCTCGTCGGCACCATCCACCACGTGGTTGTTGGTGACGATGTATCCGTCAGCCGAGATGATGACACCCGAACCGGCTGCTGCTCGTTTCGGAGTCTGCACCTGACGCTTGCGACCATTTCCGTTGTTGCCCTGTCCGCGTCCGAAGAAACCGCCAAAGGGATCGGAGAAGAAGTCCTCGAAGGGATCGCTGTACTCTACAGTCTGCACCTTGGAGTTGGTGACCGACTTGATATAAACCACTGCAGGCAGCGACTTCTCGGCTGCGTAAGTCAAATCAACGGGTTGTCCTGCTGGTGCTGACGAGGCTGTAGCGGGAGCAGCCTGGGTCTTGTTACACGATGCTGCCGAAAATGCAATGAACATGAGGTACATTGCCGGCATGATGCTTTTTACAATCTTTTTCATAATCTGTTATTCCTTTTAAAATGTTTGTAATTTCTGTTTTTTGTTCACAAATACATGTTGATTTTCTGAAATCGAGTGCAAATATAGGAGCATTTTTTTGTATTCTGACAAATTGTCACGTTTTTTTGTCGCAATTTAACACTTCACCCTCCATGCTTAACGGCTGTTAGAAATTAACGCTTTATTTCTTAAAATACTGACAAAATTAAATCTTTTGAAATTTTTAATTACACATCTACAATTATCTGTCTTGAGCTAGAAAAATTTCGGCAGTATTTCGCACAAAGCGGAGATTACTTTCGTCATCAGCACTGTTTCGCTTCGTATAGCAGCAGATAACGAAGTGATTTCGGATGAAAAACTTGATAATTCATAAAAAAAGGAGCGTTTGAAGTAATTTTTTTGCTTTTCATGATTTGAGTTTCACATTTTTTGTGTACCTTTGCAGCCGCTTTTCGCATCGTGTGATGGTGGATTAAGCAAAAACAACTTAATTTTAGAGTAACACATTATTAATTATGAAAGAGATTAGTGTAAACGGTCAGAAGCGCACCGACATAGGCAAGAAGGCCTCGAAGCTGCTTCGCAAGGAGGGTCTGGTACCCTGCAATCTGTATGGTGAGAAGAAGGGTGAGAACGGTCTGCCCGAGGCATTGGCTTTCGCCGTTCCTGCTGCCGACCTGCGCAAGGTTGTCTATACTCCCCATGTATATGTTGTCAATCTGAATATCGAAGGTACTGAGCACAAGGCTATCATCAAGGAGCTGCAGTTCCATCCCACAAGCGACGCTCTGCTGCACATTGACTTCTTCGAGATCAATGAGACAAAGGCCATCACGGTCGGTATTCCCGTCAACCTGACAGGTCACGCCCAGGGTGTGCGTGATGGTGGTCGTCTGAACCTCTCCATCCGTAAGATTGACGTGACGGCTCCTTATAAGAACATTCCTGAGAAGCTCGACATCGACGTCACCGAGCTGGGTCTTGGCAAGGCCATCAAGGTGGGTCAGCTGCAGTTCGAGGGTCTGGACATCGCCACATCGAAGGAGGTTGTTGTCTGCTCTGTCAAGGCTACACGTGCTTCTCGTTCTGCCGCTGCCGAGGCTGCTGCTGAATAAGAGAAATGTGAAATATGGACAAGTACTTGATTGTGGGCTTGGGTAATCCTGGCGACGAGTACGCTGCCACCCGCCACAACACTGGATACATGGTATTGGACGCTTTTGCTAAGGCGTCCAATATCGTTTTTGACGACAAACGCTACGGGTTCGTAGCCGAGACATCGTTGAAAGGCAGGAAGGTATTCCTGCTGAAGCCCACCACGTATATGAACCTCAGTGGCAATGCCGTGCGCTACTGGTTGAACAAAGAGAATATCGACCAAAGTCGACTGTTGGTCGTCAGCGACGACGTGGCATTGCCGCTGGGATCGTTCCGACTGAAGGCAAATGGCTCGAATGGCGGACACAACGGCCTGGGACATATCCAGCAACTCATCGGACAGAACTACGCCCGACTGCGCATGGGCATCGGCAACGACTACCCCGTTGGTTCGCAGATAGACCATGTGCTCGGACGTTTCCCGTCCGAGGAATTGGAAAAGCTACAGCCAAGCATCGACGTGGCCGTCGACATCGTCAAGAGCTTTGTCCTGGCAGGCATTGACGTCACGATGAACCAGTATAACAAGTTAGGCAAGACACCCTTATGGCAGAAGAAGCAAGAATAGACAAGTGGCTGTGGGCTGCACGTATCTTCAAGACGCGAAGTATCGCCGCCGATGCTATCAAGAATGGCCGGGTCACCATCCAGGGCATGAACGTCAAGCCCTCGCGCATGGTCAAGGCGGGCGAGGTGGTCAGCGTCCGTAAGCCGCCTGTGACCTACTCGTTCAAAATACTGAAGACGATAGAACAGCGAGTTGGAGCAAAGCTGATACCTGAAATATACGAGAATGTGACTACGCCTGACCAGTACGAGTTGCTGGAGATGAACCGCATTAGCGGTTTCGTCAACCGCCAGCGTGGCACGGGACGTCCCACCAAAAAGGAACGCCGTGCGCTGGATGAGTTTGTTGGGCCGTCATTAGAAGGATTTGACACGTTCGACTTTGACTTTGACGAAGAAGAGTAACATGCTATTAGACATTATATTAATCGTTGTCGGTGTATCATTTGTATTATATGGTGCCGACCGGCTGACTGAGGGAGCCTCGGCTTTGGCACGCCGGATGAATATTCCGGAAATCATCATCGGACTGACTATCGTGGCAGCAGGCACGTCTGCACCAGAATTGTTTGTGAGTCTGATGTCGGCATTCAAAGGAACACCTGACATGGCCGTGGGCAATGTCGTTGGATCGAACACGATGAACGCGATGCTCATCGTGGGGTGTGCCGCAATGGTGGCCCCCATGACCATCAGTCGTTCTACAGTGAAGAAGGACATACCCTGTTCCGTCATGGCTTCCGTGCTTCTCACCCTGCTTTGCATCGACTCTTTCTTGGAACGCTGGGACGGCATCATCCTTCTGGTGGGTTTTTCGGCCTTTATGATTTACACGCTGTTGCAGGCCCAAAAAGGACAGGCAACGCCTCAGGAAGATATGAAACGAAAGAATCCCTGGCTAAGTACACTTTGGGTGCTTACGGGACTGGCAATGCTGGTGGTGGGCAGTAATCTATTTGTCGATTCTGCCTCCAGCGTGGCATCTTTGTTGGGTGTCAGCGAGGGAGTCATCGGATTGACAGTAGTTGCCGGCGGCACGTCTTTACCTGAGTTGGCTACTTCTGTGGTAGCTGCCCGCAAGGGTCAGTCGGCCATTGCTATCGGTAACGTCATCGGCTCCAACGTTTTCAACATCCTGCTGATACTTGGTATGACAGCTACCATCAGCCCCCTTCAAATAGAAGGCATCACCACCATTGACATGGCAGTGATGCTTGTTTCGGTAGCCTTGGTATGGCTATTCTCGTTCACACGCTTCACGGTTGAGCGTTGGGAGGGAGCTGTTCTTGTCCTGGGCTATATCGTTTACTTAACGTGGCTGACATCTTCCCTGTAGAAAGACAAAGGTCAGTTGACAACGACTTTCCTGGTACTGCCATCTGCCCACTTCTCGATGCAGAGCCCCTTGGGATTCTGTAGCCTATGGCCTCTCAGGTCGTAGTAGGTCTTTGGCCCGTCAGAAATATTTGATTGAAGTTCCTTGACGGCCGTGCTGCCTTTGTCAATCATGAAAACAAAGGTACTCAGACTACGGGCAGGCATCTCGACGGTTATCTCCTTAGTGGGTGTATCGATGTCAATAGGAAGCCTTTGACAGAGCTTGTCGCTCTCATTGCCAGTCGACAACAGTTGCAATCCGCTGGCAACGTTGTAGGGCAGATTGATCTTTAGGTCACGGGCTGTCGCCGTCGTGTCGATAGCCATAACAATAAGCGAGTCACCCTTGACGTAAGCTGAAAACTCGTAGGCATCGCCCTCGCCAGACATCTTGTCGCGTGAAGTAACCAAGCGGGTGGAGCCGGTGACGTGCTTGGAGAAGTGAGACATGACGTAGGCGCGAGGCAGCAGAACGTCCCTTACGTTTTCAGCGCCGTACTTGGTCTCACCAGTACCAACAAAAGCCCAATGGGCGCGCATGTACCAATATATATATCCTGTACATCCGGCCAGCATACACTCGTTGAGTTCCTCGGCAAAGATGAGGTTTTCATGCCAGTTAGGTAGGCGATCAATGTTGTCGGTCACCGAATGTTCCGTCATCCACACTTCCTTACCATACTTGCTTGCAAGGACGGCCGACTTCTTCATATATTCGAGGGGCGCGTGGCCATAGAGGTGTCCAGCCACAATGTCAATCTGCTTGCGGCATTCCTCGTCCTGCATGAGCGGGTCAGTATAGTTCTGCGTAAAGCCTAAGCTCTCGCCGCTGATAAGTCTTACACCAGGATAGGTCTCACGGTCGAGCATGTAGGCATAGTTTTTCACAAGGGTCACCAAGTCCTGAGGGTCATAGAGGCAGCCAGAGTAATCGACCCACCAGTCTGGTTCGTTCTGGATAGATACGGCATCGACGTCTACGCCCTTGCCTTTCATCCACTTCAGAAAAGAGTTCAGCCACGGGAAGAACTTATTATAACAGTCCTCACGCAACTTGCCTCTCTGGTTTCCCTGGCTTTCAGAATTGCCACCCTGGGCAGTACCGTTAGTCTTGAATTCACCTGGGGGCGACCAGGGTGTTCCGAAAACGATGCCGCCACGATTCTTCACAATCTTCGCCGATGGCAATGAGCCATTCCAGTCGTAGTCTCCCCACTGATCGGCTTTATCTTCCAGATTTGGCGAGATTTCCATACGCATGATGTTCAGCCCGATTTTTGACTTACGGCCATAAAGTCTACTCACAGGAGCGTTGTCATCACCGAATGGCTTCATGGCCCCGTCGCAGCAGGCAGCACCGAAACCAGTGATGGTCTGGCGAGGGGTATCATACACAGTCAAGACATAAGAGGGCTTTGCATGGACAACCATTGTGGTTGCCAGCAAAAAGGGGATAATGATTTTTTTCTTCATTGTAATACAGTTAGTCTGTGCAAAGGTACAAAATACTTTTTCAGTGTGCAAACTATTTCTCGTTTTTTTTCAATGTGGTGATAAGTTCGTAACATAGGCGCAACTTATCGTAACTTATCGGCTCGTTACTTATCAGTTATATTTCCTTTTGTCCCACAAAAACGGCATTGTTCCGTATGATCGCGCAGTTACCAACGGAGATATAAAGTGTGAAAGAAACAAAAAGTAGAAGCAATGAGAGAAATTAATTGCACAAAAATGCTTGAGTTGAGCAATTATTTAGTAATTTTGCATCCGATTTTAAGGATGCGTATGTTATGGAATCATTTCAATGGTTAAAAGACTTGTTTCTGACGACTGACTCGGTGGCGCACATCGCGTTGCTGTATGCCGTAGTCATCGCCGTTGGTGTCTACTTAGGCAAAATAAAAGTTGGAGGTGTTTCCCTGGGAGTCACCTTCGTGCTGTTTGCCGGCATTCTGGCCGGACACATCGGCTTCACGGCTCCGACGCCAATTCTGACTTTCGTACAGGACTTCGGACTCATCCTGTTTGTCTTCATGATTGGCTTGCAGGTGGGGCCCGGCTTCTTCGAGAGTTTCGGCACCCAGGGCATCAAGCTGAACGGACTGGCTGCAACAGGCATTCTGCTGAACATCGTGGTGATGTTCGCATGCTACTACATCTTCTTCGACACCACCGACAAGTCGACGCTGCCCATGATGGTGGGAACGCTCTATGGAGCCGTGACGAACACACCGGGACTCGGTGCCGCCAACGAGGCATTAGGAACTGTATTTGGCAGCAACGCGCCACAAATTGCGTCAGCCTACGCCTGCGCCTATCCGCTCGGCGTAGTAGGCATCATTGTTGCTACTATATTAATAAGGTATCTTTGCAAGGTGCGCTTGGAGAAAGAGGAGGCAAGGCTGAAAGCGATGGAAGAGACGGCCGCCAACAAGAAGCCGTACAAGATGCACCTGGAGGTGACAAACAAGTACCTGGAGGGAAAGACGCTGCTGCAGGTACATGACTTCCTGAACCGCGACTTCGTAGTATCACGCATCGTCCACGAAGGAGAGCTATCGATACCCAACCGCAACACCATTTTCCATTTAGGCGACCAGATGCTCATCGTCTGCGCCGAGGCTGACCAGGAGGCAATCACGGCATTTATCGGTCCGAAACTTGACATCGACTTTGAGCAGCAGGACCAGCCGCTGGTGTCGAAACGCATCCTAATCACCAATCCTAACATCAACGGAAAGACACTGGCATCACTGCATTTCTCGAGCGTCCACGGCGTCAACGTCACCCGACTGACGCGCCACGGCATCGACCTTTTTGCATCGGCTGGACTGCCGCTGCAGGTGGGTGACAAAATCATGGTAGTGGGTCCGGAGGATGCCGTCGACCGCGTGGCCAACAAGATGGGCAACTCGACACGAAAGCTGAATGCACCGAACATTGCAACAATCTTTGTGGGTATCTTCCTCGGCCTGATCTTCGGCTCGTTCCCCTTTGCTATTCCTGGCATGCCGGTTCCCGTCAAGCTTGGCTTGGCAGGTGGACCGCTGATTATCGCTATACTGATTGGCCGCTACGGCTACAAGATACACCTGGTGACATACACTACAACGTCGGCCAACATGATGCTGCGCGAGATAGGCCTGGTGCTGTTCCTTGCCAGTGTTGGCATCAAGGCGGGCAAAGGGTTCTTCGAGACGGTCATCCAGGGCGACGGACTGCTTTATGTGCTGACGGGATTCCTCATCACCGTCATCCCCATTCTCATTATCGGCCCCATTGCCCGCATACGCTACCGTTTCAACTACTTTACCATCGCTGGTATGGTGGCTGGAACGTACACCGATCCCCCTGCCCTCGCCTACGCCAACAGCATCTGTTCGAAAGAGGCACCAGCCCTGGGCTACTCGACGGTATATCCGCTGTCGATGTTCCTCCGTATCTTTACGGCACAGATCATCGTGCTGTTCTTCTGCGGATAGGCTTCAAAAAAAACTACAGATAGAATCATAAAGATATTTATTAATACACGTAAATTCACAAGAAAAAACATGAAGAAAATCGGATTCCTTTCAGGCTTGCTCCTTGCTTTCGCCTCACAGCCGATACTGGCACAGATGGATGCCAGTATCAAGCTGAATGAAGTGATGACCGCGAACGAGACAAGCCTGATTGACGAATACGGAACGCACAAAGCGTGGGTGGAGATAGCCAATATCTCACACTCTACGTACAACATCCGTGGTATGTATCTGACCACAGACCGCTCCGTACTCGACAAGACGATGAGCGTGCCCGAGCGGGTTAGTCGCATGAGCCAGATTCCCAATGGCGACGAGCGCACCAACCTCAGCGGCCGTCAGCTCGTCGTGTTCCAACTGAACAGCCGGCCTTCAGAAGGCTCGCTGCACCTCTCCGCTTCTGTCGACGCCACACAGCCGACATGGATTGCGCTCTTCAACGGCAATGCCACTCAGCTCATCGACTCCGTTACGGTACCCGTACTGCAGGCCGACCAATCGTTTGCCCGCGTTGCCAACAACGGCAATGCCAACGACTGGGAGGTAAAGAGTGCCGACCGCGTGACACCCGGCATCCAGAATGTCACCACCGTCAGCGAGTCGAAGATTGAGAAATTTAAGCGCGAGGACCCGTACGGCTTCGGCATGGCACTGATGGCAATGGGCATCGTCTTCTTCTGCCTGGCCCTGCTGTGGATAACATTCACATTGTTCGGTATGCTGATGAGGCATTTGGACACCGCCAAGAAGGTGGCTCACCACCAGCCCATCAAGCCCATCACCAAGACAGTGGAAATGACAGCGGAACTCGGTCATAAGACGGGAGTCATACTTCAGGAAGGCCTCAAGACAAAGGGTATTGACAAGGAAGTCTACATGGCCGTCATAGGCCTGGCCCTCCGCCAGTATGAAGACGACATTCACGATGTGGAGAGCGGTGTTATCACCATCAAGCCGAAAGATACCGACTGGGACGACGAGTATAGCCAGATGACACATCTGCATGATGCCTTCATCCCCACCAAGCACAACGCCCCAACCATTCCCACCACTCCAGAACTGCACTAAGGAAGGAAAAAGGGAAAAGAAAATAGTACACAATTTGCTACCGAATTAAGACAAACATCAGACAATAATGAAAAAATACCAGTATAAAGTACAAGGCGTAGACTATGAGGTAGAAATCGCCGAAGTAGAAGGCAAAATTGCCAGAGTGAATGTAAACGGCATCCCCTTCGAGATTGAGATGCAGAAGCCCATCAACGCTGCCAAGCACCCCGTGCTGGCCGCTACCAAGCGGTCCGCGTCAGTAGCAGCAGCTCCCGTAGCACCTGTTGCCGCTGCCCAGCCGGCTCCTGCTGCCCCCCAGCCTGCCGCTCCTGCCGCTGCAGGTGGCTCACTCGTCAAGGCTCCGCTGCCAGGCACCATCAATGCCATCAATGTCAAGGTAGGTGACACGGTTGCGGTAGGTGACATCGTCGTGGTGCTCGAGGCTATGAAGATGCAGAACAACATCGAGTCCGAATATGCCGGCACAGTCACAGCTATTAACGTCAATCCTGGCGACTCCGTCATGGAGGGCGCCGTCATGTTGACCATCGGATAATTGACAATTGATAATTGATAATTGACAATTATGGGATTCACAAACTTTATCGTCGAAAACTTCAATGAGTTCCTGACCTACACAGGCTTTGCCAATGTGACGGCAGGCAATCTCATCATGATAGCAGTAGGGGCCTTCTTCATCTGGCTTGCCATCAAGAAGGACTTCGAGCCGCTGCTGCTCGTACCCATCGGACTGGGCATCATCCTCGGCAATATCCCCTTCCGTGCCGACGCAGGACTGGAGATAGGACTGTATGAGGACAACTCCGTGCTGAACATCTTCTATCAGGGTGTGCGGCAGGGCTGGTACCCACCACTCATCTTCCTCGGCATCGGAGCCATGACCGACTTCTCTGCCCTGCTGGCCAATCCGAAGCTGATGCTCATCGGTGCCGCCGCACAGTTCGGCATCTTCGGAGCCTACATGTTTGCACTGGCACTTGGCTTTGAGCCCAACCAGGCGGCAGGCATCGCCATCATCGGCGGTGCCGACGGCCCCACAGCCATCTTCCTGAGCAGCAAGCTTTCGCCGAACCTCATGGGAGCCATCGCCGTATGTGCCTACTCGTACATGGCCCTGGTGCCGCTCATCCAGCCCCCTCTTATGCGACTGCTGACCACCAAGAAGGAGCGTCTCATCAAGATGAAGCCAGCCCGTGAGGTCAGCCAGACGGAGCGCATCCTCTTCCCCATCGTGGGACTGCTGCTGACGACATTCATCGTACCCTCCGGACTGCCACTGCTTGGCATGCTGTTCTTCGGCAACCTGCTGAAGGAGTCGGGCAAGACGACCCGCTTGGCCAAGACAGCCGGTGCCGCGCTGAACGACATCGTGGTGATGCTGCTCGGACTCACCGTGGGCTGCTCCACACAGGCCTCCGAGTTCCTGACCATCAACACCATCTACATCTTCGCCATCGGAGCCGGAGCCTTCATCATCGCCACCATGAGCGGTGTCTGTTTCGTGAAGGTCATGAATCTGTTCCTGCCGAAGGACAAGAAGCTGAACCCGCTGATTGGCAATGCAGGTGTGTCGGCCGTACCAATGGCTGCCCGCATCAGCAACAACCTCGGTTTGGAGTACGATCGCCACAACTTCCTGCTCATGCACGCCATGGGTCCGAACGTTGCCGGCGTCATCGGCTCCGCTGTTGCCGCAGGTGCCTTGCTCGGTTTCCTGTCATAAGCAAAAAGTATTGAGTTTTTGGGGAGTTAAGGGAGTCATTCCTTTAACTCCCTAAATATTTTTCTGCAAGGCGGTAACGTTTCCCTGCTGGCCTTTCAGCACCGGTCCGCCAACTGGGCAAGTGACTTGGGGGTCGTGATTACCCTCCAGTATGGCTTCAATGATGGCTTTCCCTGACTTGCCGAGGATGTCGCTTGGAAGGCTTAAATCTATTTCTTCGTGGTTCAATCGTCGCTTATTTTCCGAGAAGTCCCTTTCCGACGGCATTCACACAAAGATCTCACACA
>JAEEGG010028774.1_pt1 | contig 10425 bp, 11 predicted proteins | sample 9134161 | NCBI WGS metagenome assembly JAEEGG01 (sample SAMN16246543, study PRJNA631951) | gut metagenome | biome: gut microbiome; feature: rumen; material: CR-attached | host: Bos | place: Iran: Karaj | collected 2018-10 | reverse complement strand
AGCGGATGGCTCGAAGAATATTGCCGACGGAACACTCGTGGTCCTGACGCTCCTCATCGCCGAAAGCAAACCCGAAGAAAAAGAAACCATGGTGAAATTCGCGACGAACCTGTTGGGGATGTAGAATGGAAACGTCATTGCGAGGAGCCGAAGGCGACGCGGCAATCCATCCTCACTTTCGTCATTCCCGACCTGATCGGGAATCTTAATGCAAATGGAATAAGAACCATGCCGAACAAAAGAAATCTCTACATTTGCGGTGATATCCACGGCGAATTGAATCGCTTAGTTTGGAATGCTACGCACAAGTTAAAAATATCGTGTGCAGACATCCTCGTTGTCGGAGATTTCGGAGCTGGCTTTGGACGCACAAATTCTATGGACGTTCGCTATCGCGATATTCGCTCGACGCTTGAAACGAATGATATTTGTTTATACACCATCCGCGGAAATCACGATGACCCCGCATTTTTCGATGGCTCCCATGATTACGAAAGACTTCACTTTTTGCCGGATCATCGCCTTGTTGAACTTTGTGGCAAACGAATCTATTCCATCGGCGGAGCAGTTTCAACGGACATTGACCTCATTGATCCACTCACGAGAAAATCTCGTCGAATGAAAAACGATACTCTTATCAGATTCGGTTCATCCAAGCGAATCTGGTGGGCCGATGAAGCTCCGACTCAAATTACCGAAGGTCTCCCCGAAGCCGTTGACATCATCGTGTCACATGAAGCTCCTCTATCGTTTGAACCTGAGCCCGTTCGAGAACAACACTTGCACGAAATCACTTGGCAACAGGTGCTAGAAACCCGTCGCTATCTAGATTACATCTTAAAGACTGTCAGGCCACCCCTTTGGTTTTATGGTCATTACCACAACCATTACGAGGGATTCGTCAATGACACCGCCTACCGCGGGTTGGATATAGGCGAAATAGTCCACGTTGAAAGTTAAATACGCGAACCATTTTATCGGAATGTTCGTCGTTGATCAGCCGTTTAAAGTTGTCTTGTAAAGGTATGACATAACGCCTTGCGTTATCTACGTATCGTTCTGCAAATACAAATATATAGGACATGTGTTCCTCCTTGGCTCAAAAGAATTTCCTAATCAACCATACTTAGGTTGGGATTGCAAGAGATTTAACGTTTGGGAAAATATAATGAATAGGAATACGGAAAAAGTTTTTAGCCTCATTGCTGAGTGCAAGACCGAGAATCAACAAACCATGATAAAACTCACAACGATTTCTTTGTGAATTGATTATATTGGTAAGAAGATGAGGCTCTTGTAAAATTATAGGTGGAAAGAAAATGGCCGAAAATATGATAAAGCCGAAAGATTGGGCGGAATCTCATGGTATTAAGGTTGATGTCGTGATGAAGTTACTTCGCGATGCAGGTGTACCAGTCCGTACTCATATGTCCAAGCTCAATGCTAAGGACTATGAACAACTTGAAATTGCTGCTGAAGTCGAACGACAAAAAGAAGATGCTAGGAAAGAAAAGTTAATAAATTCAACAGAAACGGATTCTGTTATAAATAATCGATTGACCAGAATAAAAAGTATTATAGCTCGTATCAAAAATCTACGTGATGGTAATAACAACGTCAATACTGTTGCAACGGAATCCACTTCCGCGGTCAATATTGTAGAAGAAACCAAGTCCCAAGAACAAAATGCTAATGGCAAAGATTTGAAAACGATTGCAATGTCCGATCGTTCTAAAATAAAGGAACATTCAATTACGAGTCAACTCGTTTTAAATGCTTCCCAAAGAAAAGAATTGGGTGATAAAATATTAGGAATCATCGCCAATGCTAGTCCTATAGGTACATGGTGTACATTGGCGAATGTAGGGACTATTCTAAATGAAAATGGAATTTTCTATAGGGACTATGGTTTTGAAAAATTAAATCAGTTTTTGAATGAGTTTGCTGATTTTTTTGATTTCCGACAAACGCCAAGTCCGAAAGAAGGAGCCCCAGCAATTCCTGAACTCAGAGTCAAAACAACTGTTGCAGAAAATGAGCTTTCTCAGAACAGCGGTTCTTGTTCCGCAGCACTTTCGTCCAATACAGATGCTAATTGCTGTAATGCCGACTTTCAATCTCAAAATCAGAAAATTTCGCAAGCAGTGGTGGAGGATTATGTACGACCAAATTTTAAAGAAAACATTGAGACTAAGGAAAGTGCTGCGAACTTTTTGTTCGGAAAGAAAGGAGATGCGACAGATAAATTAAAACTCTTTGCCCTTTTCCCATCTTCGAATAATGGTGGGTTTTTCGGTAATATGGAAAAACTCTCTCAAACGGCCCTTGAAGAAACATGGAGTTTTGGCGATGACTCCAATCATAAATACCCTATATTAACGAGTTATTTTAAATACACTTTTGAGCGCCTTGTATATGAAGATGAAAAAAACAAAAAAAATCTTAACTGGAAAACAAAACTTCGCGTATCAAGCAATGGAAAATACGCCTTGTTTAATACAGGGTTGGTAGACCGATATTTTGAACCCATATTCGCTCTATTTACCAAAACAGACCGAAGTAAAAAACCAGGAATAACATCCGAATGGGTGTTTAAGGATTTCCCCAATAGTAAAAATAATACTATGGGAATTGTCTATCAGTATTTTGGAAACGACAAGGAACTTCCTGAACCCGCAAATTATTTGGAAAAAAATAACAATTCTGAATTGATTTACAATCTTAATTTCTCCATCAGTAAGTCTAATAACTGGGAGCATATAATTTCAGACAATTGTGGACGTTTGCCATTAGAGCTGCTGAAGAATAGCGGCTTGTCTTTTGACTTTAACCGCTTCAAGGATTCATCTGTTAACAGAGAGCTACTTCACGAGGAATTGGTAGATGCCCTTAAAAATTCCCCAGAAAGTTGTCGCAAAATCAAATCTGCTATAGAATACGCAACAGGACTTGCGTTAAAGAGAGTTCGTTGGAACTTTAAAACAGCCATTCCTATCTACTATCCAAGAACTCGCAAGATATGCCTTTTGTTGCCGCTATGCCTGTGCGATGAGAAAAAAGCGGATGCAGCACTTGTTTTGGATCCCGTAAACGAAACCTACATTCAAAGGACCATTTTAACTCTCAAAATGGCGTATATAGATGCTAGACTGATTACAAGGCCTGATAGTGACTGGTTGGAAACGAGTAAAATCGATCCAACCCAAGAAGAAAATTGAAACGATTAACCAACATATGACACGAATTTTATAAAATCACAAACGTATCCGCCGCGGTGAAAATCTTTTTGATAAAAATAAAACCAGAACGGAGTATTCTTGTAATCTTATTATTTAGGTAGTAAGCAGACCTTTGATTTGGATTGGCGGAAACGTTGGGGGAGAGATTTTCTCAATGACCGTTTCTAAGAGAATGATTATTTGAAATGGTCAATCATCCTCTTAAAGCGTTTTGTAGATTACGGATTTTCCACCCAAGTTCTTTTTCGACATTGGATAGGGAACCGTATTTTTTTTTAGACCATTGTGCAAGGTCTTTTCGAAATTGTGCATCCGCATCTTTCCAAGGCAATGACTCGTATTTAGAGAAGAAAGAATCCTGCGAAATGGCGTTTGTTTCTGATTCAATTTCTTCGTCGTCAGCAACCATGTTTAGGATTTCTTTGTCATTTTTTTCGCCCATCCATGCGATTTTTAAGAAAGCTATTTTTCGTAAAGAACGTATATTTCCATATAAACTAGATGTCGAAAAATATTTGCTTAATTCGTCACTAATGTTTCCTGCGTTGATGAACTCTGAATGTCCGGTACTGAGACAAGCATCTTTCCAGGTATCTATCCATAAATCAGGAATATCTTCGCGCCGCTCTCTTAATGGGGGGAATGTAACTTTGTAAACACAAATCCTGTCGTAGAAATCTAAATCAAGACATTTTTTTAGTTCTCTTTCAGATTTGTTTGTTGCGCAAATGAGATCAAACTCGATTTCCTTTTCGTTGTTTAATGTGTCTCCTACTTTTGTATAATGATGGTTGTTAAAGACTTGTAATAATTTTCGTTGAACATCTTTTTTAAGGTCTTGAACCTCGTCAAGAAAAAGAATACCATTTTTTGCTTTTTCTATCAAACCCGGAGTTCCGCCTTTTTTTGCCCCGGTATAGGCACCTTCAACATAGCCGAAAATTATGCTTTCTGTCAAATTAGGATCTAAGGAGCTACAATTGATTGAAACAATGGGCACAAGTTCTTTACTAGACTTTAAACATCGAATCCATTCATTTACAGCTGTTGATTTTCCGACTCCTCGTTCTCCGTAAATTAACAAGGGGGCACCGGGCACTTTCGCGTATTTTAATATGCTTTCATGAACTTCCTTAGCTTTGGTGGATTTTGGTTCTTTATACTTAAACTTTTGTTCTTGAGGGTCTAATTTGATTTCATTTTCTCGTATCTGCGAAAGATATGTGTTTCTGTTAATGTCGATTTTTTGCAGTTTTTGCGTAGGCTCTATTTTTATAGATTTATTTTCAAATAATTTCTGTCCTGTTGTTAATTCTCGTTGTGCAGAAAAAAACTCTGTTCCTTGTGGGAAGAAACCGCTTTTTGATAATAAAATCCAAGTGGCGTACATTGCAGGTGTTCCCGCAGTGGTACTAATGATTAAATTGTTAATAAATTTGAGTCGGTGCCCTAGAGTCTCTTGCATCTTTTCGTACAGTTCTTCTAAAGAGGATGGATTATTAATTTCAACTGGGATTGGTTCTAGTAATGGCGCGTATCGATGTTCCATGAACTCCAAATTTTGTTCCAAGGTTTTTGTTTTAGTTTTTTTCCCGCTAGTATAGAGGTAATAGACGTGTTTTACATCATATTGATCCTGCGCGCATCGTAAAACATTTTCGAATAGGCTTGGATCTCGCTCAATAGCCATCCATGTCATTAAGCTTACTTTTTTCTTTGTCATTTTCAATGCCTCTTTTTTTTTGAATATAAGTAAAATTTTACTAAATCGGTAATATTTTACTCATGGGAATTATCAAAGTAAATGAAAAATGCCTTTTTTTTGCGGAAAAATGTTTTTTTTTGTTTTGGCACGCATTTTGCTTTATGTGGGGTGGATTAACGCTCAACAAGGAGACTGAAATGATTGATCCAAAGGTCAACTCTGTCGACGATTTCGATGATGAAAATGAGGAAGATTCTTTTGCTGGGAGTGCTGATGATTGGGGCTATGGTCCTGACGATTATGAGGAGACCATGGGACTCAAGGAAGATCCCGATTGGGAGGAAAGCTTCGATTTTGACGATTTTGGTGAATCTGATGACTAGGGTGGTTGAATGTTTAGGGACTAGGCGACGAAAAACTTGAAAGGTGGTGCAGATAAGATGTTTTTTTTTGCAGCATGACTAATCAGTAAACTATTTGATTTGCAATTTAACGCGAACGTTTCCTGCGTACTAATAAAATGGGAACAACACTGAAGCGGCGTAATTGCGCCAAGGGAGCTTTCCATGTTGGAACTCTTTGTCAAAACCATAGGAACTGCCATTGCCTCAGGCGTAGCGAATGAGGTGGCTTCGCATTCTGACGACATTGTTGACGGGGCGTTGGAAGTCGCTGGCGACACGATTGAGTTTGCGGGAGACTGCATCTGCGATATCCTGGATGGTATCGGAAGCTTATTTGACTAGCTAGTTCCGAGAATATGTGCGTCAAGGCTTTCTACGCATTGAAAATGAAGGCCATCACTTTTTTGGGAGAATTCAAGAATGAAACAAGTTCTGCTGGTTCTTGAAATCATCGCTGCTGCGATTGCCATCTACGAGAAGGCTACCGCAAACGATGGCAAAAATGCCTAGTGTCGGGCGGATACTAGTTGTTAGGAGGCGCGTTGGTCCCAGCGCATGGATGGGACCGCTTCAAAGGAGATTTGCTTCATGCAGGTCAAGGAAGTGATTGAGGTCGTGAAGACGCTTGTTGATGCGGCAAAGCCCATTATCGAAGCGATTCAGGATGCTGCTGACAAACTCGGTAAGTAGTGTTGTGGTGCACCGAGTCCGCGCGAAGGTTCCCTGCGCATAGTAAAATGGGAACCACCACATTTCGGGCTTTTAAAAAACAATACAAATCATTCTGTTTATCACTTCAAAATTTAACAAGGAGTAAAACATGTCTAACTCATCTTACAACTGTTCTTTCCTCTCCCTTCCTTTCTACTCCTCTCACCCCTACATGCTTCCGTTTGTAGGACGTGATTACGATTCCCCAAAGCACAAGAAACTTTTGCTTGTCGGCGAAAGTCATTACGTTCCGGCAGGTTCTACTGTTCATCACGATGCAAATGCGTGGTACAACGGAACTCCCGTGCTGAATCAAGAAGAACAGGATTGGTGTAATACCTGCGGCACTCGCGAATGGAAAAGTGGTCGCTTCGGGAAAGAGGTTGATCGCTGCATGAATCTTGTGTTGCCCACTGGTGAAAATGGCTGGCAGCAGGTGGCTTCGCTCAATTACTTCTTACGCCCGGCAGATGACCGCCAAAGCATCGAAGATTTATGGAAAACAACGGGTGGCGAGAAATTAGACCGCGAATACGCTATCAAGAATTTCATCCGAGTGCTTGAAATTTTGAAACCGGATTTGATTGTGTTCCTGAGTTCAAAGGTGTGTGGCTGCGCCGAGGAAAAAGATTACCCCAAGTATTTCGGCGGCAATCTTTGGGATTGGACGAAATCTCACGGAATAGAGGATTACATTTACACGATGCATCCGTCAAGTCCGCATTGGAATAAACCCATGCCCGCCAAGTATGGCAAGGCAAACGGTCTCACGTCCTGCGAATTCTTCTGCAAATGGCTCAGAGAAAAGTGGCTGCTTTGATGCGTGTTTTTGTCATTTCCTCCGCCCTGTCATCTTGTCTATAAAGGTTTCCTTTATCATTTCAAAAGCCCTCTTTGGATCGAACTTTTCCGCATTGGGGCGAATCAATAAATCCATGTCGCCAAGGAACTCGACGTCCTGCATTTTCTGTTCCATATTTTGCATAAACTGTTTGTAACTTGGAGTTTTTTCAACGGAAAAATCCATATATCGCCCGTAGCATTCCATTATTTTGTTGGCATCAACAGTATACTTGTTCAGGGCAAGTTGTAAGTCAAACAAGTCGCGGCCTTTCTTTCGTTGGTATAACGCCCTTAACTTTGTGCCGAGTAGTTCTTCAAAAGCATACGTAGTAATCTCGCATTCGCCGCTGAACCAGCTGTTGTCAACAGCGAAGGGGACTTTCTGCAATCCCATCACATTAAAATGCTCAAAGCAGTTTATTTCCACCTTGAGCCGTATCGGCTGTACAGGCGGAATTTCCGATTCCATGCGGAACAAAACCGTATTGTTGTACCGCTTGGGTTTCGTGACGCGGTCCGGCATCCAGCCGAGTACTTCGCCCAAGCGAAACAGAATCGGTTTGATCGGGCCAGGATTTATCTGAACCAGATCAATGTCTTCGCTGTAACGCGGCTGTGGTTGCATATACAGTTTATGCAGGGCTGTCCCGCCACGGAAAGCCAATTCATTTTTCAGAAAGTCGTCGCTGTAAATATCCACGAGGGCACGGCAGATTATTAAATCCTGTTCGACCATCGCAGGGTCTGTCCACGGGGCAAATTCGTTCCACGCCATTATCGAGGCTCTGTCAATCATAAATCATCCAGTTCAATGTCGATGTTCTTGTTCACATGCCAGCGGTTAGATGTCGCGTCGTCTCGCCGAGTTTGTTCCTGGCTCAGGCGGATACTGTTCCACCGCCCTATGGCTTTGATTATTTCAAATAGGGAGTCCGCGTCGTCTTGCCTTTGCAGAATAAATTCCAGTATGTATCCAAGCCGCTGTAAAGTGGAAACCGTGGTAAAAGGCGCCAGTCCCGTCATCTTCTTTATATCTACAGAATCCATAAGTTCGTCAAGGATTGTCGCCGATCGTTGCAATCCGCCCACGTGATTCGAAAACTGTATTAGGTCTATCGCCGTGAGCTCGGGGTTGGAACATAAAAGTGTTCCGCACTCGGTCTTCTTGCGCATCAAGAAATTTTCAGGAATCCGTTGTCGATAATTCCAGTCAAGGAACAAATTCTTGGCAGACTTCCTTATCCGTGGGGCTACGGTAATCACTTGCGTCTTCATTGCCCGTTGGTGTGCAGCACCGTGAAAAGTTGCAGCCGAAAGCAGAGCTACATAATAAGGCTTGCTGACATGCTGCATCAAGTTGTCGATATAATAAGTTGGGGGCACGACTCCCTTTAATTGGTATTGCACCGGCACGATAACGTAAAAACCGCGATAGACGGACTGCACGCGCCCTCCATTTACCAAACGGGAAAGTTCCTTGTTGAGGTACTTTGCGGACTTGGCGTTGAACGCCTGCACGACCTCCTCTGTGCAAAAGGTCGTCCTGCCGCGAATTTCCCTATCGTGTATCCAACTTCTTATACTCATTATGTTGCTAAATATACATTTATTTGGGGTGTTTGACAACTTTTTAGGTAAAATTGCCAAGGATTATTCATAAAACCAATCCTCCTCTACATCACGCTCCGCTTCGAGTTTCTGAATACCGGCATTAGTTTTTTCAATGGTTTTCATGCCGATAATATACATCTCAGAGAAGAAAAGCGCAATAGGCTAAGGTTTCCGCGTCGTTCCATAGAAAGGAATGATGCGCTTTTGCTTTATTTGGCGTTCCCATTATCGCAAGGGCACTCTTGGATGAAACAATAAACATAGGAGGCCCAGTGGCTAAGAAAAAAGTAACTGCTTACTCTCAGAAGATTGCCGAACTCGTCGGAACGATGCCCGAAAATCTCCCTACTCCAGAAAAAAGTGCGAAAGCGTTGAAGAAAGAGCGCTTAAAAGGAGTGACGAAGAAATCGCTAGTCTACTTGTTTTTTTTCGAATTCGGTTTTGTGCTTGGATTTGTTCATTTATCCTCTGCAATTTCCTTGTTGCATAATTACTCCTTTTTTTTATCAATCGCGAAATAACTTTGCTGCACGACAATAGTTGTCGTCCGGTGAATCTATCTTTTCAAAGAATTATCAGCAAAATGAGGTTCTTATGAAAAAATCATCGACAAAAAAGCAAAATGCAAAACCTGTAACCATTATCGCAAAAAACAAGTCTCATTTAAAAATACTGATTTATGAAGCGATTGCTGAATTTGGTCCTAAATGTGATTTAAATTTCATCGACGTTTCAAAAGTCAAGGATATGTCGGAATTATTTAATGGGAGCGTTTTCAATGGCGATATAAGCAATTGGAACGTGTCAAATGTTGTTGATATGCATCAGATGTTTATGGACTCAAAATTTAACGGAGATATCAGTAAATGGGATGTATCGAATGTCAAGGATATGTCGGGCTTATTTAATGGTAGCGTTTTCAGCGGTAATATAAGCAATTGGAATGTGTCGAATGTTGCTGATATGTTTGCCATGTTTATGGACTCGAAATTTAATGGGGATATCAGTAATTGGGACGTGTCGAGTGTTACCGACATGTCTTTCATGTTTAGGAAATCAAAATTCAATCATGACATCAGTAAATGGAATGTTTCAAATGTGAATACGATGTATGGAATGTTTTTCCATTCTAAATTCAATCAAGATATCAGCAATTGGGATGTGTCAAACGTATCTTCAATGAGATGGATGTTTTGTGGCTCAAAATTCAATGGCGATATAAGCAGTTGGAATGTTTCGAATGTTACCGACATGTCTTTCATGTTTAGGAAATCAAAATTCAATCATGACATCAGTAAATGGGATGTTTCAAATGTTACTGATATGCGTGAGATGTTTAGGGAATCTGAGTTTAATCAGGACATTGGCGATTGGGATGTATCAAATGCAATAAATCACCAAAGAGTTTTCTTTCACTCCGCTTACAGAAGCCGTAATCCTTGGAGTAAAAAACGTCTAAAGCGAGTGCCAAGAGAATAGCTTTGGAGAAAAGGTTCGAAAACACCTAAGCAAGTGGGAGCGTTAATTTGTTGCCGTTTCGGAGGCTAATTCTGCCTTTAATTGAATAATTTCGTCTTTTGTGTAGTTTAATTGACGCATCACAACTTCGTCGGGAACGTTGTCCAAAATTAATCCTTTGGCGATTTCCTTAATTTTTTCGGCGAGTTCTTCTTCTTCCACTTCGGCAATGGACTTGTAGCCATAAACTTCACTGCATTTCTTGAAATCCATCTTGAATTGCTCCTTGGCTTCGCCATTGAACCACTTTTTTTAAAAGCGTGCAAGGCGAGCGTTGCAAAAATATGCTTGCATATTTTTATTACCGAGCCGCCGCTGCGGACGCCGTAGGCGTCAAATATATAAAAGTTTGAGTGAGAAAGTCTTCCGCTTCTTCTTTGGGGAGAGCCTTAAG
>JAEEGG010028772.1_pt1 | contig 10425 bp, 1 predicted proteins | sample 9134161 | NCBI WGS metagenome assembly JAEEGG01 (sample SAMN16246543, study PRJNA631951) | gut metagenome | biome: gut microbiome; feature: rumen; material: CR-attached | host: Bos | place: Iran: Karaj | collected 2018-10 | reverse complement strand
TACTTCGTGGTGTTCGTGGCCTTGGTGAATACGGTAGTGTCACTTTACTACTACCTGCTCATCGTGAAGGCTATGTACATCACCAAGACCGACGAGCCACTGCCCACCTTCCAGAGCGACATCAACACGAAAGCAGCCCTCGCCATCTGCACCGCAGGCATCGCCCTCTTCGGCGTTGTCAGCTGCATCTACGAGTGGATTGCCGCCGCTGGAATGTAAATACTTATCCGCTTAATCAACAGAATCCCGATGGCTATCAGGCCATCGGGACTTTCTAAACAATATCATGATAGATCAAGAACAAGCGTTAGTTAGACTCCGTGATGTTATAGAAGAAACTGTCGACAGGAAGATGAAGACCCCAAAGGACTTCGACTTTCTGGCCGAGCAGATATTCGAGAAGATCCACGAGACCGTCAGTCCGACAACCTTAAAGCGCATCTGGGGATATTTGTCAGAACCGTCAACACCTCGACTGTCCACACTCGACCTGCTTGCGCAGTTCGTGGATTATAAGGATTGGGAAGCCTTCTGCCATCAGGATTCTCCAGTAACGCCAGCCTCCGCTATGCATAAGCATAGCTTCTTGAACTGGAGCACCCTTTCGTCAATAGCAGTTATCATCGTTACCTTGTTGCTTGGGACGATTGTATTTTTGCCTTCTCTCAAATCTTGTGTCGATAAGAAAACCTCAGGTGAAGTGATGAAAGACTATATCCTGAAGCGAGGCGCCCATTTCGACAAACCTCAGGACTATCTCGAACTCTTTGGCATTCACGACCTCGATTTCTTCTGGGGCAGGGAAGTACCCAACTATCCGGGCATCTATATCTGGGGACCTGAATATGGCAATCCAACGTGGGGCAACAAGGGCGACTCTGCTGCCTTTATGCCAACTATCACGGTGCATTGGTCTATGGAGAACGTCACTCAGGAACAAATAGACCGTCGTAATAGTGATTTTTATTATCAGGCTTTGCATCGCAATGAGATCCGCATCACGTTTATGAAGGATCTGATCTATCCAGGCTATGTCTTTCTTGGTGCCTATCGCCTCTCGAAGGAAGAATCCGACTCCACCCACAATGTCTGGGAGCGCGTACAGGATGATGTCAACCTTCACGACATGAACGGCCTCTACCAGTACCGCAACTGACATTTCTCGCCCTTTGGACTAAAAAGAATCTCAAAAGGACTAAAACGGACCAATACTGGCCCGTTTTTTTGTGCTACCTTTGCATCGTGCGCAGAAGATGCGTCACGAGAGATCACGATTTTATTAAAAAATTCAGCTCACAATGTTGCAATTTTCAGAAAAAAGCCTTATCTTTGCAACGTCGTCCAGCGATGGATGATGTACATTGAGAAGAGCTGTTTAGCTTTGACCCGTCTGAGAATCTGGAAAATTCAAAGTTGTATGGGTAAAAGTCTGAGAGCTGCTTCTCCTGCGGTTGCATATATCCAGCTCCCTCCACCAAGGAGTGGGTTCACATATATATCTGCAGGTGTGAGCTGATTTTCATTCTTTATACAACGGGTATTTCCAGAACCTTCAGACCAAGAATGTCAAGAAGGCTCACACTCTTTGTGTATGAACTTAATATGAACTAAAATATAAAATTATGAAGAAAATCTACTTACTTTTCCTTTTGGCATTCCTGCCATTACTGGCCAATGCCGTAGAAATCGACGGCATTTATTACAATCTAATAGAAGAGTCCCACACAGCAGAAGTGACAAGTAACCCGAATCAGTATACAGGGGATGTTGTGATTCCTGCAACTGTGACGTATCAAGCAGTGGATTATAGTGTGACCTTCATTGGCAATGACGCTTTCTTAGGTTGCAGTGGCCTGACTTCTGTGACCATCCCCAACAGCGTGATTTCCATTGGCGTAGGTGCTTTCGAAGGTTGCACCAGCCTGACTTCTGTGACCATCCCTAACAGTGTGATCTTTATATATAATTATGCTTTTTATGGTTGCAGCAGCCTAACTTCAGTGACCTTCCCCAACAGCGTGATCACCATTGGCGACGATGCATTTACTAATACAGCTTGGTATAATAATCAGCCAGACGGAATAGTATATGCTGGAAAGATGGTATACAAATATAAAGGTGAGATGCCTGCTAATACAGGTATTACATTAGAGGATGGGACATTAGGGATTACGGGATATGGTTTCACAAATTGCAGCGGCCTGACTTCAGTGACCATTCCCAACAGCGTGACCTTCATATCCGGTAATCAATTTTATAATACAGCTTGGTACGATAATCAGCCAGACGGATTAGTATATGCGGGAAAGGTGGCATACAGCTATAAAGGTAAGATGCCTGCAAATACGGCTATTACTTTAGAGGATGGAACATTTGGGATAGCAGGGGATGCTTTCACAAATTGCGACGGCTTGACTTCTGTGAGTATCCCCAACAGCGTGACCTCTATAGGACGTCGGGCTTTCTATGGTTGTAGCGGCTTAACTTCTGTGAGCATCCCCAACAGCGTGACCTATATATACGATTATACTTTTTCTGGTTGCAGCAGCATGACTTCTGTGAGCATCCCCAACAGTGTGATCTCCATATTCGAAAATGCTTTCTCTGGTTGTAGCAGTCTGACTTCATTGAGCATCCCCAATAGCGTGACCTTCATAGGCAGACGTGCATTTCAATATTGCAGGGGGCTGACTTCTGTGAGCATCAGCAACAACGTGACCTCTATAGGGTATGATGCTTTCAAAAATTGCAGTGGTCTGACTTCAATCGTAGTGGAAGGAGGTAATTCTGTGTATGACTCGCGAGGCAATTGCAATGCTATCATAAATACACAAAATAATGAGCTGTTAGTAGGATGTATGAACACCATTATTCCTAACAACATTACCTCTATATTTTATGAGGCTTTCTTAAATTGCAGTGGCCTAACTTCTGTGACCATCCCCAGCAGTGTGACCTCTATATCCAACCGTGCTTTCGGTGGTTGCAGTGGTCTGACTTCAATCGTAGTGGAAGGTGGTAATTCTGTGTATGACTCGCGAGGCAATTGCAATGCTATCATAAATACACAAAATAATAAGCTGTTAGTAGGATGTATGAACACCATTATACCCAACAGTGTGACCTCCATAGGCGAGAGAGCTTTCTTTGGTTGCAGCGGCCTGACTTCAGTGACTATCCCCAACAGCGTGACCTCCATCGGCCAATATGCTTTCGATGGTTGCGGCGGCCTGACTTCTGTGGTCATCCCCAATAGCGTGACCTCTATAGGGCATTATGCTTTCAAGGGATGTGCTTTTGTTGATGTATATTGTCTTGCAGCGAACGTTCCAACGACTGAAGCTACGACATTCCAAGATACCCCAATAGATAATGCGACACTTCACGTTCTTGCTGGTAGTGTAAATGACTATAAGACTGCTGCATACTGGAAGGATTTTAAGGAGATAGTGGTGATTACTCCAGCTCAAGAATACACGGATGAGCAAGGCGTAAAGTATACCCTGACTTCCAGTGGGAATGCCTATACAGTATCGGGCCATACTGATGCATGTACAGGAGAAATTGTAATACCTGCAACAGTGAATGAACTTAGTGTGACCTCAATCGGAGAGTTTGCATTCCATCTGTGTACAGAATTGACATCTGTTAGCATCCCCAATTCTGTAACCTCTATCGGAAGAAATGCTTTTGGCGTATGTTGGAATTTGACCTCAGTGAGTATTCCAAACAGTGTAACTTCCATTGGTGTTGGTGCTTTCGATAATTGTCCAGGTTTGGAATCTGTTATTGTTGAAGCTGGCAATCCTAATTATGATTCGAGAGATAATTGTAATGCAATTATAGAAACTTCTTCAAATACGTTGATTGCGGGGTGTAAAAATACAGAGATACCCAATACAGTGACCTCCATCGGAAGAATGGCTTTCTTTGGTTGTTACAGTTTGAAGTCTATAGCTCTCCCTAACAGCGTGACTTTTATTGATACATGGGCTTTTGGTGGTACTGGCCTGACTTCAGTGGGAATACCTGCGAGTGTAGTAACAATCGGTGACAACCCATTTAGAGATTGTGTTGATTTAGGACTTGTTTGGGTTAATGAAAATAATCCCAAATTTGATTCTCGTGACAATTGTAATGCTATAATAGAAAAGGAAACAAATACTTTGAAGAGTGGGTGTAAAGTATCATTTATCCCTAGTAGCGTGGAAATTATAGGTACAGATGCTTTCAGGACAATAAGGAGCCTGAAATCGATAATAATTCCTGGGGGAGTTACAGCAATTGGCGCTACATCTTTTTTGGGATGTGATAATTTGACGTCTGTTACTATGGTGGCTACAGCACCAATTAGTGGCGGCTCCGAATTCTCAAATAGGACTAATGCTACTCTTTATGTTCAGACAGGTAGTAAGGAAGCATATGAGGCAGCTGACTATTGGAAAGAGTTTAAGAACATTGTGGAGATTGGTACTGGTAATATCACTTTTGCTGATTCGAATGTGAAGCAAATCTGTGTGAACAATTGGGATACAAATGGGGATGGTGAATTAAATTTCTTTGAGGCCCATTCTGTTGCAAATATTGGAACAGCATTCAAAAATAACTCTCAAATCACTTCTTTCGATGAACTTCAATATTTCACAGGGCTGACGTCTATCGGAGATAACACATTTATGTATTGTACTAAATTACAGTCTGTTGTATTACCAAACTCCTTGGAATCATTAGGAGGCGCCTTTTGTTATTGTTCATCTCTGAAATCAATCTTTATTCCTAGTCTTGTGACAAGCATTGAATTTGTTTGGGCATTTGAAGGTTGTACAAGTCTCACTTCTATGTCAGTAGATAAGGATAATACAGTCTATGATTCTCGTAATAATTGTAATGCTATTATTGAGACAGCTAACAATAAATTACATAGAGGATGTGATACTACAGTGATACCCGATGGCGTGGAAGAGATTAGGTCAAATGCATTTATCAATGCTATGAATATGACGAGTATCACGTTCCCTCAAAGTGTATCCACGATGCAAAGTAACATTTTTAATAGAAATAATGTTGTGACCTCAGTGATCGTATTGAATTCAACACCTCCAACAATTACCGAAGCTACTTTTGATCATGTATCAAATAAGGCCACTCTTTATGTACCTTCAGGAAGTAAAGAGGCTTATCAGACTGCTAATTACTGGAGTGCATTTAATAACATTGAGGAACTTGCTGAGGAGGAGGTCACTGATGCTCAAGGAGTGATATATACCTTAAATACTGATTGTCAGACCTACACTGCATCAGGTTTTAACAAGGAATCTCCAGGTGCTATCATAATCCCTGCAACCGTGAATGGATTAAGTGTAACTTCCATTGGTGGCGGTTTCCGTAGCAGCGGCTTGACCTCAGTGTATATTCCAGCCAGTGTGACTTCAGTTGTATTCCCCGCTCTCAGATGGTGTCCCGAATTAGAGTCGATTCAGGTGGAAAATGGTAATACTGTGTTTGACTCTCGCAATAACTGTAATGCTATTATTGAGACGGCAAGTAATACTTTGATTAATGGATGCAAGAACACCGTTATCCCTAACGATGTGACGACAATTGGAGAATGGGCATTTGGCTATTCTGGTATTACTTCTGTGACTATTCCTGCAAATGTGACTCAAATACAAAGTAATGCTTTCTCAGGATGCGGCAGTGTAGAATCAATCCAAGTTGAAAGTGGTAATAACGTATATGATTCCCGTGATAACTGCAATGCTATTATTGAGACAGCAAGTAACGTTTTGATACGTGGATGCCATAACACCGTTATCCCCAACAGTGTGACCTCCATCTATGTAGCAGCTTTCAGAGGTTGCGGTAGTCTGACCTCCATAAATATCCCAGAAAACGTGACTTCTATTGGTTCGGATGCATTCTGGGAGTGTGGTAACTTGACCACAGTAACTCTCTCTAAAAACGTGACTTCCATTGGTTCACTCGCTTTCGCAGATTGTGCTCTTACTGATGTTTATTGTCATGCTGTGAACGTTCCGACTACTGACGCTACGACATTCAAAGATACCCCTTTAGGTAATACAACCCTTCATGTTCCAGCTGGTAGTATCGAGGGCTATCAGGCAGCAGATCCTTGGAGCGGATTTAAGAAAATTGTATCCAATTCAGCCATAGAAATTGCCGGTATTTATTTCAATCTATATTCAAATGGTACTACAATAACTGCAGAAGTAACATCCAATCCTAATAAGTATTCTGGAGATGTTGTTATCCCATCGTCAGTTACTGATAATGGTGTAACATACAGTGTGACTTCCATTGGTAAATCTGCTTTCTATGGTTGTAATGGCCTGACCTCAGTGACTATCCCCAACAGTGTGACCTATATCGACGCATTTGCTTTCGATGGTTGCAGTGCCCTGACCTCTGTTCATATATCAGATTTGGCGGCATGGTGTAATATATCGTTTTATGCTGATTCTAATCCATTAGGATACGCCCATCATTTATATCTGAATGGAGAAGAAATCACAGAATTAGTCATTCCTAACAGCGTGACCCACATCAATTGTTGGGCTTTCTGGTATTGCAGCGGCCTGACCTCAGTGATTATCCCAAACAGCGTGACCAATATCAACGGATGGGCTTTTGATGGTTGTAGCGGCCTTACTTCAATTGTAGTGGAAAGTGGTAATTCTGTGTATGACTCGCGAGACAATTGCAATGCTATCATAGAGACACAAAGCAATAAACTGTTAGTAGGATGTAAGAATACCATTATTCCAAACAGCGTGACCTCCATCGGCGTTGATGCTTTCTTTGGTTGCAGCGGTATGACCTCAGTGACCATCCCCAACAGTGTGACCTCCATCGAAGCTAGTGCTTTCAATAGATGCAGCGGTCTGACCTCAGTGACCATCCCCAACAGCGTGACCTCCATTGACTTTTATGCTTTCTATGGTTGCAGCAGCCTGACATCTGTGACCATTGGTAACAGCGTGACCTCCATCGGTTTTAGGGCTTTCGAGGGCTGCAGCGGCCTGACTGATGTATATTGTCATGCAGAAACAGTGCCCACAACTACTTCAGATGCCTTCGATAATTCAAATATTGCCAACGCAACGCTACATGTGCCAGTAGGCTGTAAGGCGGCTTATGCATCAGCAACGGGCTGGAAGGACTTTGGTACGATTCTGGAAGGAAACGAGGGTACCACTTTCACTGCCAAGACTGCAGAAGGCTGGGATATGGTCTTTACGATTCTTGACGAGTCTGCGAAGACCTGCCAGGTTGGTTATTTGGATGCTACATGGAACCAACGAGCCGTAGATTATGAGAAAGTAGAAGGTTCATTAACCATCCCAGAGACAGTCAATGGTTATACAGTAGTAAGGATTGGAAAGAATTCCTTAAACAATATTGATGGAATGACATCTGTCACAATTCCTAATACGGTTACATCTATAGAAGATGATGCTTTTTTCAATTGTGATGGACTAATTTCGTTCGAGCTTCCTGCAAGTGTTACATCAATAGGAACGGATGCACTATCAGCTTTATGGAGAGATATATCTGTAAAAGTTGCAGAGGGCAATACAAAGTACGATTCCCGTGATAATTGTAATGCCATTATTGAGACTGCAACAAATAAGCTCCTGTTTGGTTTTAAGACTACAATAATTCCTGCAACTGTTACAGAAATAGGTGAGCGCGCGTTCAATAATATTTTAGGGGATTATATAGGGGATTATACTCTTACTATACCTTCCACTATTACTAGAATTGGTGATGATGCATTCGGAATAAGTAATAATCTGATTCTTCAGGTTGAGCATACAACTCCACTTGAGATTAGTGAAAATGTATTCGGAGGTTTGAGTAATTCAATCCTTCGAGTGCCAGCAGGTTGCAAGGCGGCTTATGCATCAGCAACGGGTTGGAAGAACTTTGGTACGATTCAGGAAGGAAACGAGGGTACCACTTTCACTGCCAAGAACACAGAAGGCTGGGACATGGCTTTTACGATTCTTGACGAGTCAGAGAAAACCTGTCAGGTTGGTTACATATATGGCGCAGGTAACAAAACGGCTATTGATAATTATGCTGTTAATGGTCCTGTAACTATCCCTCAGACAATAGAAGGCTATACTGTTGTAAAAATAGGGGAAAATGCCTTTTCTTATGCTTATCAAATGACATCAGTCACGATACCTAATACAGTAACTGCTATAGATGAATATGCTTTTCGTGATTGTTTTGGTTTGACTTCTATCACGATTCCCAAAAGCGTGACCTCAATCGATTATTATGCTTTCCTTGGTTGCTCAGCTTTGAGTTCTATTCAAGTGGAAAGTGATAATTCTGTCTATGATTCTCGTGACAAATGTAATGCCATTATAGAAACATCAACTAATACTCTGATTAGAGGATGCAAGAATACTATAATACCTACTAGTGTTACTACTATAGGTGTTGAGGCTTTTACTTGTGCTAGTGGTCTGCTCAGTTTGACCATTCCTAGTAGTGTGACTAGTATTGGTCATGATGCATTTGAAGCATGTAATGATTTGGTACATGTATATTGTAATGCAGAGGTAGTCCCCCAAACAGATGCTGATGCATTCGAAAATGTTGATATAAGAAATCGTGTAACGCTACATGTTCCTGCAGGTAGTGTCGAGGCCTATCAGGCAGCAGCTCCATGGAACGGATTCAATAAAGTTGTAGCATTGAGTACAAACATTCCAGATGTTGAGATCCTAGGTGTATATTACAACCTCAATGAGGAGACTCTAACAGCAGAAGTAACAAAGAATCCTAATAAGTATTCTGGGGAGGTTTCAATAGCGCCTGGTATCTGGTATGACAGCAGATTATATAGTGTGACTTCCATTGGCGTGGATGCCTTCCAATTCAGCAATCTTTTGACTTCTGTAGTCATTCCCAACAGCGTGACTTCAATTGGATCATATGCTTTTTATTTTTGCGAAGGCCTTACTTCCATAACGATTCCGAATAGTGTGACCAAAATTTTCGGGAATCCTTTCCAAGGGTGCAGTTCCTTGGAATCTATTTCGGTGGAGGATGGTAACTCAACGTATGATTCTCGCAATAATTGTAATGCGATAATTGAAACAGGAAGTAACACTTTGATATCTGGATGTAAGAATACAGTAATTCCCGCCAATGTAACCTCTATTGGTGATAATGCTTTTACAGAAATTGCTAATCTTACCTCCATAAGCATCCCAGCAAGTGTTGAATATATAGGAAGTGCTTCTTTCTCAAGTTGTTCTAATTTGGAATCAGTCCAAGTTGAAAGTGGAAATACAAAGTACGATTCTCGAAACAACTGTAATGCGATTATTGAAACAGCAAGCAACACATTGATACATGGATGTAAGAATACTATTATTCCAGCTAACGTGACTTCGATAGGAGAGATGGCTTTTGATGAATGCGATGGTCTGACCTCTGTGACCATTCCCAGTGCCGTAACCTTCATAGGCATAAGTGCTTTTGAAGAATGCAAAGATTTGGTGTCAATGCAAGTTGAGAGTGGCAATACCGTGTATGATTCTCGTAACAATTGTAATGCAATTATTGAAACTGCAAGTAACACATTGATCTCTGGATGTAAGAACACAATAATTCCCATCAGTGTAACATCTATAGGTGAAAATGCTTTTCGCTATTGTTTCGGACTGACATCCTTAACCATTCCTTGTGATGTAACTTCTATCGGTAATATGGCATTCTTTAATTGTTATCAGTTGACAGATATTTATTGCAGTGCAGAGAATGTCCCCATTACAGGTTATGGTGCCTTTGATGGTATCAATGGTGATAATGTAACTCTACATGTTCCTGCTGGTAGTGTCGAGGCCTATAGGGTAGAATCGCCTTGGAAAGATTTTGGTACGATTCGTTCTGTTGTTACATCTTTATTTGATGGCACGAATCTGTGGACGAGTTATGTGGCTCAGGAAGATTATGCAATTCCTGCAGGGTTGGAGGCTTATGTAATCTCCAGCCTTACTGAAACATCAGCTGTAGCATCACAGATTGACTATATCCCTCAAGGAGTTCCTATACTGCTGAAACGTAATGATGCTACCACAAACAGTTTCGATTTCACAACAGGAACGGGTACGGCTCCGACAACGAACTTGCTGGTAGTCTACGATGCAGACAGGATTGTTGCCAATCGCGAAGGCTATATTCTCTTTAAGGATGAATTCGTTTTGGTGGATGAAGGTACTCTGCCTGCTGGCAAGGTGTTCCTGCCTCTTAATGGAGGAAATGCTGCAAACACCCGTGGTATCGTGATAGAAGACGAAGGTACGACAGGAATCCGGAACTTAGTATCGGATTCTGAGATATCTCATGGAGTGTGGTATGACTCACAAGGACGTAGGATCGACG
>JAEEGG010028766.1_pt1 | contig 10427 bp, 10 predicted proteins | sample 9134161 | NCBI WGS metagenome assembly JAEEGG01 (sample SAMN16246543, study PRJNA631951) | gut metagenome | biome: gut microbiome; feature: rumen; material: CR-attached | host: Bos | place: Iran: Karaj | collected 2018-10 | reverse complement strand
GGAACCGCTCGGTGCCGCTGAAGGCTATCGTGCCGAGGTTGTTCTCGAGCTCGTCCGCGTCCATGCCTATGCCGTTGTCGCTGACGATGAGGTTCCTGCCCTCTTTGTCGAGGGTGATCACGATCTCGAAGTCGCTCCTGTCCATGCCGACGCCGCGGTCGGTCAGAGCCAGGTAGCAGAGCTTGTCGATGGCGTCGCTCGCGTTGGAAATGATCTCGCGCAGGAAGATCTCCTTGTGCGTATAGATCGAGTTGATCATAAGATCGAGGAGCCTTTTCGACTCCGCCTTGAATTCACGTTGTTCCATTACTAACACTTCCTTTTTCGCAAAAGAATCGCCCGGGATGAACCGGGCGATGATCTGCAGCTTAGTTCAAGCTTTATTATATCACTTTTTCTTTCCGAGAGAAAGTACGGCGCAGAAGCAGGCGAGGCCGGTAGCGCAGGCTACGGCGAGCTTGATCTTGTCTTCTTTAGGCATGTTGCCGAAGCCCTTCTTGGCCATTCTGGCGGCCTTCTGAGGGATGAACTTGGCTACTTCTCCGGTGACCTTTGCTCCGAGTCTGGCTCCGAACATAGTGGCGTCCTTCGCGAAGCTGAGGACCTTATCGAGCGCGTTCCATAAAATATTGACGTCCATCTGATGACCTCCTAATCTTTCTTTTCGAGCGTCTCGCCCCTGTCGAGCCCTGTCTTGTAAGGCACGTCGAACGGGTTGCGGCGCTTCATCGCGGAATAATGTTTATCGAGGGCAGGTTCCACCACGTGATAGAGGAGCTTGCCGTCAAGATCGAAGTAGAAGATGGCGAAAGCGCCGGCATAGACCGCGAGCAGCAGGCCAAAGATCTTGCCTAATACTTTGAATAACTTCTTCATATTGACCTCCTACCAGCTTTCGCTGTCGTCGAAGTCAAGCAGCGACGGGTCGAGCGGCTCCTCGTGCATGACCGTGAACATGTAATCGTTGAACAGACGCCTTATCTCGGCGCGGGGAACGACGCGCTTGTCGGGCAGCGCGTGCGGCATCCAGATCGCGTGGATGTTGCGGGCGCGGAACTCGTCCTCGAATATGCCGTGCATGCTCTGGGCGCCCTTGCACTGCAGCTGGTCGTACATGACTACCATGTCGCAGTGGAAGCGTTCCATGTATTCGAACACTTCGAGGAAGTGGTCCATGCCGCCGACCGCCATGCGGCGCATCGGAGCCTCCATGTGATACTTGGCGCAGTCCTCGAGCATGTGCTCGTAGCTGTCTGTGCGGATCTCCATATCCATCATCAGGGAGTCCATGTTGATGATGGTGTTGATGCCCCAGCAGTTGTATGCCCAAGTGCACCAGTTGGAGTAATAGAGCGGAGCGCAGCTCCAGGCTATCGCTCTGTGGCGGGTCATCGGATACGGGTTGATCTTCTCGTCGACGCACTTCTCCATGATCTTGCGGACCTTGCCCTCAATGTAGGGAGCAATGTCGTACATGCCTACCTGAGCGGTGTAGATGCGGTACAGAGCCTGAGCGACGCTGTTGATCGGATAGTAGTTGGTGTTTGCCGCGACGTCCCACTTCTCCCACTCCCAGCGCATGTTTGCGTTCTGCAGGGCGAGCTTTTCTTTCATGAGATCCCAGTTGGGAGCGGTGCCGGTCTGTTCTTCGATGAACTTCCAGACCTTCTCGATGTCGTTCATGCAGTTCTGCTTTACGAGCGGGTCGCTGAAGCGCATCGGCATGCCGAGCGAGCAGAGCGGGCCCTGGAAGAGCCAGTCCTGGATGATGGTGGTCGCTACGGAGTCGTCGCAGGCCTCGTTGACGCTGATCATGAACGGAGCGTAATCGGGCACGTCGTCGAGGATGAAGATGCCTGCCTCAGCCTGGCACATCGGGCAGTTGTCGCCCGGTACGCCTATGCCCTGAGCCGCGTCGATGTAGTTGAGCACGACGTGGTTGTTGCAGTGTGCGGTGAGGAAGTACGGTATCATCTCGAGAGCGACGTTGGTGTACTTGTCTGCCCACGGATAGAACAGGCCGCCCCAGACGGTCTCGTTCATGGCAATGCTGTGATGCCACGCGTCGTTGTGCTTGCCGCCGTGCAGGTTGCCGTCAGCCCTGAACATGGTGCAGAACTGCCTGATGGCGCCGGTGGCTATGCCTCTGTAATGCCAGGCCGAAGCCCTGAGGCCTTCGCCGCGCATGCCTTCAAGGCCGCGGTCGAACCAGTGCATTACGGTGAGGTAGGTCTGGCCCATCCAGCGGTAGCGCCACAGACCCTTGAGCACCGCGGGCAGGTCGCCCTTGGAATACTTTATGATATCCGCGACGATCATGCCGTAGTTGTAGAGCCAGATATTATTGAAATAATACATGGTGTCTTTGATGCCGCGCCACTCTCTGTGCTTGTAGAGACCGGTCTTGGGCTCGTAGAGGTCGCCCAGGCGCCTTTCACCATGGGGCTTGCCGTAGACGAAGTCTTTGGCGAGCTTCTTGTAATCTGTATTCTTGAGCTTTTCTAAAGCCGCGTTGAAATCGAACTTCATTATGCGCCCTCCTGGATCTTCTTGATCTCAATGCTTTCGACGAAAGCCTGGAAACGAGTGCGGAGCTGGCCTGACGCGCTGTTGATGTACTCCTTCTCGATGGAGCAGACGGGGAAGCCGTAGTCTCTCGGGATGACTACCGAGTCGACCACCCTCTCATAGCCCCAGTAAGCGCAGAACTTGTTGGAGACTACGATGATGCCGTCGACGTTGTATTCGTGGCCGAGCTCAGCGATGCGTTCCTTGCGCAGGCGCATCTCGTCCTGCGGCATGAAGCGCGCGCAGTTGGAGGTCTCGAGATAGTGGCGCGAGATCGCCTGAAGCGGAGTCTCGCCTTCCCTGACCTCGATGGGCACGCGGCTCTCGATCGCGCCGTAGCAGTAGCGGTCGCATACGATCTCGGCTCCGCAGCTCTCGATGAGCTTGCTGAAATCGGGGTCGTCGTTCTCGGAACCGACTACCATCACGCGGCAGCGGAACGGGTTCTTCTGCTCGGGCTCGCGGGTCTTCATCTCTTCTGCGGTATCGCGCAGGTACGGGAGTATCAGGTACTTCGGGCATACCAGGGAAACGAGCTGGATGACGTGGAACTCGTAGCCGGTGATGGTGGGATTGTCCAGCTTGCGGTAGTCGCCGATCTCGTTGATAAGGCGGCAGACCTCATTGTGCTTTTCGACGGTGGCGCGGATGGCCTCATCGGAGGTGTCGATGCCGAAGCGCTCGTGCAGAGGATCCAGCACGTGGGCGCGCAGCTGGGTCTCGAAGTGCTCGTAGCTGATGTCGTTGTTTTTGAACGGGATGTCGGTGAACTCGCAGAAGAAATCGTCGTTGTCGATGATGCGCATGTCCTCCACGGAGTCCAGATGCTTCTGCTGCAGGTGCTCCTGGAAGCGGCAGGTGGCGGTGCAGGTCTCGGTGGCCATCTGGGCGTCCAGGAAGTTGTATCCGCCCTCCAGCGCGCGCTCCATCAGGGAACGGGCGTAGTGGCAGACACGGCCGGACAGGTAGTAGGTCGCGATGTCGGGGGAAGTGCAGCGGGGCGCTCTCAGACGGACGGAGAAGCAGCCGGGCAGGTCGAGAAGTACTTCAGGCATGAAGTAGCAGGTGTAGCCGATTGCGCGCTTGCCCTCGGCTTTCGCCTGCTTGACAAGGTCGTTGTTGGCTTCCTGAAGCAGATTCTCAAAGTAGATCAGATGTTTGAGATCTCTCACAGATAACCCTCCAAATTTCTTTCCTGTTTTTGGGCGCAGAAAGTCAACTGTGCCCACTATCACGCTTCGTATTATACCGAAGCGTCAGAATCTTGTCAATTTTTTTATTTTTGGAAAAGCCCGGAAATGCTTGCAATTCCGGGCTTTTTCATTATACAGTTCTTTTTGATTTGTATAAAAAATGTCTAAACTGCACAAAAAGGCCTCCCACATTTTGGAGGCCCCGTGCAGGAAAGAAGAGGCGAAATGGCAAACCGGGAATCGTCCCGGCATCCCGCCGAAGTCGACACCGCATGCTTCCCTGTTCCCGCTTCGCCGCATCCAACTCAAAAGTCCTGCATCTCCCAACTCCCCGCCCGCTGCTTGCACAGGGCGATAAAGTCCAGCACGGCGGGAGAGCGGTAGCCGGTCTCCATAAAGGCCACCGCCAGGGCGCCCAGGGTCTCCGCCCCAGGCAGGGGGAACAAGTCCAGGGGGGAGCTCTCCCCGCCGGCGTCGGCGTGGAGGGTACGCAGGAAGAGCTCCGGGTACAGCGTCAGCCCCATGCCCTGCTCCGCCAGGGCGAAGGCGGTCTCGATGTTCTCCGTCTCCAGCAGCACCCGGGGCAGAAAGCCCAATCCGGCGGCGTAGGAGTCCAGCATGGCGCGGATGCGGTTGCCCTTTTTCAGCAGGATGAAGGGCTGCTCCACGAAGAGGCGGATGTCCGCCCCCTCCTGCCGGGCCCGGCGGATACGCGTCTCGTCCCCGCCGAAGACCTGCGCGCCGAAGGGCTTGGGACAGGCCAGGAACAGCCGCTCCTGCAGGATCACCGAAACCTGGGCCCCCGACACGTCGATGGGCATGTAGCCGATGAGCACATCGATCTCCCCCCGGCTCAGCCACTCGTTGAGCTGCCGGTAGTTGCCCTCCATCAGACTGATCTCCACCAGAGGGTGGGCGGCGCAGAAGGCGGGCAAGATCATGGGTAGGATGGAGCGGCCGCAGGTGTAGGAGATGCCCAGGCGCAGCCGGCCCCGCCGGTGGTCGCTGATCTCCCCGGTCTCCCGCAGGATCTCCTGCTCCAGGGAGCAGATCTGCCGGGCGATGAGGGCCAGCCGCTCCCCGGCGTAGGTGAGCTTCAGCTCCGGCCCCCGCTCGAAGAGGGGCACCCCCAGCTCCTCCTCCAGCTTGGCGATGTGGCCGGAGAGGGACTGCTGGGAGATGTAGAGCTTGCGGGCCGCGTGGGTGATGTTCTTCTCCTCTGCGGCAGCCAGGAAATATTGCAGATTACGGAAATTCATTATCGGCTTCCTTTCGTTCCTTCCGTTCTCTCGTCCTTTCAAAACGCAAAACTGAAGACACGGGCGACCAAAGGTCGCCCCTACTATACCACAGGCAAACGCCTGTGGCAAGAGCAAGGAAAGAAGTGTTTCCATTTTTCTGGAAAAGGGTGTTTAATATTAGTATGAAGAGGCTCGCTGTGCCACCGGCTGTCCGGGGGACGAGGACGTGACTTTCACAGGAAAAAGACCGGGGGAAATCCGGCGCTTTTCCGGTGAAGGCCCCGCGGAAGGGCCCAAAAAAGGAGAGACCAACATGATCGGGAGAAAGAAACTCGTGATCGAGACGTCCTGGTGCAAGGGCTGCGGGATCTGCGCCGCCTTCTGCCCCAAGCAGGTATTGGAAGTCAAGAAAGAGAAAGTGACCCTGAAGGATCCGGACGGCTGCATCCTCTGCGGCACCTGCGAGCTGCGCTGCCCGGACTACGCCATTTATCTTGTGAATCTGGAAGAGTGAGGAGCGTGAGAGAATGTCGAAAGCTGTCCTGATGCAGGGGAACGAGGCCGCGGTGGAGGGCGCCATCGCCGCCGGCATGCGCGTCTTCGCGGGCTACCCCATCACCCCGTCCACTGAGATCGCGGAGCAGAGCTCTCTGCGTCTGCCCCAGGTAGGGGGCCATTTCATCCAGATGGAGGACGAGATCTCCTCCATCGCCGCCGTCCTCGGCGCTTCCGCCGCGGGCGTCAAGGCCATGACCGCCACCTCCGGCCCGGGCTTCTCCCTGATGCAGGAGAATCTGGGCTACGGCGCCATGGCGGAGATCCCCTGCGTGATCGTGGACGTGCAGCGCGCCGGCCCCTCCACGGGCCTGCCCACCAGCCCGGCCCAGGGCGACTATATGCAGGCCAAATGGGGCACCCACGGCGACCATCCGGTGATCGCCCTGTCCCCCGCCTCCGTGCTGGAGACCTACAATCTGATCATCCGGGCCTTCAACCTGTCCGAGAAGTACCGCACCCCGGTGCTCTTCCTCATGGACGAGATCGTGGGCCACATGCGGGAGGGCGTGGAGCTGCCCCCCGCCAGCAGCCTGATCATCAACCAGCGCAAGCCCTCCTTCCACGACGGCGCCAACAAGCAGTGCTACTTCGTGCCCGAGGGCAAGTACGTCCCCGCCATGAAGCCCTTTGGCAAGGGCGAGCGCTACAACATCACGGGCCTTGCCCATGACGAGGGCGGCTTCCCCACCAACAACACCGAGATCGCCGGCAAGCTGGTTTCCCGCCTGCTGGCCAAGGTGGAGGACAATGTGGACGACATCGTCCGCATCGAGGAATACGCCATGGACGACGCGGAGACCGCCGTCGTCTGCTTCGGCGGCACCACCCGCGCCGCCATGGAGGCCGTGCTCCAGGCCCGGGCCCAGGGCAAGAAGGTGGGGCTCTTCCGGCCCATCACTGTCTGGCCCTTCCCCGAAAAGCAGCTCAAGGCGCGCCTGCCCCAGCTCAAGAACATCCTGATGGTGGAGCACAACCACGGTCAGATGCTGCTGGAGGTGCAGCGCGTCGTCAATGACGGCACCCCGATCGCCTTCCTGGGGAAGGTGGACGGCACCGTCATCACCCCCGCCGAGATCCTTGCCAAGCTGCAGGAAATGGAGGTCTGAAATCATGCCCAGTGATCTGATCCATTCGTATATGCGTATCGACCACCTGCCCCACATCTGGTGCCCCGGCTGCGGCAACGGCGTCATCATGCGGGACGTGGCGGTGGCTTTGGACGAGCTCATCAACGACCCGAGCACCGACTTCGACCGGGACAATATCGTGATCGTCTCCGGCATCGGCTGCTCCTCCCGCGCGGCGGGCTATCTGGACTTCAATTCCATCCACACCACCCACGGCCGGGCCATCGCCTTTGCCACCGGCATCAAGATGGCCAACCCCAAGCTCCACGTTGTGGTGCTCACCGGCGACGGAGACTGCTCCGCCATCGGCGGCAACCACCTGATCCACGCCGCCCGCCGGAACCTGGGTCTCACGGTCATCTGCTTCAACAACGACATCTACGGCATGACCGGCGGCCAGTATTCCCCCACCACCCCCACCGGCGACAAGGCCACCACCGCCCCCTACGGCAACCTGGACCGCCCCTTTGACATCGCGCTCCTGGCCGCCGGCGCCGGCGCCTCCTTCGCCGCCCGGGGCGACGTGTTCCACGCCCGGGAGACCACGGCCGTCATCAAGGAGGCCATGCTGCACAAGGGCTTCGCCCTGGTGGACGTCTACTCCGTCTGCCCCACCTACTACGGCCGCAAGAACAAGAAGGGCGACGCCGTGGAGATGTTCAAGTGGCAGCGGGACAATCTGATCCCCATGAACCGCTTCAATATGATGACGCCGGAGGATATGGCCGGCAGGAAGCCCATCGGCATTCTGGCGGAGAACGACTTCCCCGAGTATTCGGAGGAGTATCAGAAGCTCATCGACCGCTTTGCGGCCAAGGGCAAGAAGTAAGGGGGAGAGAAGATGAGCAATCGTTATGAAATGCGTTTCGCCGGCTCCGGCGGCCAGGGCGTGATCCTGGCCAGCGTCATCATGGCGGAGGCCGCCGTGATCGCGGGGCTGCGCACCGTCCAGTCCCAGGCCTACGGGCCCGAGGCCCGCGGCGGCGTCAGCAAGGCAGAGACCGTGGTGAGCCGGGAGCAGATCTGGTATTCCAAGGTGACCCTGCCGAACTTCCTGCTGGCTCTGACCCAGGCTTCCCTGAACACCTACACCAAGACCCTGGCCGAGGGCGCTGTGGTCATGATGGACGACAGCCTGGACTGCCCGGAGTATCTGGACAAGTCCCGCGTCATCGCCATCCCCATCCTGCGCACCGCCAAGGAGAAGGTGGGCAAAGCCTTCACCGCCAACATCGTGGCCGTGGGCGCCATCAACGCCGCCCTGCAGCTCTTCACCGATGAGGAGCTGATGGAGGCCGTGAAGCGCCACATCCCCGCCGGCACCGAGGACATTAACCGCAAGGCGCTGGACGCCGGCAAGGAGCTGATCGCTCCCGAGCAGGCCGCCGCCTTCGCCCACCACCTGGGGTGAGCGCCATGGAGCTGGACAAGCGTTTTCGCTGCGAGGCGCTGCGGGAGAAGATCATGACCGCGGACGAGGCCGCCCTGCTCGTGCAGGACGGGGACACCGTGGCCGTCAGCGGCTTCACCCCCTCCGGCTGCCCCAAGGCGGTGCCGCTGGCCCTGCGGGAGCAGGTGCGCTCCGGGCAGCGGAAGCTGCGCCTGGGCCTCTTCTCCGGCGCCTCCACCGGCGAGGAGCTGGACTCCGGCTGGGCGGAGGAGGATATGATCGCCTACCGCCTGCCCTATATGACCAGCAAGGCTCTGCGCACTGCCGTGAACGGCGGCAGCGCCCAGGGCGTGGCCTACACCGACCTGCACCTTGGCATGGTGGCGCAGAACGCCCGCTACGGCTTCTACGGCCCCATCCAGGTGGCCATCATCGAGGCCGCCGCCATCACCGAGGAGGGGCATCTGATCCCCACCACCGCGGTGGGCTGCTCCCAGACCTGGATCGACCTGGCCGATAAGGTCATCGTGGAGCTGAATCTCCGCCAGCCCGCGGAGCTGGAGGGCTTCCATGACATCTACCGGGTAGCCGATCCCCCCCTTCGTCAGCCCATCCCCCTCACCGACGCAGCCCAGCGCATCGGCGTGCCCTATCTCAGCTGCCCGGCGGAGAAGATCGCCGCCGTAGTGATCTCCGACCTGCCGGAGAAGCCCCGGGCGCTGGCGCCGGAGGATGAGGTGAGCAAGCAGATCGCCCGGAACATCGTCTCCTTCCTGAAGGCCGAGAAGGCCGCGGGGCGGCTCTCCGCCGATGTGTGCCCGCTGCAGTCCGGCGTGGGCTCGGTGGCAAACGCCGTGCTCCTGGGGCTCCGAGACTCGGATTTTGAGCATCTGCGCTTCTTCTCCGAGGTCATGCAGGACGGCATCCTGGATCTCATCGACGCCGGCAAGGCCGACATGGCCTCCGCCACCTCCCTCTCCCTCTCCGAGGCGGGGATGCAGCGGCTGCTGGGCAACCTGGAGTCCTACCGGGGCAAGCTGATCCTGCGGGATTCCGAGATCTCCAACAACGGCGAGGTGATCCGGCGCCTGGGCGTCATCGCCATGAACACCGCCGTGGAGGCGGACATCTACGGGAACGTCAACTCCTCCCAGATGAACGGCACCAGCGTCTACAACGGCATCGGCGGCTCCGGGGACTATGCCCGCAACTCCGCCATCTCCATCTTCATGACAAACTCCGTGGCCAAGGGCGGCAAGATCTCCAGCATCGTGCCCATGGTGACCCATGTGGATCACTGCGAGCATGACGTGGACGTGCTGGTCACCGAGCAGGGCTATGCCGATCTGCGGGGCCTGAGCCCCAAGCAGCGGGCAGAGCGCATCATCGAAAATTGTGCCCATCCCGACTACAAGCCCCAGCTGCGCGCCTATTTTGAGGATGCCTGTGCCGCCACCCATGGCGCCCAGACCCCCCATCTGCTGGATCGCTGCTTCTCCTTCCACCAGCAGCTGAAAAAAACCGGCTCCATGCGGCTGGACAACGAGGAATAATTACGATATGATAGAAGAAGCGGGCATCCCTGCCCGCTTCTCCTGACCATTCCTGTGTCATTGAGAACCTGCCAAAGGCATAAGCCGCACCGTAGGGAGCCATGCCCTCATGGCTCCGCCGCTCATTCTCACGCTTGCGTTGTTTGCGGAGCGATCTGGGGATCGCTCCCTACTAAAAACCGTCTGCCCCAGCGGCAGAGAAAGGATGATACGCCATGGCATTTCAGTTTCCCGCCTACCATGCTCCCGATTTCACCAAGGAGCGCTTTGTAAACGCCCCCAACGTCGCCTGGGCTCTCTGTGAGGCGGACGGCGTGGCGCCCGAGGGCTACCACAGCACTTCCATGTACCCCGAATACTACAAGCTGGACAGCGTGTGGACCCTGGCGCCGGAGAGCCGTATGGACTCCTGCGTGGTCTGGCGTCCCGAAGGACGGCTGGACGTGGTGGAGGCGCGCAACCTCAAAAAGGGCGACCGGGTGATCCTGGGCCGCAGCGAGAACGCCGAGTACGGCATCTTCATGCACAGCACCGGCTTCCAGGAAGAGGGCGAGGGGCTGGAGGATCGCTTCGTCTTCCGCACCGGCCGCAGCCGCGAGACCTCCTACACCAAGGACTATGACAACCTGGTGGAGCTGCTGCGCTACGAGAAGGAGCACGGCAACATCGTCTGGGTCATGGGCCCCGCCTTCGCCTTTGACGCCGACGCCCGCAAGGCCATGCAGCTTCTGGTGGAGAACGGCTACGCCCACGGCCTGCTGGCCGGCAACGCCCTGGCCACCCACGATCTGGAGGGC
>JAEEGG010028761.1_pt1 | contig 10429 bp, 7 predicted proteins | sample 9134161 | NCBI WGS metagenome assembly JAEEGG01 (sample SAMN16246543, study PRJNA631951) | gut metagenome | biome: gut microbiome; feature: rumen; material: CR-attached | host: Bos | place: Iran: Karaj | collected 2018-10 | reverse complement strand
TGGGATGGCTTCGTCATTTTCCTCTACCATCTGCTGGCCATCGTCATTGTCTTTATCTACACGTTCGCGATGAGCTGGCTGGGCTACAAGCTGATCGACTGTCTCATCCCCATGCGCGTCTCGCCCTTTAGCGAGAAGGTAGGCCTCGACTTCTCACAGCACGACGAGCACTACGGGCTGGCCCATATCGGCGAGCGCGAGCTGGCAGAATACGAAGAGCACATTCGTGAAAAGAACAAATAAAATATGGATAAAAAGTACATCTTCGTCACGGGCGGTGTTGTCTCCTCGTTGGGAAAGGGCATCATTTCTGCCTCAATAGGCAAGCTGCTACAGGCACGCGGTTACAAGGTCACCATCCAGAAGTTTGACCCCTACATCAACATCGACCCAGGGACGCTGAACCCCTACGAGCACGGCGAGTGCTACGTGACGGAGGACGGCTTCGAGACTGACCTTGACCTGGGGCACTATGAGCGGTTTACGGGTATCCGCACCACACGCAACAACTCCATCACCACGGGGCGCATCTACAAGACGGTTATTGATCGTGAGCGCCGTGGCGACTATCTAGGCAAGACTATCCAGGTGGTGCCGCATATCACGGACGAGATAAAGCGACGGATGTTGCGCGAGGGACTTGGGGAGGCTTTCGACTTCGTCATTACCGAGGTTGGCGGCACCATCGGCGACATCGAGAGTGCACCGTTCATGGAGGCCATCCGACAGTTGCGCTGGGAACTGGGACGCGATGCGGTGAGCGTACACCTGACCTACGTGCCTTATCTGAAAGCCGCTGACGAGTTGAAGACGAAGCCCACACAACACTCAGTAAAGGAATTGCAGTCGATGGGTATCCAGCCGGACATCCTCGTGCTTCGTACCGAACGCCACCTTGATGACGCGATGCGCATGAAGGTGGCATCGTTTTGTAATGTCGACTTGGAGTGCGTGGTGCAGAGCGAGGACATGCCCAGCATCTATGAAGTGCCGGTGAGTATGCAGCAGCAGGGACTCGATGCTGCCATTATGCGCAAGATAGGCATACCAGTAGGAGAAACACCATCCATGAAGTCCTGGCACGACTTCCTTGACAAACAGCGACATGCCACCCGCGAGGTACACATCGGACTGGTAGGGAAATACGACCTGCAGGATGCTTATAAGAGCATCCGCGAGAGTCTGAACCTGGCTGGTGTCTACAACGACGTGAAGGCGAAGATTCATTTCGTCAACAGCGAGGAGGTGACAACGGAGAATGTCGCTGCTCAACTCAAAGGTATGGCTGGCATAATTATCTGTCCAGGGTTCGGACAGCGCGGCATTGAAGGGAAAATCATAGCCGCCGAATACACACGCACTCACGACATTCCTACCTTCGGCATTTGTTTAGGCATGCAGATGATGGTAATTGAGTTTGCAAGGAATGTCTTAGGGTATCAGGATGCGAACAGCAGCGAGATGTCTGCGGATACTAAGCATCCCGTCATCGACCTGATGGAAGAGCAGAAAAGTATCACCGAGATGGGTGGCACGATGCGGCTGGGGGCCTACGACTGTGAACTGGTGAAAGGAAGTCATGTCTTTGAAGCTTACAGTAAAGCGGGGCTTATTCGTGAGCGCCATCGCCACCGCTATGAGTTCAATAATAAGTATAAGGAGGAATACGAACAGGCTGGTATGAAGTGCGTGGGCATTAACCCCTCTGCTAACCTTGTGGAGATAGTGGAGATTCCCGGGAAGAAGTGGTACATCGGCACGCAGTTCCACCCCGAGTATTCATCAACGGTGTTACACCCACATCCGCTGTTTATGTCGTTCATCAAGGCCTGTATCTGATATGGAGCAACTGAAGCATGAGTGTGGCGTGGCGATGATTCGCCTGTTGAAGCCGTTGGACTACTACGCCCAGAAGTATGGCACGTGGGCCTATGGCTTCAACAAGCTATACCTGATGATGGAGAAGCAGCACAACCGTGGTCAGGAAGGTGCTGGTATTGCCTCGGTGAGTCTGGACAAAGAGCCAGGCACGGAGTACATGTTCCGTGAGAAGGCAGAAGGTAAGGATGCCATCACCGAAATCTTTAGTCGTGTGAACGAAGAGATGGCAGGCGAACTCTATATGGGCCACCTGCGATATTCGACCACGGGTAAGAGCGGACTGCAGTATGTACATCCCTTCCTGCGCCGCAACAACTGGCGGGCGAAGAACCTCTGTCTGTGTGGCAACTTCAACATGACCAACATCGACGAGGTTTTCCGTTTCCTGACCTCACAAGGACAGGCGCCACGTATCTATGGCGACTCCTACATCACCCTCGAACTGATGGGCCATCGGCTCGACCGCGAGGTGGAGCGCCTGTATGCCATCGCCAAGCAGCAGGGTTTGCAAGGCACAGACATCACCGACTATATTGACAACCATGTAGAGATGGCCAACGTACTGCGTACGACGATGGAGTACTATGACGGCGGCTACGTGATGTGCGGTCTGACGGGCAGCGGCGAGATGTTTGCCGTGCGCGACCCCTGGGGCATCCGGCCGGCATTCTACTATCGCGACGATGAGATGGTGGCTGTGGCCAGTGAGCGCCCCGTATTGCAGACAACCTTTGACCTGCAGGCTGACGACATCTGTGAGCTGCAGCCTGGCGAGTCGCTCATTGTCCGCCGTAACGGCGAGAGCCACCTGGAGCAGATTATGCCCGCCCAGAAGCTGAGTGCCTGCTCGTTTGAGCGCATCTACTTCAGCCGAGGCTCCGACCGCGACATCTATCAGGAGCGCAAGCGGCTGGGCGAGCAGCTCACACCTGCCATACTGAAAGCCATCGGCGGCGATGTGGACGGCACGGTCTTTTCCTATATCCCCAACACGGCCGAGGTGGCCTTCTATGGCATGACCGACGGATTCCGACAGCAGGGCTATAACGTGCGAACAGAGAAGGTGGTGTGGAAGGACATTAAGCTGCGCACCTTTATTGCCGACAACAGCGAGCGCAACGACCTCGCCGCCCATGTCTATGACATCAGCTACGGCTCGCTGCGGCCATACGAGGATAACCTCGTCATCATCGACGACTCGATAGTGCGGGGCACTACCCTGAAGGAGAGCATCTTCAAGATTCTCGACCGCCTGCACCCCAAGAAGATTGTGATGGTGAGCAGCTCGCCGCAGATTCGCTATCCCGACTACTATGGCATCGACATGGCACGGCTGGAGGAGTTTTGCGCTTTCCGAGCCACGATGGCACTCATTGAGGAGCACGGCCTGTGGCAATTGGTAAACGACACTTATCTGGCCTGCAAGCGCAACCCTCAGACACAGAATCATGTACGCGCGCTCTACAAGCCGTTCACCGTTGACGAAATCAACCAGAAGATGGTGGAGATGCTGCGCCCCAAGGGCATGCAGGCACCCATCGAACTGGTGTTCCAAAGCATAGAGGGCCTGCACAGAGCGTGCCCCAACCACCCGGGCGACTGGTATTTCACGGGCCACTATCCTACGTCTGGCGGCACAAGGCTCTGCAATGTTGCCTTCGTAAACTATATTGACACCCAACAGAAGAAACAGCAATAGAACAGACAGATGAGAGAAGCAAAACTGATACTCGAAGATGGCACAGAGTTCTGCGGTTGGTCGTTCGGCCATCATCAGGCAACGGCAGGCGAGGTGGTGTTCAACACGGCCATGACTGGCTATACTGAGAGCCTGACCGACCCCAGCTATGCAGGACAGATCCTTGTGGCTACCTTTCCGCTCATGGGCAACTATGGTGTGCCCGATACAGGCTTGGGCAGCGACGGACTGCCGTTGTTTTTGGAGAGCGAACATATTCACCCCAAGGCACTGGTGGTGGCCGACTATAGCGAGGCATATTCACACTGGAATGCAAAGGAGTCGCTGGCTGCCTGGCTCAAGCGTGAGAAGATTCCTGCCGTCACGGGCGTCGACACCCGGCGACTCACAAGGGTGCTCCGCGAGCATGGCGTGATGAGGGGCAGAATCATTGTTGATGGGGCTGCAGCGCTGTGGCAGCCTACAGAGCACGAGGACTACGCAAGCGTGAATTGGGTGGAGAAGGTGAGCTGCAAGGAGGTCATTACATATAATAGAGGTGCAGGTAAGCGGGTGGTGCTGGTCGACTGTGGTGTGAAGGCCAACATCATCCGTTGCCTGATGCGTCGTGGGCTTGAGGTGGTGCGTGTGCCTTGGCACTACGATTTCAACCAGCTGGAGTTCGACGCACTGTTCCTGGCCAACGGCCCCGGCGACCCCGAACAGTGCGAAGTGACTGTTAGGCATATTCGGCAGTTCCTCACCACAGAGATGGCTAAAGGTAACTACACCCCTCCCTCACAGGGAGGGGCCGGGGGTGCCTCTTCTCCCCTTCCCTTTAGGGGAGGGGTCGGGGGTGAGGCTCGTCCTTGTATGGGCATCTGCCTTGGCAATCAGCTGCTGGCCCGCGCCGCTGGCGCAAACACCTATAAGCTGAAATACGGCCATCGCTCACACAACCAGCCTGTGCAGCAGGTGGGTACCACACGGTGCTTCATTACTTCCCAAAATCACGGTTATGCCGTGGACGATAAAACGTTGCCAACCGACTGGGAGCCGCTCTTCGTCAACATGAATGACGGTTCGAACGAGGGCATACGCCACAAGACATACCCTTGGTTCTCGGCTCAGTTTCATCCGGAAGCCTGCAGTGGCCCCACAGATACGGAATGGCTGTTCGACGAATTTGTAAAAATGTTAGGATGATGCATCAAGTAAAGAAAGTATTATTGTTGGGCTCTGGCGCCCTGAAAATAGGCCAGGCCGGTGAGTTCGACTATAGCGGTGCGCAGGCACTGAAAGCATTGAAGGAGGAGGGCATCCACTCCGTGCTCATCAATCCGAACATCGCTACGGTGCAGACCTCCAAAGACGTGGCCGACACGGTTTATTTCCAGCCAGTGACGCCCGGCTTCGTGGAGCGGGTCATCGAGAAGGAGCGTCCCGATGGCATCCTGCTCTCCTTCGGCGGACAGACGGCGCTGAACTGCGGCGTGGAACTCTATCAGAAAGGGGTGTTGCAGAGATATGGCGTGAAAGTGCTGGGCACACCCGTACAGGCCATCATCGACACCGAAGACCGCGACCTCTTCGTCAAGCGCCTCGACGAGATAGGCGTGAACACCATCAAGAGCCATGCCTGCTCCACGCTCGAGGAGGTGCAGCGGGCAGCCCACGAACTGGGGTTCCCCGTCATACTGCGTGCCGCTTACGCCCTTGGCGGCCTGGGCAGTGGCTTCTGCGACAACGACGACGAACTGCTCATTCAGGCTGAGGAGGCCTTCTCGTTCTCGCCGCAGGTGCTGGTGGAGAAGTCGCTCCGTGGCTGGAAGGAGATAGAGTATGAGGTGGTGCGCGACCGCTACGACAACTGCATCACCGTCTGCAACATGGAGAACTTCGACCCCTTGGGCATACACACCGGCGAGTCGATAGTGGTGGCGCCGTCGCAGACCCTCAGCAACAGCGAGTACCACAAGCTGCGCGCGCTCGCCATCAAGATTATCCGCCACATCGGCATCGTGGGCGAGTGCAACGTGCAGTACGCCCTCGACCCCAACAGCGACGACTACCGCGTCATCGAGGTCAATGCCCGTCTGAGCCGCTCGTCGGCGCTGGCCTCGAAGGCCACGGGCTATCCGCTTGCCTTCGTCGCTGCCAAGCTGGGTCTGGGCTACGGACTCTTCGAACTGAAGAACTCGGTCACCAAGACCACCTCGGCCTTCTTCGAGCCTGCCCTCGACTACGTGGTGGTAAAGATTCCCCGCTGGGACCTCACCAAGTTCCACGGCGTGAAGCGCCAGCTCGGCTCGTCCATGAAGAGTGTGGGCGAGGTGATGGCCATCGGCCGCACGTTTGAAGAAGCGCTGCAAAAGGGCTTGCGCATGATAGGGCAGGGCATGCACGGATTCGTAGAGAATCACGAAGTCAAAATCAAGGATATAGCCAAGTCGCTGCACGAGCCTACGGATATGCGCATCTTCGTCGTGTCGAAGGCCATGAAGATTGGCTACAGCGTTGAGCAGATACACCAGCTGACGATGATCGACCGCTGGTTCCTGCAGAAGCTGAAGCACATCGTCGACATTGACCAGCAGCTGAAAGAGCAGACCCTCCTTGCTGAGGCGTCGGAGTTCATGGAGCCCAGCGAGTTCAAGGAGTACCTTCAGTCGCCAGAGGTCTGTCGGCTGTTACGTGCCGCCAAGGTCTACGGCTTCTCCGACTTCCAGATAGCCCGTGCCATAGGCTTAGAGCAGCGTCTCAAGCCCGAGCAGGCCGCCCTCACCGTGAGAAAATGGCGCAAAGAGCTGGGCCTCGTGCCCACCGTCAACCAGATTGACACCCTCGCCGCCGAATATCCAGCCCAGACCAATTACCTGTATTTGTCGTACCTATAAATATAAAAAGAAGAATATGTGTGGAATAGCAGCAATCCTAAACATTCGGAGCAGCGAGAGCCGCCAAGCTTGCTTGGATGGCCGAGCCACGTCGAATGTCGGCGCAGCCAATGTCAAGGAGCAGACGCATGAGCTGCGTGAGAAAGCGTTGAAGATGAGTCAGAAAATCCGTCATCGCGGACCTGACTGGAGTGGAATCTACTGTGGCGGCAGCGCCATCCTCGCCCATGAGCGGCTGAGCATCGTCGACCCCGAGAGCGGAGGACAGCCACTTTACAGCCCTGACCGCAAGCAGGTGCTGGCCGTCAACGGCGAAATATATAACCATCAGGATATTCGCCGCCGCTTCGCCGGACAGTACGACTTCCAGACGGGCAGCGACTGCGAGGTCATCCTGGCGCTCTATCGCGAAAAAGGCATCAACTTCCTCGAAGACCTCAGTGGCATCTTCGCCTTCGTACTCTACGACGAGGAGCGCGATGAGTTTCTGATAGCCCGCGACCCCATCGGCGTCATACCTCTCTACATTGGCTACGACAGCAACGGCACCGTATATGTGGCCTCCGAGCTGAAAGCCCTCGAGGGGCAGTGCGAGCGCTACGAGCCGTTCCTGCCTGGCCATTACTATTGGAGCGTTGACCCAGGCCAGAAGTGGTACTATCGCCGCGACTGGATGCAGTACGATGCCGTGAAAGACAATCCCGCCTCAGTCGAGGACATCCGCGACGGACTTACCGCTGCCGTCAAGCGTCAGCTCATGTCCGATGTGCCTTACGGTGTGCTCCTCTCCGGCGGGCTCGACAGCAGCGTCATCTCAGCCCTCGCCGAGAAGTTCTCAGAGCACCGCATCGAGGACGATTCCAGGACCAAGGCCTACTGGCCGCGCCTGCACTCCTTTGCCGTAGGCCTGAAAGGGGCACCCGATTTGGCTAAAGCGCGACTTGTGGCCGACCATATAGGCACCGTGCACCACGAAATCAACTACACCATTCAGGAAGGCCTCGATGCCATACGCGATGTCATCTACTTCATCGAGACTTACGACGTTACCACCGTGCGAGCCTCCACACCCATGTACCTGCTGGCCCGCGTCATCAAGTCGATGGGCATCAAGATGGTGCTCTCGGGCGAAGGTGCCGACGAAATCTTCGGCGGCTACCTCTACTTCCACAAGGCTCCGTCGGCCCGTGACTTCCACGAGGAGACGGTGCGTAAGTTAGGCAAGCTCCATCTCTACGACTGTCTGCGCGCCAACAAGAGCCTCAGTGCATGGGGCGTGGAGGGTCGTGTGCCCTTCCTCGACAAGGAGTTCCTCGATGTAGCCATGCGCACCAATCCCGAGGCCAAGATGTGCCCTGGCACAACCATCGAGAAGAAGATTGTGCGCGAAGCCTTTGCCCACCTGCTGCCCGAGGCAGTGGCCTGGCGACAGAAGGAGCAGTTCTCCGACGGCGTAGGCTATTCGTGGATTGACACCCTCAAGGACATCACTTCCCAGGCAGTTACCGACGAGCAGATGGCCCACGCAGCAGAGCGCTTCCCCATCAACCCGCCGAAGTGCAAGGAGGAGTACTACTACCGCAGCATCTTCGCCGAGCACTTCCCTAGCGACTCTGCCGCCCGCAGCGTGCCCTCTGAGGCCAGCGTAGCCTGCTCAACAGCCATCGCCCTAGAATGGGATGCCGCCTTCCGCAATATGAACGACCCCAGCGGCCGTGCCGTCAAAGGCATTCATGAAAAGGCATACTGACAGCACCGGCTTGTTGTTTTAGTCATAAAACATAAAAGCTAAGAATATATTTGATGGCTGTGCCTACGGACACCCTTTGCGCTGGCACACCCTTATTAGGGGCTACCTCTTTGTCAGGATGAAAAACCCTATATATACGCGCGCGTGAGTGAAAGGTGCTTGCACCACTTGCACCACATTTGCCTTCCATCGACCATGCTCTGCGTGACGAAGAGGCTCGCTTGAGCTGAATGTTTCTATTTGTCTCATGCTTTTCTGTATGTTTCATCCTGCATATTTATTCACTTCGTGTGTATATTTATGCATAACGCCGTGCCGCAGGCCCATGATGGCCCGATTCTCCCACGCGGAGCCGCCCCGTGAAAAAATGGAGGCAACTTTTTTTCACGCGGCGGCCACTTTTTCTCACGGGGCGGCTCCACAGAAATGCATATTTATGCACTTCGTGGCGGGGGCAAAGAGAGGACGTTTAGGCAGCTAAGGTCACTATGTGGTGCAAGAGGTGCAAGCACCAAGCAATCACGCGCGCGTATATATTGCGCGCGCGAGGCCGTCAAAGTGAAGGCAATGGTTGGCTTATTTCCGCCCGGCTTCGCCGCTTGGCTCGTTCATGAGCTGTTTGCCGTCAGCGAAAGCATTGCCAACAGTCTTTCCCAACTGAATGTAAGTGTGGTGTACGGGGTCGAAGGTAATAAGCTTCATCTTCTCTACATCGGGCTTGCCGTCTTCTGCCAGGTACTTTTCATCGCAGAGAATATTGACGATTTCTGCAACGAGGTAGTAGCCTGTCTCGCTCTCGTCTATCTTCTGCTTCACCCGGCATTCAAGCGTCATGGGGAACTCCTTGAACACGGGAGCATTGACATGGGGAGCCTTCTCTACAGTCCAGCCTGCCTTTTCCATCTTGTCTGGTGTGTTCCTGCCGCTAACGATGCCTACATAGTCAGAGACTATCAGGGTGCCGGCAGTGGCGAAAGCAACTGTAAACTCAGGGTTTTCGGCAAGGTTGTCTGTTGTGGCATGAGAACCAAGCGAGATCATGATTTCGTGCATATCCCACTGGCCGCCCCAGGCAGCGTTCATGGCATTGGGCTTACCTCTCTTATCATAAGTGCCGATAATCAGCACTGGTTGTGGAAGTATCCACGCTGTTGACTTAAAACTTTTCATAATGTTCTCTGTTTTTTTTAGTTATTCTTGCTAAGTAGTCGTAATGCTCACCTTCGGCCACCACCTCGACTGCATATCCACTTCTGGCTGCCCGTTCTCTCAGCGTGTCAGCATCGATATATAGCCAAGGAAAGGGTTCGCCAATGGTGTCCTTATACTGCATCTGGAAGCTTTGCTCACCGTAATAGGCCATGTCATCGGGCAACTCTATGAGGCCGTCCTCAGTCTCGAACACATAGCTTATATCAGAAGAGTCACACAGCACCTGCCCCCCAGGAGCCAGTATCTTGTCGAGGAGACGGAAGAACTCAGGCAGGCGGTCCAAGGTTCCTACAATGCCTATGCCATTCATCAGCATGAGAATGGTGTCGTACTGCCCCTCCAGCGCGAAGACGTGCTGTTGAGAGCCCAGCGCGAAAAAGTCCTGCTCAAAAGCTTTTTTAACCCCACGCTTTTTCATGGTCGCAACGGACAAGGGTGAAATGTCTATAGCAGTCACGTCGATTCCCTTCTCTTGCAAGACCAGCGAATGGCACCCTGCACCGGCGCCTACGTCAAGCGTCTTGCCCGTAGCCATGTCGAGTGCCTTCTGCTCAATCTTTGGCATGTTTTCGTATGTACGGAAAAGTGTGGTCAGGGGTATCTCGTCCTCCTCAAACATCGGGGAGAACACTCTGAGCCTGTCTGCCTTCTTGGTTCTGAAGTAGTCGGCAATGGCTCTGCCCATCGGGTCCATTTTGCTATTGACTTTGCTCATCTCAATCTCGACTCGGCCATCCAAGCAAGCTTGATGGCTCTCACTGCTCATTTCCATATAATAAATCACTTTTTACATAAACTTCAATTTGAGAGCCCTATACTCTGCACAAGAATGATGGCGCCCGTAGGCGTGGGAGTGGTGGCGCCCGTAGGCGTGGGAGTGGTGGCGCCCGTAAGCGCTGGAGTGATGGCGCCCGTAGGTGCAGGAGTGGTGGCGCCCGTAAGCGCAGGAGTGATGGCGCCCGTAGGTGCAGGAGGGGTGGGGCCCGGAGGTGCGGGAGCGAGGGCGCCCGG
>JAEEGG010028760.1_pt1 | contig 10429 bp, 10 predicted proteins | sample 9134161 | NCBI WGS metagenome assembly JAEEGG01 (sample SAMN16246543, study PRJNA631951) | gut metagenome | biome: gut microbiome; feature: rumen; material: CR-attached | host: Bos | place: Iran: Karaj | collected 2018-10 | reverse complement strand
CACGTCGCCCTCCTTGAAACCCGAACTTCTCATCGAGTTGTCCGTCACATTTACATTGATATAGTTGTTAAGGCTTATACCCTCATCAGGCCGAGGTCCCGAATCGCAAACCTTCAACGAAAGCTGGCTTGTCATCGAGTTCTCTTCCTTGTAAATGCCTATCTGAGGCCGCAGTCCAGCAGCCTCCAATTCTATCAAAATCGAGTGCAATTGTTTGGTATCCATTTTTAATTATCCTGTTTGGGGCTACAAAGTTAGCACTTTTTTGTCATTCGTGCAAGCCTTTTATCCCATATATTTCCGACCTTATGAAATATTGTTAAACTAACACCAAAATCTTGCGCAATCCAAATAAAATCAGTACCTTTGCATCATGTAATATTTTAGTTGATTTAAACATATTGAGCGCAGTGATGCGCGTCATTGTTTTTCTTTTTATCTTAAGTTAATAAGTAATATTTATAATTTGCTTTTAGTCAAGCGGGGGCTCTCAGTGATTGAGACACTCCGCTTTTTACTTCTGTTTAATCATTAATCTAGATTATGGGGTTCGACTATAAAAATACATCTCCAGTTCTTTGCCTCGTTATCTATAGATAAAGGCTGAGAGATGGTAGTACCAGATTTATCATAGACAAATCCCGAAGGACTGGCTGAATTTTGCATAACATATACGTTGTCTCCTGTGCCAACCAATTCGCCTTGGTATAACCCTGTACTAGCAGTGACTCCCATTACCTTGAAAAGCTGATCGTACATCCATTTAGGCATATCTGTTTTCTTAATAGGTACGCACGGAACTTTAAAAACTTTCAGATCTCCCATCATATAGGTAGAATCGGGATAATTATCTGTTTCCTTCACAAGAACTCGTTTACCATTGGTACTTCGCACCACAATCTCACCATCATATTCATCCTGAGAATCATCACTACTACAGCCCGCCAGCACTGTTACCAGCAGGAATATGGGTAATATTGCAAATAACCTTTTCATCATTATTCTATGTTTATGATTCGCTTGCAAAAATACAATTAATTCTTTCCAATATATTTGGACTTAACAATATTTAATACAAAAGAGGGCTATCATCGCTGATGGCCCTCTAAAACAATCTAATTCTTGTTTTAAGCCAATGATTAAAATATGAGAGCGATCATCACTGATGGCAGCCTCATTTGGTTTACTACTAATCATTTGCATTATGCAAATATAGCAAATTTGTTCACTCTCCCCAAATATTCACGAAAGAATTAAGTATTTTAAACTAATCCCACCCCTCTTCATCATTATTCTCCATGTAGCGAGTCATACCATTATCCTCCATATCATCTTCCGATGCTGGATCAAATCCTCGCATGTTATCATAATCCTTATCATCGGAGCCTGAGGTATAACCACCTCCAGTATTCGATTGATAGTATATTGAATTGGGATTGTTCCTCCTGAGACTATACACGCTATCCCTTATAGCTTTTTCTTTAGCATAATATTCCCTCGTCTGGGCATCACGAATTGAATCAAGATAATCCCAGTCGTATTCTACAGTTTGCGTTTTACTCTTATTCCCACAAGCCATTAAGAGCAATACTCCTAATATTATAATAGGTAAATGCTTCATACGTTCAATCTCGTGGATAAAAAAATAAGAGGATGTTGCCGTTTCGGTGGAGCATTCTTTCGATTCATCATTCTTCGATCCCCATTCTTACGATATGGGGCATCCTCTTATATTATTTTAATCCTCCTTTGGATCTTCCAGAGGCTCGGAGGCCATTAAATCGCCTGTGGGGAATACCTCGAAGATTCTACCATCTGGAGTCCTTATCTCATAATCTCGAACCAGTCTGACGTATGGCTCAATGATATGGCGCCAGTCGTTGGGGCTCATTGCTGGGTAATTATTTCCAAACTGCGCTATGACCTCACTCTGAATTGACAAAGTAGAGATCTTTTCGTCCATCTTTATCAGCTGGTTTATCATCATACGCACATCATCGTCATCCTCTACACGCTTTAGCTTCTTACTCCTGTAGACATCAAAGCCTGCGCTATCATCGCTGAGCATGTTCGAGAACTTGTTCAGATAAGCCTTCAGCTTCTCCAATACCGTTTGTTTTTTCTCACCACTTTCAGGCAGGAACGGATTCGATGGAGGCAAGATATTGGCAATGCCAGTACCTGTTTCTGTAACATAACCATCAGCAAAAGCCCGTTCCATGAAGTCCTCCGTCTCAGCAGGCTTCAGGTGTTCCTCGTCGATAATATTTCTTAGTTCCCTGCGCTTTTCCTCTTCGATATATTCCTCCCAGTCCTGTCCTACATCAGCGCCCTTCTCAGGTGTCATCTGCTGGATGAACTTCTCTATCAGCACACGCTTATCACGCATATCAGGACTTGCATCCATCTGCTTCCTGATCTTCACGATAATCTCCTTATCCTGACAGTTAGAATCATGATACTGCTGCACCAAGTCCAGAATATAGCGGATGTTGATTTGCACCTGTTTTACCAGCTCCATCTCGAAGACAATATCATCGCGTATATCCTCGCGATCATCCTTGTGTGTTGGTTTGCGATACTCTTCGTAATAGTTATTATACCATCCTAAGTAGTCCTGATAGTGCATTTCGTCAACGATTCTCACCTCTGGGGTAAAGTCATCGAAGGCACTAAGCACATTCCTTAGTCGTAGTATCTCACCCATCAATCGGATAAAGGCTTTCTTATCATCGTCATCCAGAATACGGGCCATACCCTCTACAGGATATTGCTCCATCAGCTTCTTGATGAGTTCCGTATAAGGCTCATGCCAATTGCCTTTATCATCCGAATAGCCATCGCTATAGTATTCTGCAAAACTCTTCATGAACACCAATCCTGCAGCATTCTCATCGCCAAAGATAGCTAAACTCTTATTGGTAGCATCTTCCAGATTGCGGAAACAAACGATGTTGCCACAATTCTTCACCTGATTGAGGATACGATTGGTGCGACTATATGCCTGCAGAAGTCCATGCAGTTTCAGGTTCTTATCCACCCAGAGCGTGTTCAGTGTCTTAGCATCGAAACCTGTGAGGAACATACCCACCACGATCAGCAGATCGATCTCCTTCTTCTTCATCCTCAGCGATACATCCTTATAATAAGCCTGGAACTTATCGCCATCAGTAGAGAAACTGGTCTTTGGTATCCACATCATGTTATAATCGCGAATCGCCTGATCCAACGCATCGCGACTTTGCATATCAGGAGGTGTTCCTACATCCTCAGGGTTCTCATCGCCACCCATACCCCATTCATCCACTTCTTCCTCGTTGGCATTGAAGGTAAAGATGGTAGCCACCTTCAAATCAGGCGCACCTGGTTGCGAGAGCTGCTTCTTAAACTCATTATAATAAAGAATGGCCGCCTTCACGCTATCCACTGCAAATAGGCTGTTGAACTTACGCTGCTTGGTCTTTTCAGTAAAGAGATCGATGATGTATTTCGTTACGATGCTGATACGCCTTGGATCATGCAATGCCTCGTCAGTATCGATACCCCACACCTGTTTCCTATCCACATCGTTCTTCATGCGCATAGTAGTGCTATAATCCACGTGGAAACGCAGCACGTTCTTATCCCTAATAGCATTGATGATGGTATAGGTATGCAGGGCTTTCGTGGGATTTCCATCCTTGTCTGGCTCACCACCAAATAGCTGTGCTGTCGTCGTGTATTTGCTGCCAGCACTAGCATTCACTGCAAAGATAGGAGTACCTGTAAAGCCAAACATCATGTACTTCTTTACCCGCTTGGTTATCAACTTATGCATATCGCCAAACTGCGAGCGATGGCACTCATCGAATATCAACACGATGTTTTCCTTCGTCATTACCTCGCGCAACTTCTCGTCGCTATCCCATGTGGCTGGTTTCATCAGGTTCGAGAGTTTCTGAATGGTAGTGATGATGATGTTCGCGTTATCATCCTTAATCTGTTTCAGCAGGATGCGCGAAGAAGTATTACCATTGGCGCAGTCTTTCTCGAAGTTATCATACTCCTTCATGGTCTGATAGTCCAAGTCCTTACGATCCACCACAAAGAGCACCTTCTTGATGTTCTCCATCCTCGAAGCTAACTGGGCTGTCTTAAATGAAGTAAGCGTCTTGCCTGAACCTGTGGTATGCCATATGTAACCACCTGCCCTGATAGTGCCTTGCCACCTATTATTGATGGCAGTCTGAATCCTCTGCAATATCTTCTCCGTAGCTGCTATCTGGTAGGGGCGCATCACGAGTAGCTGCTTCTCCACATTAAATACGCAGTACTTGGTCAGTATGTTCAGAATCGTATGCTTGGCGAAGAAGGTGGTAGTAAAGTCGCGAAGGTCTGTCAGCAAGTTATTCTCCTGATCAGTCCAATATGATGTAAACTCAAAGGTGTTTCCATCCGTCTTGTGTTTACGTTGTCCGCTGGCGTTCTCCGCTTCCTTGGCATAGCGTGTTGTGTTCGAATAATATTTCGTCTCAGTGCCATTCGAGATGACAAACACCTGCACAAAGTCGAACATGGCCTTGCCAGCCCAGAACGAATCCCTCAGATAACGGTTGATCTGATTGAAAGCCTCCTTGATACTCACCCCTCTTCGCTTCAGTTCTATATGCACCAGGGGCAGACCATTCACGAGGATGGTCACATCGTAGCGATTCTGGTAGGCTCCTTCCACCTCATACTGATTGATCACCTGCAGGCGATTGTTATAGATGTTGGCCTTGTCAATCAGTTTGATGTTCTTCTTTCTTCCATTATCCATCGTCAGGTTCAGGATATAGCCCTTTCCCTGAATCATTTCCGTCTTATCCTGGATGGTCATCTGTTCATTTGAGATCATCCGTAGCAGGCGCTCCCATTCCGTATCGCTCAGAGTCACATCGTTGAGCATCTCCAGCTGATGGCGCAGGTTTCTCAACAGTCCTGCCTCATCCTTCACCTGCACATACTCATAGCCCTGTCCCTGCAGCTGTCTGATCAGAGCCTCCTCCAACTTGGCTTCGCTCTGATAGCCCTCTGCCGGCTTGGCCTCCACCTCGTAGTGTGCCATCACCGTCTGGTGCTCCTGTTCTACTATGATCTTATAGTCATCCATAGGTCTCTTATCCGTAATTTACATTGTTATCAAAAAACCTTTCTAGATTTGCTTTCGTTATTCCATATTCTTTGATATCATTTTTTGCAATATCAAGTAAATAAGGGTCAAAAACTACAGAAAAGGAATTGCACCCAGTCATTTCATATTGGGCAAGCGAATTAAAATAATCAATGGAACAAATCTCTTCGATCCTATGCAAAAGCATTGTATATTTATCAGTCTTATAAAAAAACTTACCATTAAATTCCTCAGATTTCATTCCCGAAAGAACAGAATAGAATAATATATTCTTATCCATCTCAGACATTTGTTTATATACATCTAAAACTTTTCCTTCCTTTTTGCGATTATATTCTGAAACTAATTCATCTTCCTTTTTCTTTTGCAATTTACCATTTCTCCTCTTCTCATATTTTATCTTCACAAAGAAAAATACACTGAACAAAAAGAGAACTCCTAAAGATATTAAAATACAGAGTACTATATCATTATCGGGATGTCTATAATAATAAAAACCAAGCCCCGATCCTATAACACAAGTTAGAACAAAACATGCTGGGCTTTCAACTATTCTTATAAATATATTCAATAATCCTATTAGAAATGTATCCATTCATTCAAATGTTAAGAGTTTGTTTCTATAATACTCATACTGCTTTTCGCGCTGAGAGAGTTGAGCCTCCAAATTCGCAATGCTCGCCTCGAAGGTATCGAGAATTGAAACAATGCGGGATTGCTCTTGGAGGGAAGGGATGGGGATAACCATATTGTCAATGGCTTCATGTGGTAATCTAGGCATACTGCCTTTCCTCACCAGTTTAAACAAATTGTTGTTATTCTTCTTTAGTGCATAATATGTATACCTTCTATTTACCTTACTACTTTCAATGGTGAAACAATCATCTGCCGCCCAAAATGGAGTACAACAATATCCAACACTACCAGAAGATGAACCTGCACAAATAATATAAGGCATATTACCATCTCTGTTAAATTGATCATAATATCCCATTGGTGCTATGCTATTTTGAAAAACAGGATATAGGGCATTATCTTTCAATTGCTTCTTAACAACCCTAATACCTCTTCTAATTTCACACGCCTCCTCTAACTTTTTCATTTCCACTCCTTCTTTTCCTTCAAGGTCAAGGAGTTGATCACGATAATGTTCAAACTGCTTACGGCGCTGAGTGATTTGCTCTTTCAGGTTTTCTATAGATGCCGTGAACGTATCGAGTATGCCCACTATTCGATTTTGCTCAGAGATTGAAGGGATTGGGATTTCAAATTGAGAATATTTTGATATCCAATGTCTCTGATGACCTCCTGGAACGAAATTAATTCCACACATGGAGTAATATACAAACCTAAAGTTTACGTCTTTCTTGGGACGCAACATTTTCATTGCTGAACTCTTAACTTTAAAATCGAAATCAATCCAATGAAATGAGGTTGTAAAGTCATCAAATATTATGGTAGGATTCTCTTTACTAGCATTATATATACCCTTTGTTTCATTTGTATAGCCCAATAATAATGATTGCCCTGCTGTTAATACAGGAATATCATATGAATCATCATATTCGGTAGATTTTACCAAATAAGACGTAGGCTGTTCAAAGTCTAACAACGTATCTAATTTCTTCCACTCCACCATACGCTTCAATCCAATTTCTTTTTGTTAGCCATTAGTCCCTTTTTGATAGCCTCAAGGTCTTTGATAAACTTACTATAAAGATGGTAATCTCTTTCAGGCTTCTGCTCCTGAAACTGCTTCATCACGCCATTTCTCCATTCTGCGATATGAGACAAACCACCATTATTAATGTTTTGTATTCCTTCCCATTCTTGTTTTGCCTGAGTAGCAAGGAAAAGATTCTTTTCAATCTCCAGCTCCACTTGCTTAATCGAAGCATCAATCTGTTGTTTTGAAAGAGCCTTAATGCTCTCCACCTGCTTCGTGGTACTTTCTTCAAGGGCAGCAATCTGCTTGGCAGTGTCTTTAGCACTACTCTTGCTCATCCACCATGCAATCAATACTGCAATGATCGGACTGAGTATCGTTGCCCATTGAACAACTATTGTCATCATATATCAAATATCAGATTCTGCTAATGATTTTGAAAAGAACAATGTTTCTGTTTTATCATCTTGAAATATATACCAAGTTTCGCCTGAATTAATATTAAGAAGGAAAATATCTTTTACACTAATACCACCAACAAACAACTGATAATTAATTTTGTTTTGTGGTGTACTATCAAAAGAAACACCTGCTTTATTCATTTTTCGCCAAGCCCTCTCATTATTGGATGTTACTACATTCTGATATACATCGCCAGTATATTTATCGAGCATAAATATGAGCCTTCGCATCATCTCAGACTGCACAATTTCATATCGTCCATTATCTACGGATGTTCGTACAGCACTATAATTGTCTCCAGCAAATGCGCAATTAAACGACAAAACGCACACAATAATTAAAAATAACCTTTTCATATTCATCCCTCCTATCAATTATACCATAATCAAAATAATTATTTTTCTGCCATTATTTCTTGAGCGCCGATCTCGATGATGTCATCAATATAAGCATCCCATGAGAGACCAGAATCTTTAATAAACTGATCTACTTCCGTCATTACTTTTGGAGTGCATCCTCTTAATTTTGACAGTTTGTCGTGACCTATTTTTAGGATGTCGTAAAGTCTCTGAATATTAGCAATACGAAGGCAGTTTTTGGTGCGTATACTTAAAGGCAAATCAAAAATATTCTTTTGTAGCAAGTCTGCCAGCTCCAATATTTCTTCAGGAGAATAACGATGAACTGCGCTCTGCTTCCTCTCGTCCATTTTCTCCTTGATGCCTAACTTAACTCTACAATCATCAAGCTCCTTAAGAAGAGCCGTCATGCCAAATCTTAGCCTTTCGTTTTCCTCCTTCAGTGCTTCAATTCCTCTATCTATTAATAATGATGTCATGATCTTTATTCTCCTAATTCTTTTATAATTGCCTCAATCTTCTGATTCAGTTCTTCGCCTTCGGCTACGAGGGTTTCGAGCTTGGCATTAACCTCTTTGATATCGATGACCTCGCGCGTATCTTCCTGCTCTACATAGCTGCTGACGGAGAGGTTGCAATCGTTGGCGAGAATATCATCGTTCTTAACCAACTTGGCCAGATAGTCTTCGTCCTTGCGGTTGGCATACAATTCCATAATCTTATCCTGATGCTCTGGCAGCAGGAGGTTCTTGTTGCCATTCTTTTGGAACAGCTTGCTGGCGTCGATGAAGAGCACACTCGAATCCACCTTGGCACTCTTCTTCAACACAATGATACAGGTGGCGATGCCCACACCAAAGAAGAGGTTGGCAGGCAACTGGATGACACAATCCACCCGATTCTCCTTAATGAGATACTGGCGGATTTTCTTCTCGTCGCCCCCACGATAGAGCACACCAGGGAACTCTACGATGGCAGCTGTGCCTCGTTCACTGAGGTGCCAAAGCATGTGCATCGTGAAAGCCAAGTCGGCAGCGCTCTTAGGAGCCAGCACACCAGCAGGGGCATATCGCTCATCGTTAATCAGAATGGTATTATCCTTACCCTCCCACTTCAGCGAATAAGGGGGATTCGAGACAATCGCATCGAAGGGCGCATCCTGCATATGCTGGGGTTTCAGCAGCGTATCTTCCAGACGGATATCGAAGTTGTCGTAGTTCACATTATGCAGGAACATATTGATACGACAAAGGTTATAAGTAGTAGGATTAACCTCCTGCCCAAAATACTTCAGGTTGGGATTCTGCTTGCCGATGGTCTTGGCAAACTTCAGCAACAGGGAACCTGAACCACATGCAGGATCATACACCTTTTGAATGTTAGGATTGTTGTGAGATGCCAAGCGTGCCAAGAGTTCTGATACCTGCTGTGGGGTAAAGAACTCACCACCACTCTTGCCTGCCTCCGAGGCATACATCTGCATCAGGAACTCATAGGTATCGCCAAAGGTGTCATTGTCCGTATCGTTATACTTTGAGCCAAGATCCATCGTGGCGACTGTTTTCAGCACCTTTGCCAGCAATTCGTTACGCTTAATCACAGTAGAGCCAAGCGCAGCACTGTCCACCGTAAAGTCGCTGAACAAACCACGCAGGTCATCCTCTGACTCCGTGCCCTGGGCAGAAGCCTCGATGCTACGGAAGATGTTAGTCAGCTTCTCATTCAGATTCTCATCCTTATCAGCCTGCTTCACCACATTCTGGAAGAGTTGCGAAGGCAGGATAAAGTAACCTTTCTCCTCCACCATCTTCTGGCGAATCTTCTCACCCATCTCGTCAGAGATAGCAGCATAATCAAAATTGGGCTGTCCAGCCTCTGCCATGAGGTGTTGGATATAGTCGCAGATGTTTTCTGAAATAAAACGGTAGAATATGGAGCCCAGCACATAAGCCTTAAACTCCCAGCCATCCACACTTCCACGCAGATCATTAGCTATCTTCCATATAGTCTTGTGCAATTCTGCACGTTCTGTCTGATTTGCCATATTATATAGTCGGTTCGTAATAATGATGCAAAGATAACGTTTTTTCTCTAATAAGAGAAATATTTCGCAGAAAATATATGTGGAGGATGAAAAAACGCTGTTTTTAACCCTAAAATCGGTTCCCTAAAACTAGTTGAATGGTCACAAAGTCACAAAGTCACAATTGGTGGTTTTTATTGGTACCATCTTGCATGGAGAATTGAAAGTAGAGAATTGAGGAGAGAATTTAAATTATTTCTATTTAAATTATATATTATATTATATATATTATAATATATATAATATAATATATAATTATCAAAGGTGATGTTTGTCGCTTTGAAAAGTATTAAATGTGACTTTGTGACTTTGTGACCACTAAAGGGGATAAACATGTCGCGTAGTCGATCTTCTTGGTATCATTATTTTACAAAATATTAATTCTTATATTTGACACTCGAGGGCGCCCCGATGAAAGCTGGAGTTTGCTCGGAGGAAAGTGGAGGTTTCCTCGGATGAAAGTCTGACTTTGCTCGGAGGAAAGTCAGAGGGGCCTAAAAGGGGCTAAAATGGAGGTAGTCAGAAACCAATCATGTGATAACAGAAAATTCCCTACAAATTCTTTAATTTTGCAACGGACTTAGAGCCGTTTTGCGACCCCGGGGTGAGAGGATTCCCGCTGACGCGCCTACCCGTAGCCTTTGAGGGGTGAGAGGTCAACGGAATACAGGATAAAAGGACTTTTTATACTCAAAAATTGGAGAAAA
>JAEEGG010028759.1_pt1 | contig 10429 bp, 10 predicted proteins | sample 9134161 | NCBI WGS metagenome assembly JAEEGG01 (sample SAMN16246543, study PRJNA631951) | gut metagenome | biome: gut microbiome; feature: rumen; material: CR-attached | host: Bos | place: Iran: Karaj | collected 2018-10 | reverse complement strand
ACGTAACTTTGTAACCAATTCTACACAACGCTGATTAAGGAGTATATTACGTTTTTTTACTTTTTCGACATAAAAGAACCACTTCATTTTCAACTGGCGAGGAATAGCGACACCCTTGCCCATGCGTAGTACAGCATCAAGCAACACACCTAAAACAGCCTGATTCTTCCCCATCTCGAAAAGTTCCTCCCACTCCTGGGCATCAATCTGTGGTACTGGAGTATGTTCGTCTATTGCGTAGCGAAATACTTGGAGGAACTTTATGGTTATAGACCTATTTGGCACCATGGCGTTTAAGAACTACAATGATTGTATAAAAGACACACAACAAATCAAGCTTAAATGACATGTTTCGTATATAATAATATTCCAATTCAAGACGTTCTTGATAATCCACATCAGATCTTCCATGACATGCCCACCATCCAGTTATTCCCGGCTTTACTATCCAATACTCTTTTTTCCCATTATGCGCCTCCAATTCTCCTTCTACCAAAGGACGGGGGCCAACCAATGACATGTCACCAAGAAAGACATTTATCAACTGTGGCAATTCATCAAGCGATGACTCTCTAAGGAATTTGCCAAATGCTGTAATCCTAGGATCATTTTCAATCTTTTGATTCACCTCCCATTCTTGTTTATACCATTCGTCTTTTAGTAGTTCCTCAAGTAATTCGTCTGCATGTTGAACCATCGTTCGGAACTTATAGATTTGGAATATCTTTCCGTCTTTCCCAACTCTATTTTGTGTATAGAGTATTTCCCCTGTATCGCCAATGAACAAATATATCAATTTAATCAAAAGGCTGATGGGAATCAGAAAGATGATGCCCACTATGCTCAAGACTATGTCAAATAACCTTTTAAAGATAAAATACATAATCAAGCTTTCTTATTCTGTTCTTCAACAGCTCTCTCAAAATACGATGTTAATCTCTTTGTCTCAGAAACGGCATCAAAACCAGCATTTATCAAATCGCATTCTCTTCCCTTACGAAACGGCATCGCTTTTTGGGTCTCTGTTATAATCATATCCGCCCATTCTTCTGCACTTTTTTTTAGGCTGATAAAATATCCTAACTCTGCGATACCGGCCTCTCTGGTAACCTCATCAGAGAAAAAAACCGGAAGTCCCGTAGCTTGAGATTCTACTCCTACAACAGGTAAACCTTCATACAAACTTGGTAATAAGAATGCATCAAAGGCATTATAGAACTGTCTTATATCTTCTCTCCTACCCAGCCAATTCATTTTTTCATCAAGGCCATAACCAGTAATTCTATCTTTCATCTGTTTCTCCATACTGCCAGCACCAATAATAACAAAGCTGGCATTGTCTTGCTTTTGAGCAATTTGATACATGATGTCTATTAGAAACAGAGGGTTTTTCTGTTTCTCAAATCTGGCAATATAACCATATACTACCTTATTACTCCATCCGTACTTTTGCCTGGTTTTTTCTCGCAATACAGAATCAAAGGTATTTTTCATAGCATCAACAGGCGTAAGAAAGATATTAATCTTTCCTTCTTCATACGCTTTCCTGCCAAATTGATAAATACCACAGTCTTTACCATTAGCCATAAAATAATTACAATAAAGATGAGAGAATAGCTTTAGGACATTTTTCATTATTGTCTTTTTTCTTTCTAATGGCGAAGCCATCGTCAGACTCTCACTCACTCTCACTTTTATTCCATAGAAATATGCAACACCCAAAGGGAATAAGTTCATTGTATTGTTTAGAGCATACAATACATCGTATCTGTTTTCACGGAACAATTTTCTTAAAGCATTTATATGCGCTAAAATACACTGGTAAGGAGGTATTACATACAATCCTCCGCCTAATTCTTTCACATCGTCATAGGGTATGCTATTCGAATCCTCGTCTACTATTAAATCAAAACAAATCCTCTTTGGATCAAAGTTCCTCAAGTAAGCCATTACCAAACTTTTCTGACCACCAGAGTCACACTTATTGACGCTAATTGCGATTCTTATCAAACCACACCTCCTTTTACTTCTTCATAAAACTTACGTACACCATCCATAAATGGAGTTAATTCATAGTTAATGACCTCCTTCAATCTTGTTGTATCAAGAACCATGTTTGAAACATCCACAGGTCTTGGATTCTGATAGACGATCCTCAAATCCTTGCCACTGACAATCTTTAGAAAAGCCAGCACATCATTTACAGAGTAACCTCGTCCACTTCCTATATTCAATGTTTTATTATATACATCACCCTCAATCAACTTAACAAAGATATTTGCCAGATCATCCACATAAATATAATCTCTGACAGCGGAACCATCACCCCAAACTTCTATTGTTTCATTCTTGAGGAGTTTACCAATAGCCACAGCCACCAGCCCTTGTTTCCCATATAGATTCTGCCCATGGCCGAAAGAATTTGAGGGTCTTAAAACAAGATAATCCAGCCCAACAGTCCTATTCATAAACTGTATGCTGTTTTCCATCATCTGTTTTGACCAACCATAATAAGAAATCGGATTCATGTCGTCAGATTCCTTAAAAGGCAGCACGTCACTCTTGTTGCCATACACAGTACCTCCCGACGAGAAAAAAACAAATCTGATTTTCTTTTGTGCACAAAGCTCCATCAGTTCTATACTTGGAAAGATTACATTCCTGTATTCATTTTTATAATCCTCGTAAGTACTTCCAGGAATCAAAGTCGATACAAGATGCACAACAATATCAATGTTGTTAACCTGGATAATCTTGCTGATGTTCCCAATGTCTGATAATAATGTATGATGCACCTGCACTTCAAGTCCGTTCAACCTTTGAATATTTGCACCTATAGGCTCACAAACGTGAATCTCATAATCAGCACATTGAAACCTACTGATAATGTTAGAGCCAATAAAGCCTGCCCCACCAATAAATAACATCTTCTTCATATCATCTCATTCAACCTTACTACCTATCAATCTATTCTTTAAATCTGGATTTATCATGTTCAGGAGATTTCTCACCCAAGTTCTCAGATGAACATACCCCATAAAAATATTAGTTTCCAGGAAATTCCTTCCATTTATTACCATTGCTTCTTTCATTTCCTTATACCTGAGGTCTTTTGATGTCTGAGAAATACCGCCCATACGGAAAATGGCCAAATCCTCATCTATATAATGAAATCGTGCTCCCAAACGAGTGAATCGTAACATCAATTCAAAATCCATAGCAACCTGAAAGTCTGTCAGATAGTCACCGTATTTTTCGTAAGCTTCCCTGGAAATATAAGTCGACTGATGGCTTACCAAGAAATTAAAAGGAATAGAGGGATAATTGATGACTGGCTTTTCCCGATAACAAACATCTGTATCCGGATTCCATCGAATGGTGTTGCCCTTTATCACATCATATCCCTCAATATAGTTATTGACAAACTTCTCAAGGGCATTTTTCGTCAGCAAGTCTCCTGCATTCATCATGACTATATAATCGCCGGAAGCTTTTTGAACACCTTTATTAAAAGCATCACTTCTTCCTTTGTCAGGCTCCGAAATGACAACATCTATCTTATCTTGATACCGGCATACAACAGACATCGTCTTATCTGTAGAGGCTCCATCTATGATGATATATTCCTTATTCTGATAAGACTGATTAATGACGCTTCTTATGGTATCCTCTATTTCGTTCTCACAATTATACGCTATTGTGATAACTGATATCTTCAAGTTCATTTTTTATTTGGCACATACCTTGTTATATAACTCGATATATTTCATATATTGTTTATTCTTGTCATACCGCTCCTCGGCCTTCTTTCGACAAGCCGTGCTATAAGCAGCTTTTCCTTTGGCCATTATTTCACGAACGGCTCTAAGCATTGACGGCAAATCACTTTTTGGTACAACTGCTCCAACAGAGGAATAGGTTATACCATTATCACTTATAATATCTTCTCCATCTAATACCGATTCTACAGAACCACCAGTATTAAATGTAACAACTGGAGTTCCACATGCCAAAGCCTCTAAATTTGTTGTCGGGAAATTATCTTGCAATGTAGGATTAATAAAAACATCAGCTGAAGAATAGTATTCAGATAATTCTTTTATACAAAGACTCCTTCCGAGTCCTATACACTTGGGGTGGGAGAATTGTTTTATTTGCCCTTCCCCTAAACCAACAATGACAAGAACCTCGTCATCATGAAGATATTGAGGAAGTTGAAGGAGATAATCAGTTCCTTTCATTCTTGTGAAAGAAGTTCCCATGGCTAAAAGCATCTTCTTCCCAACAACCCCTAATCGAATCTTCACTTCATTATCTTGTGGGCTAAATACCTTAATGTCAACACCATTATTGAGAACCTCTACGGGATAAATATTCAAGAAAGACTCTCTAGTAAGTTCTGCCAACCACTTGGAAGGTGTGACCAAGGTCATCTGCTTAACCCCGGAAAAAGCAGACTTCTTACTCTCAAAATTCCTCTGCGTTCTATCAAAGAACCATGTGGGAGGATAGTCTTTTAAAGAAGGGCAATCAAAACACTTCTCTTTCCATTTTTCACAATTCAAATACTCATAATGGGCACAATGCCCCGTAAAAGGCCAACAATCATGCAACGTCCAGACTACTGGAAGATTTTGTGTCTTAATATAATCAAACAACATGCCTACATGGACATAATGATTGTGGAGATTGTGCAAATGGATCACATCTGGATTGATTTCATTCATCCACCAAATCAGTTTTTCTGTTTCCTTTTCATTATAAAAGCCATGATAATCAAAAAGACGAGTCCTGAGGATATTTACTTTCCTTCTTGCTATGGACTGTAAACGCAGAATTCCTTTGTCTCCATTGTCAATTTCTGGACCAAAAGCAGCAAATGACTCTATACCATTCTGCTCTGACAACACTTTCAAGTCCCTGACAATCCTACCTGTACTGCCAAACAGGTAGAAAGTATTAATCTGTAAAACTCTCATTTTTGCCCAACGTTACGAATAACCTTACAGGGATTGCCTGCAGCTATGGTATCTCCAGGTATATCTTCAGACACAACGCTTCCCGCCCCTATAACAGCTCTGGCTCCTATATGAACACCTTTTAATATGATACATCTAGCTCCAATCATAACATCATCACCGATAACAACTGGTTTAGTTTTTGTTTGTCCACTATCTGCCTCTTTCGTTCTTCTATCCAAAAAATTCAATGAATGACAGTCTGTATCCAAAATGAGACAGTCACCACCTATCTTGACATGATTGCCTATGTTTATCAATTCATCACACCATATACAGGCAGAACTTATACCAACATTATTACCTATATGTAATGTAGCATTGCTATTAACAAATATACATCCCTTAATATTTCTACTTATTGGATTTATCGTTGAACCACTTGAAAAACTAAAATTATCACCAATAACAACTTTAGCACCCTTATATTTTTTAAGTGTCATCCCTGTGCAGACATTAAGATGCTTACCAAAATCAACACCAGCTTGTAAGAATAAAAATCTATTATAGTATCTAAATATAAATTCCTTCATTTTCCGAGGAATAAACGTTGTCATATATAAATACCAAAGAGGCGTGTAAGATCTATTCATGTAGTAACTTTGATTAGTAAATTCCTAATATACTTGAAGTATAGTCTAAAGCTCCAGCAAGCCCATGCGTACACTCTATATAAAAATACAGCATGTATAGAGCTATAAAAAAACAGCTCTTCATGAGATAATACCGCTCAGAATCATAAAGGAACATGAGAACAAGTACTATAGAAGCTATATATAAGTAATAGGACATCCGAAATGCCACTTCAATATATGATGAAAGCAATAGGAACAACAGTGTCGCAGCAGATGTAACAATCAGCATATATGTTTTCTCGTTGATCTCATCGTCTTCGAAGAAATACTTATAAACACCATAACACAAGAATACTGATGATATGAGCAAGTTGGTTTTGGCCGAAGCAACACCACTGTCGATATACAGGTCAGCCATCTCACTCTTGAACAGAGGAGTCATCAGTACCAATTCAAACAAAAATTCAACAGAATAATATACAACGACAATTGTTACCAAAAAAATATAATACTTGTATTTCAAATTCCTCATATAATAAAATAGAATCAACAGCAACATCAATATGGCAGAGTTATGGAAGAAATACGCTATGACAACCGTAGCCAGAAACCGCCAGATTTCGTTTTTTGTGAAATAGGACAAAGAATATATACATATAGCCACAGCTATTCCCTGTCGCATCATTGAGAAACTGAGGACATAAAAAAAGCAATAATAGCTAAAAAGAAAAAGAATCGAGGATAGCTGATGGCGCATTCTATAGGCAAACAGAGTAACCGCCGACATCTTAATCAAGGCACATGCAGTTAGAAAAACATTTATATTCTGCGAAATCTTCTTGCATACATATATTAGCAAATGATAGGCATATTCTGGAGTCTGCGCAAACTCAAGCATACTCAAAGGCTTTTCATTCTCGTCCATGTAAAAAAACCAGTCTCCTCCATAGGCAAGCATATCATCCCCCACTACGTCGTCACGCAAACCTTCAAACAACGTAGGAACTAGAATAGCAATAAGAAGAGCCCACCACCTTCCATCTAATTCAGCCCATTTATAGATAGTAATAAAAAAAAGAAATAGCACTAGATAAAAAAACATCGACCTATCTCTTTACCAACTCCATAAACCTGCAACGCTCTTCATTGGAAATACCAAAGGAAAGTAGAGAAATCAACAATCCTATTGTTGTCATTAAACAGCATAATATAAGCCTCAAAAAACTCTCATTCAAGAAAAACTTCAAAGAACATCCCATCAATAGCATGACTGCCGATACACCTATAACACGCGATAATACGTCTTTGATAAATAACTTAATGGGAATTCCGCATAGTTCTTGAGCATATCTCACAATAACAATATCACCACCTATTCCCCATACTACAATCATAGGAACGTACAACCAATATGGAGAGCCACCAAAGGCAAAGCTCATATAGGCAATGATCATTGGCAGTAAATTCATGAGGCTCTTGTATATGGCATACCATTTGATGTTACCTTGAGCATAGATAGCAGAAGATGCACTATCGGCCATTTGACAAATAACCCCAACTATTATCTGCAAAATGCAAAACAAGACAGTCCAATCAGGAACTTCAACTAACCAGATTCGTAACACGTATGGCATCTCAATAATCAATGGAATAGCAAAAAGTAACATGATGTAAGTGGAAAACTTACAACCTGCTAACGTTGCGATGTTCATCATATCATATCTCCTTGCTCCGGCATTCTTAACGATAACAGGATTCAAGGCTTTCATCATGTTGACGGAGAACTGCGACAGTTGACTATTCACTTGCTGAGCTATTCCTTGTGCAGCATTCAAAATTGTTCCATAAAAATGATTAAGCACCAGCCCCATACCTTGAAATGTAAACAGACTTGATACGGCTGTCAGGAAATTCCACCCTGAAAATGTAGCTATCTGCCTGACAAGAGTGCCATCCCAGTATCTACGGGGTACAATCACACACTCTTCATAATGCCGATGGCAGTATATCTTCATGATTGTCAGCGTAATCAAAGGAACCATGGCCATCAGCAATCCATAAACAATCAGCTTATCATATAGTGTATATACGCAATAAATAGCTATTGAGAGTTTCAAAAGTGACTCAAATATACCTATGATAGAATAATAAAGCATATTCTCGTGGGCATTCATGACAGCATCATAAGGAGAATTTACTATGGTTAACATGGTGCTAAATACCAGACATAGAAAAACAATCTTTGCAGCATTTACCCTTTCTGGCTGTATATTCAGAATACCATTGAATAAAGGCACGAATGCCACCATTAATAGTATACAAGTAAGAATGGCTATGAAAACATGCAATATAATACTTATGTTGAATATCTTTTTCTTCTGTTCAAGATTACCCTCTCCTTCGGAATACGACATGAAACGCTGAGTAGCATTAGCCATCGTCGAATTAAGGAAACCAAGCATCGCTATGGCACCTCCGACAATGGTAAAGATGCCATAATCAGCGGCACCAAGTGAAGCCAACAACAGACGCAGTGTGTATAACGACACAAAAACCGTTACACCCATCTTGACATACAGAAAGCCTGTATTTTTTATAACACGTGACGTTGTTGACATCAGGGAAGAAACACAAAAATGGACTATACTATTTTTTCCAATAGTCTTTGCTAGTATGAGTTGACTTTCGCTGCTCTATTGGTGGTAATTGCATATAATCTCCAAATAAATCCTTTAAGTATTCATCATAGCCCACGGGTGCCCAATATTCTCCATTCTCAAATTCAACTTTTACCCGATTTTCAAACACCTCTCTACGATGTCTGTCACGATAAGGGCATAAGCAATCTGAGAACCCGACATACTTAGAATCCTGATATGGATAATTATCTGCACTATTGACGTATTGCTCTATTAATTTGCTTGGATTGAACAAACGGCATAAAGCTGCAATAAGTGACTTTTTTAAACCGAGTCCTGTTAAAGGCATTACACCTCTTGCTATTAACCAGTAAAACCTGACGCGTTCATCTGTGACTTTTTTATACTCGTTCCAATTCTCAGGTTGACCATCCATTGGAAAAATATCTATGTCAACACCAATTTGCCTATATCTTTTATAATCTACATATCGTTCTCGTCTAACTGTATCGGGATTATATGCTTTCGTCCACATGAGATAACATCCATGATCATACGGCGTCAATAAAGGATACTTACCAGATTGTTTGTATAAGCGGATAAAATCCTCATAATCTGACCTTGGCATTTGTATATCAATATCGTCATCCCAAGGTATAAACCCTTTATGTCGGATAGCACCAATCAAAGTTCCATATCCAAGATAATATATCAGATGATGGGTGTCACAGAAACTGGTTACATCATATAAGATGTCCACCATTACTTTCCGAGAATCAGAAACAGTCATTTCTTTCATTTGTAAATGATATCTAAATTTATCATGAATCGGTACTGAGGCAGAGTGTGATGCCCCCCTCCTTTTTAAGGACATATACAGAAGTTGCAAAGAAAGCTAAGAGCATGGCAACAAGACAGATCATCGTACGTTTTGGTCCAGCTTTCTTGACAGGGACCGTCGATGCCTGAACAACTGCAAAAGCAGGAGTGTCTTCCTGAACTTTCATTTCTGCCTGCTTCAGACGAGCAGAGACCTGCTGATAAATGGTGCGCTGAAGCTGCATCTCTGTTTCTTTATTCAAACGTTTCTGACGGACTTCTTCCAAGAATGAGTTCATGTTTGCATCAGCATACTGGGCATAATCCTGACATGCCTTTTCATATAAAGCCTTTGCCTCGTCGTGCATTTTCTGATTATGCTCCAAATCTACACGAGCCTTTCGAGTACGATAGTTGGTAATGAACCGTTGTAGTAAGACCATGGCTGAATCTGCAATCGTTGTACAGACCTCAGGATCATAATCCTGAACACTGATGGTAATAACGCTTGTTCTCTTATTAACTGAACATGATACCTTTCTCCCTACCGACTTTGCAATTGCAGCTTGACGTTTTGTCATACGATGGGGATCAAGATTAACAGTGTCCTTTTTCGCAGAGTTCCTAAAAATGCAGGACCACCATGGACGTTTCTGCCCATCACGCAAATAATCATAATAAGTAAGTTCTGCCTCGCTATCCCTTGGTTTTACTTTCACTTTTAACAAGTCAGCTCTGAAATCTACTGATGCCATCAATTCTGGATAAAGCGCAGGACGAATTGCATCTGAAGTACTGGATAAAGCCGATCCAAGATCGATTCCAAGACTACTGGCCAAAGAAGACAAACTACTGCCAGACCTTGTACTGGAAAGTTCTGGACTTAGTTTTACCGTACAATTATAATAATTGGGTAACGACAACGTATAAAAAGCAGTAACAATAAATGCAACTGAAAGAACTATCAAATATAGTTTCCTATATTTCAGTAATAATTGATAGAGTTTACTATAATCTATTTGGGAACCCCGTCTTTTGTTTGTATGTGTATCCATCTTTACATATTGCTTTTATTTTAACAGATTGGCAATTGTTGCAACCATTGTGGCAAGAGAAGCAACACTTGTACCTATGCCAAGCCATTGGGAGATGACCTGCGCATCACGAGGTCTTTTGGTCGGTACTACAACCTCACAACCTGGCTCTATCTTTCCCTCCTTGGCCAATGCCATTGTACCATTCTGATAAACGATATAAGCATGGGATTTCTTGGCCCTTTCTCCAAAACCACCAGCTTGCTTGATATAATATTTATAGCCCTTTCCTTCATCAAAGGCCACTGTATTTGGAGCATTAACATCACCGCTGATACGGACAG
>JAEEGG010028757.1_pt1 | contig 10430 bp, 10 predicted proteins | sample 9134161 | NCBI WGS metagenome assembly JAEEGG01 (sample SAMN16246543, study PRJNA631951) | gut metagenome | biome: gut microbiome; feature: rumen; material: CR-attached | host: Bos | place: Iran: Karaj | collected 2018-10 | reverse complement strand
AAGTCCGTCGAACTTCTCCTTGAGGTAGTACTCGACTGCCTTGACATCATGGTTGGTGGTTTTCTCGATTTCCTTGACCCTTGATGCATCCTCCGGGGTCATACCCGTGTATAGTGACCTTAGCGAGGAGAACAGTTCCTCCTTGCACTTCCCCGTGCCTTCTCCAAAACCGGAAAGACCTGCGAGGGGAATCCCGCAAAGGGCGATGAAATATTCGACTTCCACCTTGGTCCTGTAGCGGATAAGGGCATATTCGCTGAAATACCCCCTCAAAGAGGCAGTCTTGGAGGCGTATCTTCCGTCAACCGGGGAGACTGCGGTAAGTGAATCAAGTCCTGTCATGGCAATCTAGATCAACAACAGCAAAGCGAATGAATATAACAAGAATCCCTGGAAACGGAGCCTGCCTTTAGTACTGGTCTTGAGCATGGCTTCGGTAGGGTCATAACCTGTCATGGCGAGAATCTCGTCATCGGAGGGAAGTTTGGACAGAGGGAACTTCTCGATCAGTTCCCCGTCATTGAACCATGTCGCACCTCCGTTGGACCGGTTCAGGCTCAGGAGGGTTTTCCTGTCAGCAAAGAAGGTGGAAGGAATGAGGTCCTTCCTGACCGATGGTACTATGACTTCCAGGCTGTCCAGCATCTGCTTGGTACCTGACACGAGGATCAGTGGAGTGAAGCCGGCAGCGCGTGCTCCCTCAGTCGACTGGGCTATTTTCGTCCATGCGTCACCCTTCAGGCCCTGGGCGTCATAGACGGACATGACCAGGACATTCCCGGAGGTCGCCATCTCGTCCCTGTAGGTCCCCGTGGAATCGGAGAAAGACAGGATCGGAGTGTTGTCCTTCAATTCCGGTCCATTCATCCTTATTGTCTCGGTACGGACGAAGGTCCATGTGGAATCGGGAAGCTTGTCGAGGGTGAAGGCTCCTACCTGACCGTTTTTCTCGTAAATGAAAGTAGAGACGAACCTGTCTTCTGATTCTCCGTCACCCTGGTTTCCTGCAGAATAAAGGTCGCTGCCCGGAGTGAAGGATGTGTAATCCACCAGAGGAATGGAAGAGAGGGAGTACAATGTGAAAGCCACAAGTGAAGCGGCGACTATCCCGAATGAGACATATTTCCTTTTCCTGCTCTCACCAAGGTCATTCAGCGGAATGAAGGCCAGGGAGGCCATCAGCAGCAGGATAAGGTTCTTGATGAATGTCTGGAAGTTTGTCAGATGGATTACTTCTCCAAAGCATCCGCAATCCATCGCAGGGTTGAAGATTGCCAGGAACAGTGTGAGCACTGTGAAGAACAAGATCAAGACAGAAGTTGCGATTGCAACGGGCTTGCGGAATATCCCGCTGATAAGGGCTGTCCCCAAGAGGGCTTCAATCAAGGCGAGAAAGACCGCTAAGGCCTTTGCCACCGGAATGAGGAAACCGAGATGCAGGAAACGGAAGTACTCTTCCACGACGAGACCGGCCCCGACAGGGTCGAGGAGCTTGAAGATTCCCGCCAGGAGGAACACTATCCCTATGATGAAGGCGCAAAGCCTCTTTAACCTGTAATGGAATATTTTCGTGTTCATCTGTCCTTGATATGTTCGTCTGTCACTGCCTTTACCTTCGCGAATATCTCATCCGGAGGAAGCATCCTGCCGTCAGGTCCGGAGCAGTCAACCCGGATGAAGCCGGGATCCAGGGAAGCTTGGCGCAGATAGATGCTCCTTACCTTTTTCTGGAATTCGATGCTGGCCTCATGGATGTCAGAGGCACCGTGGAGATAATCCCGGTCCGCTCCCTTCCTGCTTTTCTCCAGGCTGCTCTCTACGAATTCGATAGGAACATCCAGGAATATATTCAAGTCAGGTCTCGGAAGGTTGAAGGTGCCGAATTCGGTGTTCAGGATCCACTCCCTGAGCCTTTCACTCTCATCCGGATTGGACAGCTTGGCGCACTGGTAAGCAATGTTGGAATAGACATACCGGTCCAGAAGAACGAAGCCTCCCTCTGAAAGGGTTTTCTTCATGATGGGCGAGGCACCATGCCTGTCCTCTGCGAAAAGGAGGGCGACAAGCTGGGGATGGACAGTCTCGTTTGATCCGAAGTCACCTCTGAGGAAGCGGCTGATCAGGTCTCCATAGACAGGAGCGTCGTATCTGGGGAAATGGATATACTCCAACCCCGGGCAGATCCCTTCAAGGTAAGACTTCAACTTCCTGACCTGTGTGGACTTGCCTGCGCCATCAAGACCTTCCAGAACTATAAGCATTTCGACAGACTGATTAATTTACAAAGATATTGATTTTTTGGCTATTTTTGTTCAAAATGAGTGACAAGCGTAAAAGAAAGGCCGAAGTGATGGGAATCGTCAACCTGACCGACGATTCCTTCTTCGAAGGAAGCCGTTTCCTTGGGAAAGACGGTTCCTTGAACATGGAAATCCTTCTGGCCAGGATTGATTCCATGGTTTCCGAGGGAGCCGCCATCATTGACTTGGGAGCCTGTTCCACCAGGCCCGGATCCGATTCCGTCCCGGAAGAGGAAGAATGGAGAAGGCTATGTCCGGTCCTGAAACTCCTTGCGAGTGAACGTCGCGGCCTTCATCTATCCATCGACACTTTCCGTCCAGGAATCGTTTCCCATGCCTTTGACATTGTCGGGCGGTTCATTGTTAACGATGTCAGCGGAGGATCATCTTCCATGTGGCAACTTGTGGGAGAATTGGGACTTGAATATGTAGCCATGCACACCAGGGGTACTCCCAAAAACATGCAGTCACTTACCGACTACGACGATGTAACGGTGGCGGTCCGGGAGTTTTTCAATGATTTTTCAGAGAAGGCGGACCTGTACGGAGTCAAGGACTGGATCCTGGATCCGGGTTTCGGTTTCGCCAAGACTGTGGAGCAAAACTGGCAGCTTCTACGTGGGATGTCTGTCCTGAAAGACTTTGGACGCCCGGTGCTTGCGGGCCTTTCCCGCAAGAGTTTCCTTTACAAACCACTAGGGATCACCCCTGAAGAAGCCCTTCCGGCAACTTGTGCGGCAAACTTGATCGCCCTTCAGAATGGAGCTGACATCCTTCGAGTACACGATGTATCCGCCGCATGTCAGGTTATTGAAGTTTTCGAATGCTCCTAACGACCGGGAGCTTTCAGGTAGAGGATAGAGTCGGGACCTTCGTTGAACAACAGGTCCATTATTGAAAGATTGGGAATGAAACCGTATTTCTGGGCGAAGACCTGGTAATACGGTTTTTCCAGTCCCAGATCCTTAAGCACAGTGTCAGGGCGTTTAGGATGAAGTATTTCCCGGTAGTCCCCTTCGACAGGCTCAGAGACCGGCTGCGGTTGGTGAGCTTGTCGAACCACAGGGGCCGGAGGAACGTACTCCTCTGTCAGGCGGATATCAGCCTCGATCCTGGTCTTTTTAAGGAAGAAGCGGATTATCTGCATGTCCAGTTCAAAGAGGGTTTCGGGTTTCGAGTCAAGGATTGCGAAAAGCTCGTCCTTGTAATAGTCGAAATAAGCTGATGATTCGTAGGCTGATGCGATGGCCCGTTCAGTCCTTATTACCCAGGGAGTTGAATAGTCCACTTTGATTTTCGTGATGGGGAGTTCGTGGGTCCCTCCTTCATGCACCACCGGGAAATTGAGGTACTGGGGCCCATCGGCTGCATAGTAGCGGCAACGGTTGCGCCAACTCTGCTTCTGGTAGTTCTCGCAAGCTTCTATGTGTACGGTCTTCCCTTCGGCCATCAACGCGAAATAGCTGATAGGAGGGAAATAGGCTATGCCCAGAAGCATGGTCCCGGTCTATTCAAAAACGCCTTTCTCGTGGGAATCGCTGGCCCTGATGATACCCCTCTTTGAATTCTTAATGAATTCGAGGATAGTGTCACGTTCCTCGCTCTGGGGGAAACCGGCCTCGACCTTTGTACAGCCGTCGGAAATGTTGTACCCGGAGTAGTAGATCGTGTCGTAAATGTCCTTTATGTTCCTGATCACTTCAGATGAGAAACCCCTGCGGCGGAGTCCGACAATATTCACACCGGCATAGCTTATCGGTTCGCGGCCGCACAGGACATAGGGAGGAACGTCCTTGTTGATCTTGGACATTCCACCGACCATTGCATGACAGCCGACCTTTGAGAACTGATGAGCCTTGGAGCCGCCACCGATTATTGCCCAGTCGTCTATCTGGGTCTCTCCGGCCAGGCCGACATAGCTGGTCAGGATGCAGTGGTTGCCAATCACGCAGTCATGGGCGATATGTACATAGGACATAATCAGGGTGTCGCTTCCGATCCTGGTAATGTACTTTCCGCTGGCCTTCGTGCCGCGGTTTATGGTTGCACACTCGCGGACTGTCACATTGTCCCCAAGCTCGACCCTGGTGATCTCCCCTTCGTATTTCAGGTCCTGGGGGATTGCTCCCACGACAGCACCAGGGAAGATTTCACAGTTCTTTCCCATCTTGACATATTGGAATACGGTGGCGTGGGGCATTATCTTGCATCCGTCCCCGATTTCGACATCAGCGTCGATGAAAGCGAAGGGACCTATTTCAATATTGTCACCCAGTATTGCGTTGGGACTTACAGATGCTAAAGGAGAGATATTATTCATGATTTGTACTGTTTTCTGTTATTTGATGGCCTCCCTTATGGCCTTGGCCATGCGAGTGTTGATGGAATGACCTGGCTTGAAAGCCTCTATCCTGGCATTGATCAGGCCGCCTGAAAGGTAGAGGTCGCCGATCATGTCGAGAAGCTTGTGCCTTCCGCATTCATCCGGGAAATGAAGCTTGAGGTTGTTCAGGTAACCCTTGTCGTCAATGGCAAGGCTTGGGACGTTGAAGAGATGTGAAAGCCGGTCCACTTGCTCCTGGCTCACCGTATGCTCCACGATGACTATCGCATTGTCCACGTCTCCTCCTTTGACGAGGTTGTTGTTGAAGAGATATTCAATCTCATGGAAGAAAACGAAGGTCCTGCAAGGCGCCAATTCTTTGGAATAGTCGGTACTGAGGTCCCAATGGGCCTTCTGAACGCCCAGAACCTTGGAACCGAAATCGACTGTAAGGTCAATGGAAGGTTCCTCGCAAGGAGTCACCCTGATGAAGGAACCGGAGTTTTCGTCTGCAACCTCGATTTCGTGAGGAAGATCTATGAATATCTTATCAGCTGCCTGCGTGGCAAGGCCTGACTTCTGCAAAGCCTCTACATAGAAACGGGCGCTTCCGTCCAGAATGGGAACTTCGACATTGTCGATATCAATTATCGCATTGTCCACACCAAGTCCTGAAAAGGCGGACATCAGATGTTCTATGGTGGAGACAGACACTTCCCCGTTGGCTATGGTAGTGCTTCTCGCAGTCGAACCGACATTTTCGGCCAGGGCCTTGACAATAGCGTCATTCCCAAGGTCGGTACGGTGGAATACTATTCCGGTGTTCTCATCGGCAGGCTTCAAAACCATGCGTGCAATCCGGCCTGTGTGAAGGCCTTTGCCTTGAAACTCAAGTTCTTGTGAAAGTGTCTTTTGTCTTCTTTGGACCATATTAATGCTGTCGGAACACCTTACTGCAAAAAGTGGTCCGCAATGATGATTATTGCCCCTGTTTACGGAACACCGCATAACTGCGGAGATAGTTCTTGAAGGGGATTGCAGGTGAGCCGAGAACTGTCTGTCCGGGCTCCTTTATGTTGCCGATGATACCGGCCTGTGCACCGATAGTGGTGTTGTCGGCGATTTCAAGATGGCCTGCTATTCCGACCTGTCCGGCGAGAATGCAGTTCTTTCCTATCTTGGTGGATCCGGCGATTCCACATTGGGCAGCCATCACAGTGTTTTCACCGATCTGTACATTATGGGCTATCTGGCAGAGATTGTCAATCTTGACTCCCTTGCCTATGATCGTGGATTCCATCTCCGAGCGGTCGATAGTGGTGCCTGCACCAATCTCCACGTTGTCTCCGATTATGACATTGCCGAGATGTTCTATCTTCTCCCAAGTACCGTCTGGAAGGGGAGCGTTGCCGAAACCGTCGGAACCTATCACTGCGTTGGCATGTATGATCACATTGTCGCCAATCACCATTCCTGGATAGATTACCACCCCAGGGTAGATGATGCAGTGCTTGCCGACCACAGTGTTGTCTCCGACATAGACATTCTCGTAGATCTTGGTGTAGTCTCCGATGCTGGCGTGATGGCCGACGTAGGAATGGCTTCCCAGATAGACTTTCTTTCCGAATTTGCTGGTCAGGAACCAGGAAGAGCGGAATCCCCTGTGACGCCTGTCAGTGCGCTTCTGGGTTGCTGCGTACTTAAGCAGGTCGGCCAGTGACTTGTAGGCGTCATCGACCCTGATCAAGGTGGGCGTTATCGCCTCCTTGGGCTGGAAATCCTTGTTGACCAGAAGGATGCCTGCCTTGCATGTGTAAACGTATTTCTCGTATTTGGGATTGGCGTAGAAGCATAGCTGTCCGGGTTTTCCGTGCTCGATTTTCGCGAAGGAGGTTACCTTGACTTGGGGGTCTCCTTCTACGGTTCCCTTGAGGACCTGGGCCAATTGCTTCGCTGTAAATTCCATCTTCAGAATCGTGGTTTTTAAAAAAGTCTACAAAGAAAACAATTAATTTTCATTTTTGCTAAATTATAATTACCTTTGCACTGTTGAGAGAGATAGGTGACGAAAGCGTCTCCTATCTTTTGTTTTATGACAATGGAAAAGGAACTTATCATAAAGAGCATCGGACCGGCAGTGGAGCAGCGTGGCTGCTTTATTGTCGAAGTAACCGTCAGCAAGGATAATGACGTGGTGCTTGCCATCGAGAAAGAAGTCGGAGATGTGGATCTTGAAGACTGTGTGTCAATCAATGACACCTTCCTGTCCATCTTTGACAAGGATGCAGAGGATTACTCCCTGACTGTGACTTCAGCAGGTTTGGACCAGCCCTTCAAGGTCCCTGGTCAGTACAAGAAGGCCATTGGGTCACAGGTCGTCGTCCTTCTCCGGGGCGGTGCCAAGATTGTCGGAGTCCTTACGGAGGCTGACGAGGAAGGGATTACCCTTCGCTATTCCAGGAAGGAAACCGTTGAGGGAAAGAAGAAAAAGGTAACCGTGGAGCATGAGGAGAAATTCGGTTTCGAGGAGATAAACTCGGTTAAATCCCACGTTGAATTCAAGAAATAGAGACAATAAAGATAAAAATGGAAAAGAAAGACGAAATCACTCTCATTGATGCCTTCAAGGACTTCAAGGAAGAGAAGAACATCGACAGGCCCGTGATGATGGGCGTACTCAAGGACGTGTTCCTGACTCAGATCGCAAAGACCTATGGATCTTCGGACAATTTCGACGTTATTATCAACGTGGACAAGGGAGACTGCGAGATCTACCAGAACTTCGACATAGTCGAGGAGGTCGAGAATCCGAACACCCAGATCACCCTGGAGCAGATCAAGGCCGAAACCGGAGATGATGACTATGAGATCGGAGATGTGTACACCAAGAAGCTTTCCCTCGCCTCTTTCGGAAGAAGGGGTATCCTGAACATCAGGCAGAACCTTCAGGGAAGGATCATGGACATCGACAAGGCTAATGTCTTCAAGGAGTATTCCGACAAGGTCGGTGAGATTTTTACCGGTGAGATCTATCAGACTTGGTCTAAGGAAGTTATCATCCTTGACGAGGACAGCAATGAACTCCATCTGCCCAAGAACGAGCAGATCCCCGGGGAGAGGTTCAAGAAGGGCGACACCATCCGCGCTATCATCAAGAGTGTTGAGATGAAGAACAACACCACTCCCTACATCACTCTTTCCAGGACTTCCAACGAGTTCCTTGAGAAACTGTTCGAGCTGGAGGTCCCCGAGATTTTCGACGGCCTTATCACCATCAAGAAAGTTGTCCGTGTTCCCGGAGAGCGTGCCAAGGTGGCTGTTGAGTCCTATGACGAGAGGATCGATCCAATCGGAGCCTGCATCGGTGTGAAGGGATCCAGGATCCTAGGAATCGTCCGCGAGCTTCGCAACGAGAACATCGACGTGCTGCAGTGGACATCCAACACACAGCTTCTTATCCAGAGGGCGCTCAATCCTGCCAGGGTCTCTTCCATCGACCTCGGTTCATCCGACAAGGATAAGATCAAGGTTTACATGCAGCCCGATGAGGTAAAGAAGGGAATCGGCCGTGGTGGTTGCAACATCAAGCTTGCCGGAATGCTTGTCGGACGTGAGATCGAAGTCTGGAGGGAGCTTTCCAAGGACGAGATGATGGAAGAGGAAGACGTTCTCCTCAGTGAGTTCAGCAATGAGATTGACCAGTGGGTCATCGACCGTCTGGAGGCAATCGGCTGCGACACGGCAAAGAGCGTGCTTGCCTTCTCTCCTGAAGACATCGCCAAGAGGGCTGACCTCGAGGACGAGACTGTCGCCGAGGTGTTCAGGATCCTGAAAGCAGAGTTTGAAGACTAGTCCGAAAGGGCAGATTATTGATTTAATTAGGGGTTGAATATGGGTGAAATCAGACTGAATAAAATTATCCGTACTTACAATATCGGACTTCAGAGTCTCGTGGACTTTCTGAACAGCCAGGGCGTCGAAGTTGATGCCAATCCGAATGCAAAGATTTCGGACGAGCATCTCGGTGCCATTGAGAAGCAGTTCGGAAAGGACCTTGAGTTGAAGAAGGCTTCCGAAAAGGTTGACATCAAGTTGAACGAAATCCTGGAGAGGACCTCAAGGTAACAGCAGGAGGCCGTCCGTGAAGAAGAGTTCGAAGAACCCGTCAGGGAAACGGTGATAAAGAGCAATGTCTTTACTCCTGTCGAGCCTAAGCCGGAACCCAAGCCGGAACCTAAACCCGAGCCTAAGCCGGAACCCAAGCCCGAGCCCAAACCGGAGCCTGCTCCCGAACCGATTCCTGAGCCTGTTCCTGAACCGGAACCGGTTCCCGAACCTGTCCCCGAGCCTGTAGAGCCTGAAATCAAACCCGAACCTGAGGTAGTGGCAGAGATGCAGGAGGAAACCCCCGTCGCAACCCCTGCGGAGGAAGTCCCCGTCAATGTTGTCGAAGCCCAGGTCGAGGAGGATAACCCGGTTGAGGCTGAGGTCAGGGAAGATGCGGCACAGGATGAACAGGCACCCGGATTCAAGGTCTTGGGAAAGATTGACTTGTCCCAGTTTGAGAAGAAGGCTGGCAAGAAGAGGGAAAGGATTGCCAAGGGAAGCCAGAAAGTCGATGTCGCTAAGGAAGGCAAACAGGCTGACAATAATTCCCGCAAGGATTCTTCCAAGAAGAAGGACAACCGTCCCGCAGCTGCTGACCAGGGCAAGGGAGGAAGGAAGCGTGGCCGTGGGGCTGACCGCTTCAAGCCTGCCATGACCGAGGAAGAGCAGGAGGCGATGCAGAAGGAGATCCAGAAGCAGGTCAAGGAGACCTACGCCAGGATGAACGACAACAAGAAGAACAACTTCGGAGCCAAGTACAGGAAGGAGAAGAGGGAGCAGGCTGCGGCCAGGACCCAGGAGGAAATGGCTCAGGTTATGGCTGAGAAGACCGTTCTGAAGGTCACTGAATTCGTGACTGTCAATGACCTCGCTACCCTTATGAACAACACTCCGGTCAACGAAGTCATCAAGGCTTGCATGGAGCTCGGTCTGATGGTTTCCATCAACCAGAGGCTCGATGCTGAAGCCCTCGTCCTGGTTGCCGAACAGTTCGGCTACAAGGTAGAGTTCGTGACCGCCGACCTGACTGAGGAGATCGAGGAGAATAGTGCGCAGGAAGACAAGGAAGAAGACCTCGTGTCCAGACCTCCGGTGATCACAGTCATGGGCCATGTCGACCATGGTAAGACTTCCTTGCTGGATTATATCCGTAAATCCAACGTCATTGCCGGTGAGGCTGGAGGTATCACCCAGCACATCGGTGCCTACAATGTGAAGTTGCCTGACGGCAGAAGGATTACCTTCCTTGATACTCCTGGCCACGAAGCTTTCACCGCCATGCGTGCCAGGGGAGCCCAGCTCACCGACCTTGCAATCATCATCATCGCTGCTGACGACGCCGTGATGCCCCAGACAGTCGAGGCTATCAACCATGCCCAGGCGGCAGGAGTCCCGATGGTCTTTGCCATCAACAAGATTGACAAGCCGGGTGCAATGCCGGAGAAGATTTACCAGCAGCTCTCCCAGATGAATATCCTCACAGAAGCCTGGGGAGGAAAGTACCAGAGCCAGGAGATATCGGCCAAGAAGGGACTTAACGTGGACAAGCTCCTTGAGAAAGTCCTTCTTGAAACAGACCTCCTCGATCTCAAGGCCAAGCCCAACAAGAGGGGAGTGGGTGCAGTCATCGAGTCTTCCCTTGACAAGGGACGCGGCTATCTTGCCACCGTCCTTGTACAGGATGGAACCCTCAGGACGGG
>JAEEGG010028752.1_pt1 | contig 10430 bp, 4 predicted proteins | sample 9134161 | NCBI WGS metagenome assembly JAEEGG01 (sample SAMN16246543, study PRJNA631951) | gut metagenome | biome: gut microbiome; feature: rumen; material: CR-attached | host: Bos | place: Iran: Karaj | collected 2018-10 | reverse complement strand
TCATCCGTACCGTTTCCATTGCCAAGCCAGCCCTCTTTGGACTTGAGCTTTTCTCCCGCCCCTATGAATCCATCATACTTTCGACGTTCCACCCCAAGCGTTGCAAACAAGGTATTCCATTCATCTTTAGTCGGCAAATGCCAATCCGCAGGGCAAGCGTTATACGCCTCGCCCCATTCATAAAGGCGACCATATTTTGCACAACTATCCGGGTCTTTATGGCAAGTACTGAATTGTGTTTTATACTTGAGATTTTCCGCCATCCAGGTCTGTTCCCCAATCGTCACGGTCCTATACGTTTGTCCGTCACGACGGTCTATAAGGAAATTCCCGCTCAAAAAAGGAGCAACAACTGAAGATACGGAAGGCAAAGAGTCTGCATCACTCTTTAAGTTTTCTTCTTCAGCATCATCCTCAACACAACGGACCGACATTCCGTCATTTTTATAATCGCCACCGCAGTGTTCAAAATCAGGATATTCCTTATCAGCACGGAGGCTCATATAATTCGGAGAACTTTTGTAATAGCCCGTAGAGCTCCAGAACATTGCAGACTCACCAATACCCTTGCCACCATCTTTATTCCAATGTCCCGCAGGAAGTGCAGAAAATCCAAAATAATCATAGCCATTTCCTGCACTTCTACAAACTCTTTCAAAGGGTCTATGGTCATAATCGCACCTTGTCCAACCAGTCTCAGACTTTAAAGCCAACCCCGAAGTCGTTCCCGGTTTCACAGTTTCAAACAACGTTTCCCATTCTGTTTCCGTCGGTATATGCCAACCCTTAGGGCAAACGCCACGTAACGGGAATTTCGGAGGACAAGGTTTGCAATAGCCGCAATCTTCATCATCATCTTTATACAAGCGAACGCTATCTAAAGCAGCCGTCCACAAATAAAGGCGTCCGTATTTGGTACAGTTGCTATCCGCATTGTTATAGCAGAAACTATTCGGCGATTTGAATCTCAAATTTTCGGCCATCCAGTTTTGCGAGCCAATCTTCACCGTCTTATAAGTTTGTCCATCACGATGATCAACAAGTGTCCCTATAGCAAGATCTTTGATGCAACGAACAGATGCTCCAAGTTTTGATAATTCCACCATCATTTTTATTCGAGGGCTATAGTAGTTGAAAAATACGCCATATTCATCAGATGTCCAGAACAATGAATATAAGCCATCTCGGCTATAACCTCCATCACTGAACCTAATGCCAGCAGGAAGCACAGAGAAACCAACACCATCATCAGCTTTGGCACTATCCCCAAACCATCCCATCAATTTTTTAAGGCGTTTGCCCGCCAACAACGTTCCGCCTACAGCATCAATCAATCGATCCCACTCCCATCGAGATGGCAAATGCCAACCCACAGGACACACATTTTGTTTCAAATTTAAAGAAGAAGTATCCTTCATTGCATCCAATTTGTAGAGCCGTCCATATTTTTCGCAATTTTCATCTTTATCACCAAAGCAATAACTATCGGACGTTTTATACTTCAAATTTTCAGCCATCCAAGTCCAAGAACCAACCTTCAAAGTCTTGTAAGTTTGCCCATCACGAGAATCAACCATAGTTCCAGTTTCCGTAGCTACAGAAGAATCAGCACCAACGCTCGTTTCTTGCGAAGGCGAAGATGACGTTGCCGTAGCGGAAGAACTTGAAGACAACTTAGATCCCTTTAAGCAGCGGACAGATAATGCTACGTCATACGAATCCATTCCCAATTTCGCCCCATTGCTATAATAATTCAAAAACATTCCATACGCGCCTTTTTTTGGAACATCAGTAGAACTCCAAAAAGAAGCATATTCATTGGGGTTACTTTGAGGATCTAATTCATACATAAAGCCAACAGGAAGCGCAGAGAACCCATATTCATTCGTCCCATGGCCTCCATTCCGCCAGCCATCCGTAAATTTAAGGGCCATTCCGGCAAATTCGGCTCCACCTACCGTAGCAAACAAAGTGTTCCATTCCGTGGTATCTGGCAAATGCCAACCCGCAGGGCAAACCTCTACAGCACTACTCCAAGGATAAAGACGTCCATACCGCAAACAGTTGATAGGATGGTCATCATAGCAATAGCTAACCTCTGATTTACGAGAGGCTTTTTTAGGCTTTTGTTTACGTAAACTCCTATGAAATTTATGTGCTCTAGGTCCCAAAAGATCTAAATCCATATCGACAGCTCTATCTTTTGTTTCGTAATTCAGATTTTCGGCCATCCATACTTGATTGCCAATTTTCACGGTCTTGTAAATTTGGCCATCGCGCGGATCCTTCATGGAGCCGTATTTCTCCGCAGATAAATTCTTCGCAAAAGAGCTTGAAGCAAGAACAGCAAGTACGAAGAGAACGGATAAAAAAGAATGAAGCGATCTCATAGTCTATCCTCCTTAATTTTTCACACAGCGAACGGAATAAGCCTTGTTGCTGGGATGATTCATATCGACATTAAAGGCATCGTGTTTCAATTTCACGTAATAGAAATTTTTATCATCTACTTCCTGAGAGCACCAGAAGTTGGCAGACTTGCCTTCTTCCCTATCAATACCAGAGCCCAAACCAGCAGGAATTGCCGAAAAACCAAACGGATCTGATCCATTTCCATCATTTATCCAGCCGGTTTTAGACTTTAGTACACTTCCCGCCATAAATTGTCCACCGACCGCATTGAATAACGTTTCCCATTCCGATGGAGACGGCAAATGAAAACCTGCAGGGCAAACTTCCATAGCCACGCGTTCCTCGTAAAGACGCCCATACTTAGCACAGTTACTAGGAACTTTGCCATAGCAATAGCTTTTATTGGGGACATCGTAATTCAAATTCTCCGCCATCCATGTCTGTTCACCAATTTTTATGGTTTTATAAGTTTGTCCGTCTCGCGAGTCCGTCATAAAAGACTCAGCACCTTTTTCGACTTTCACCGATAGTCTTGTAGAATCAGCTACTTTTCTAATTCCATCCTTGACACAACGGATCGAATACCGCATCGAATAATCACAATCGATAATTCTCGCCATATTCGTATTGTCATTCAAGAACATTAAATACGCATGATTCGAGTCATTTTCTGCAAAGCTCCAAAAATCAGCATCCCCACCAAGGAATACAGATATTGAGGAAGCAATACCTGTAGGTATTGCAGAAAATCCATATTCATCTTTACAATCATCGCAACCATCCCAGCCTGTTTTATTTCTGAGAGCCTTACCCGCTACACGTTGCCCTCCAACAGCGGAGAACAAGGTGTACCATTCCGCAGTTGACGGTAAATGCCAACCTACAGGGCATGCTTTTTTCGCCTCGTTCCATTCGTAATAACGACCTCGCACATCACAAGGACTATCTTCAACCCAGTCCCAGCAATTTGAGCCCGCCATGTCATAACTTAAATTTTCGGCCATCCATGTTTGGTCGCCAATATCCACCGTTCTATACACATGTCCATCGCGAGAATCGGTCATACTTTGCATCGGCATTACAGAATCTGAAGGTATTTTAGTAGAATCTATACTTTGTATTGAATCAATCAATTCATCTTTAACACAACGGACATAACCCATCATATACTTATAATCTTGGTATAAAGACATTTCTTTATTATAGAAAGCCAACATATATGCTAAACAATCATCAAACATGGTAGAACTCCATAAGCCCATATTTTCACGCATTCTCCAAGCGTTCTTCGTCCTAAGCGCAAGCCTCGCCTTGTCATTTTCATCTAGCAACGAAAGCAATGTTTTCCATTCATCGCGAGACGGCAGATGCCATCCCGTAGGGCAAATTCCCTGTACCGGATAAGTCGGAGAACAAAATTCCCATAGTCCACAACCTTCACCATTTTTGGTAAATGTCGCAGAGCTATCCATAGCGGCAGCCCAGCTGTACCGTCGTCCAAACCGGGTACAATTTATGCTTAGATCTTTTAAGCAATCACTATCATCTGTTTTATAGTTCAAATTTTCGGCCATCCAGGTTTGTTCGCCTATTTTCACAGTCCTATAGACCTGACCATCGCGAGGATCCACAAGAATCTCGCTAGAAGTCTTTTCAGAATTTACTGCAACGCCATCAGAATTTACCGTTGCATTTTTGGAAGAACTGCACGCGATAAGCGTTGCAAAAACGGAGCAACAAACAAAAGCAATTAAAGCAACACGTTTATTCATAATTTAATCCTTGATGCAGCGAATATTTGCTCCATAATATTTTTCATAACCGTTCATGTAATTATCTAGTTCAACACTTTCAATGCCGCTATACATAAGCAGAAGATAGGATTTACGTTTGTTCGATCTCGTAGAAGTCCAAAAGCCTACCGTTTCGCCGGCATATTTAAAGTTGCCCTTGTCATCCCGCAACCCAGCCGGGAGAGCCGAGAAGGAATAGGCATCCACACCATTCCCATTGTCTTTCCACCCAGCCGTTGAGCGGAGCATTTTACTTGCTACAAACTCACCTCCGACACCATTAATAAAGTCACGCCATTCGTCAACTGACGGCAAATGCCAACCTTCAGGACAAATTCCTCGTACATGACCCTTCGGTTTACATTTTTCATCATCCACCATGTAGCCACAACCTTTACCATTGGGGCTAAATTCACCTACGCTATCCATAGCAACTGCCCAAGTATAAAAGCGACCGTATTCAGCACATTTATCTAGTTCACCCTTATAGCAATAGCTATTGGCAACTTGGTAATTCAGGTTTTGAGCCATCCAAGTCTGTGTGCCTACGGTCACCGTTTGATAAACTTGATTGTCGCGAGAATCAGTCATAGACCCCTTGATTACACTTGAAGGAGAAACAACAGAAGAAGATGAAGAAGATCTACTTGATTTTGCAGAGGAACTAGAAGACATTTTCGAAGATGAAGACTCTATTGTTTCAACATCATTCATGACACAGCGAACGGAGTGCGCTTCACGTTCATCACCAGACACATAAGAAATATCAATAACAGAAGCTCCAATAACAAAAGCTTCAGATGTTACATAATCAAAATGGACAACATCATATTTCGGGAAGCGCTCAGACCAAAACAAGTGTTTTTCTGAGGTCCAGAAAAACGCATCAAGTTCATCTTTGAAATATATTCCCTCATCGTTTCTTTTTGCCCCCGGAAGTATCGAAAAGCCATATTCATCTTTTCCTTTACGATCGTTAAACCACCCCTTAGCATCTTTAAGCTTAAATCCGGCTATAAGCGATCCTCCCACGGATTTGAACAGTGATTCCCACTCCGCACGCGTGGACAAATGCCACCCACCTGGACAAACATTATTTGCCACATCACCTTTATAAAGGCGACCATATCTAGCACAATTTTCTAGACTATCTCCAAGACAATAACTGCCTGCAGTCTTATAGTTGAGATTTTCAGCCATCCAAGTCTGTTTGCCAATAGTTACAGTCTTGTAAACTTTGCCATCACGAGCATCCACCAAAGAATCTTTAACAACATTCAATGGCGATACCGTTGCAGACCCGAGTATTGCCGCCTTCTTTTTACGAACCGGTTTCACCATTTTTGATTTCGCAACTAGTGAGACGCTATCTAAAATACATCGAATCGGAATTTCATAAACATCCTTGCCTTTCCCCCATTCTACAGGCTTATCATCATACAGATTTACAAACGACCGATCCATAGAACTCCAGAATTCCGCATAACCGAAATCTCCATATGTTCTTTTACGATAGCCACTAGGCTTAGATTTTTCTTTGGAATTTTGGGGATTTTCATACTCCTTGAGTCCTGATAGACGCGCAGAAAATCCAAATTGATCCGCATACTGAATACGCGGTGGGTCTCCTTCAAACCTATAAAAGGTGGTAAAATCCCATTCCAAGCCCCATGAGCATTTTGTTGAACCTACAATCCGATCACATTTACTGCTTGGCACAGCATGAAGTACCCGCCCCGCCACGGAATCACCACCTACAGTAGCAAATAAAGCATTCCATTCTACAGAATCGGGCAAATGCCAGCCCGCAGGGCAAGCGTGCTTTGCAGCATTCCATTTGTAATAGCGTCCATACTCAGCACAAGATGGAAGAGTATCCCTTTCGCAACTGCTATTTTCCATCTCGTAATTCAAGTTTTCTGCCATCCACGTCTGCGAACCAATTTTCACAGTCTTATATGTCTGACCATCACGCTCATCCGTCATAGAACCGTGTTCTACGAATACCGAGGACGAAGACAATACATCAACGCTGTTTTTTATTTCACTTTCAAGTCTAATTCCATCCTTGATGCAGCGCACGGAAAATCCACGGTTTTTATTTTCGTTGGAATATTCAGAAAAGCCGTTTTGCATGCCCTGATACCAAGATTTGGACTCATCCGTTTCTGTAGAGCTCCAAAAAACAGCGGCATCACCCACAAGAAAATCACCATCAAAATCCTTATCCCCAGCCGGTAGAGCCGAAAATCCATAATCATCTGTACCATTACCATTTATCCAACCTTCCCTAGACTTCAACGAATTCACATTCTTTTCGCCAACAACCGTTTTTAATGTATCCCATTCAGCTTTTGTCGGCAAGTGCCAACCTACAGGGCAAGCACCTTGTACTGGGTACTTTAGCGAACAACGTCTATCGAAACCACATTCTTTGCCCGTTGCACGGAGAATGCTTGCGCTATCGACTGCAGCGGCCCACGTATAAAGACGCCCGTACTTGGCGCAATTACGATATTCATTCTGGTAACAGGAACTCCCCTCCATTGCGTAGTTCAAATTCTCCGCCATCCAGGTCTGCGTTCCAATAGTTACAGTCTTGTAAAGCCTACCATCGCGGGAATCAGTTACAAATCCTTTCTCAACTTTCAAAGAAGAAGAACTTGATTTAGCCATAGAACTAGAGGATAAATTAACAGCCGGTTCTCCTTTTAAACAGCGGACAGACATGCCAATTTTTTTGTCATCGAGATCTAAATCAACTTTATCGTAATAATACAGGGACAGTCCATACGCTCCGCCATTCTCTTCCGATGAACTCCAAAAGAATGCGAATTCACCATCGGCGCTATACGTGCCGTCACTGAACCGAAAGCCTCCCGGCAGAGCAGCAAATCCCATTTCATCAATACCATTTTTTCCATTAAACCAGCCATCTGACGATTTGAGCGCATTCCCAGCCATATTCAATTTCGTCATGTAAGCCCAACCCATCTGTTTATCTTCTTTCCACTTATCCAGTAAATTTTGCAATTCACTTTTTGTAGGCAAATGCCAACCCGCAGGGCAAGCTTTCTGAGCAGCCGACCATGTATAAAGCCTTCCATATTTATCGCAATTCAATTCGTCATTCGCTAGACAATAACTCTCATCTTTTTTGTAATTGAGATTTTGAGCCATCCAGACTTGGTCGCCAAATTTCACTGTCTTGTAAATTTGACCATCACGAGAATCAGTCAACGAATCTAATTCAACCTTTCGAGATGACGATGAGCTTGTTGCCGATTCCGAGCTTGAGTAATTCGACATTTCAAGGCTATCATTTTGCACGCACCGAACTGAAAAAGCGGATTCCGGACTATCCTTATTAATACTAATAGAATCATTATAGTAGTAGAAAGACACTCTATTCGAGTCTATAGAGCTCCAGAATGCAGCATCCTTCCCTCCTGCAATATAATAGACATCATCCTTTTTGGAGAAAATATCTCCGAAGGAATTCGGACCACCCTTTGCTCCAGCCGGGAGCACAGAAAAACCATATTCATCGATGCCATCGCCCCCATTCAGCCAGCCAAATGTTGATTTAAGCTTTTTACCTGCAGAATTTTTTCCACCTACATAAGAAAACAGCGCATTCCATTCAGTTGTATCAGGAAGATGCCAACCGTCTGGGCAGGCTTTTACCGCCCGTTTTTGCGGATAAAGGTATCCGAATTTGATGCAGTTGCTAATGTAACCATCATAACAATAGCTGGAAATCGTTTCCTCTTCGTATCCTTCCTCCGATATTGACTCATAGCCATATCCATACACAACGAAATTGTAGATTTTTTCGATTTTGTAATTCAGATTTTCAGCCATCCAGATCTGCGAACCTATTTTCACGATCTTGTAAATTTGGCCGTCACGATTGTCTGTCATAGTTCCGTATTTGACACCATCACGCAAAGGATTTTCCGCATCAACAGACGAATTTCGCGTAGAGCCACACGCAGCTAAAAGTGCAAGCACCAACGTACTTGCAACAGACAAAAAAGCAACTCGTTTACTCATGATTCATTTCCTTTATTAAGGAATAAATACAAATTTAGTAAACGAATTCCCAACTAATTTGGGTAAAAAGAATTTATTAGAATTTCAAATCAACCGGATTGAAATTGAACTTCACGCCAGAACGAATCCAGGCATCAGAGCCATCTTCACGCTTGTCATGCGAAAGATTGCGATACACACGGAAACCGCCTCCAACGTAGTACTTAAACCAATCCGTCACGGTTTCTTCGTAAAGGGCATCAACGACAAATTGCGTTTCAACAACTCCCGAAAGCGCATTTTCCGGTTTCAACGCAACATCGTAGTCCGTATAAAGTTCCTTATCGCCCTGGCGCAGCCAAGCGAACGTCAACGTTGCAGAACGGCGAGAAGTTTTCCAGTTCATATCAAACCAGAGGTCAAGCGCATCGCCACCTCGGCGGTAGCCAATCGGATAATCTACAAAGTAGGCGTCGGCGTAATCACGGTCGCCCTGTTCACGGAAATTGCTGCGATAATTGCGGCGCCCCGTGTATTTTAAAAGCGGGAGCCTGCTGTTGTTTGCCGCCGGATCCGTCTTAACGACATCCAATCGCCAAGAGAATTTGCCGTAATTGCGGGTTTCAAGCTCGTGATAATAACCGACCATGTAATTAATGATAGAGCGGTTCGTCCCCATCTTTTTGTCTTCACCGACCGGGCTTGCAATATCTTCCATATTAATTTGGCTATAGAACTTTGCGCCATTAGAAGTCTTGTAACCAAATTCTACAGAAGTCGCCGCAGACGTATAACCCGTAGCGTAATTATCATGCCAGTACATAAACGGGTTAAAAGAGCGGAATTCCAGAGATTTGCCGCCGATGACACTTTGTTCCACAAGGTAAATCCAGAATTTTTTAGTATCAACACCGAGCCTGTGGAATACCATATTCTTCACGTTCTCAGCATAAGTGCGATTACGCTGGTTACTCACCTGCTTTCCGCGCGGCGTACACTTTTGGGCGTAAGCCTCGCTACCTTCTGGCGGGCAGCCCGTTTCGTGATTAATCACATCATTAAAAAGCCAAGCGTTCAACGAACTCAGCAAAAAGTCATAGCGGAAAATGCCGATATTCAATTTCCAGTGGATACCGTCGTGATACGGTAAACCACCCAAGAAAATATCGTTCTTGGAAATTTTCAAGTCTTCGGGATTAAAACGGCCGAACTGCACAAAGCCAATAGAATTATCCCACTTGGCGTAGGCATTAATTGGCACATTGATATCGAGTTCGCTCGGCTTGTAAGTAAAGTTCGTCTTGAGGTCGTTATTGTACCAAGCTTCCAAATCTTTGCGCAAAGGCGCTTCCATCAAGAAGTGGAAATCCTTGTAGCCCGCACGGAAGCTGAGCGTAAAGAACGGATTGATGCGTTCCTCGTAATTGCGGGCCGTCTCCAGCGGAATGCGCAACCCGCGCCAATTTCCACCGTAATTTTCCGCCGTATCCACAGCAAACGTCGGGTCGGTCGGGCCGCCATTAAAGCCGAAATTGAAATCCGTCCCAATCTGGAAATAGCCAACCTTTTCCGCAGGCTTTTCAGAAACATTTTCAGCCGAGGCAAGCGCCGCCACCGCCATCAAACAAGCAAACAATAAAGCACGAGATAACATAACATAAATGTATTAAAATTTTTTCTTTTTTTGTCCTCATCCGCGAGCTGAGCGGACACGCCGTGAGCCACAAGTGCCTCATATTAACGAGGCATGGTGGCGAGAGCGGAGCGTCGACGGAGTTTTTCTATTAAATCAAAGCGAAACGGGTACTCTGTGAGCCGGAATGACCAAGCGCAAGCTGGTCATGAAGGCGAGAGTGAGGCGAAGAAGGAACTTGTCCATTGCAAAAGAGCCGAACGGTGCGCACCGTGAGCCGGAATGACCAAGCGCAAGCTGGTCATGAAGGCGAGAGTGAGGCGAAGTCGGAGTCTTGTATTGCAAAAGAGCCGAACGGTGCGCAAGAAGGACCACCCAGGCAGGGAGACCCGGGTGATCCCTTGTGTTGTGGTGGGTGCGCACTCACGCACCCGTGTGTGTGTGTTCTTTCTCGGAGGCGTGTTCGAAAACTTCGAACTCACCAGGTCGAATTTCGTTATTGCAATGTAGGGCTAATCGTTATACACGATTAGTACAAATCAGAATTCATACGCATG
>JAEEGG010028747.1_pt1 | contig 10431 bp, 7 predicted proteins | sample 9134161 | NCBI WGS metagenome assembly JAEEGG01 (sample SAMN16246543, study PRJNA631951) | gut metagenome | biome: gut microbiome; feature: rumen; material: CR-attached | host: Bos | place: Iran: Karaj | collected 2018-10 | reverse complement strand
AAGTTTCAGATTCTTCAGGTAGAGAACCGAACCTTCGATGATGGAGCCGTCTTCAGCCTTAATAGCCTTGTCTTTGGCTTCAAAATCGTCAACGGTGATGATCATTTCCTTCAAGAATCTCGTAGCATCGGCGTAATTCATGTAAATGTCGGCAGAATTGTTACCCAATTGGAAGTCGAAAGTCTTGTTATTGGCGAAACATTTTCCTTTGACAACTTCACCTTCAACTGTGATAGGAATGGTTCTTTCAAGCACCACTGCGATAGGCTGCGTAGAAACTTCCCTTGAAATGGTGTCGCTCTTGGGAACGTAGTCATCACGGAGAATCATGAACTCAGTACGACGGTTCAAAGCGTTAGCTGCTTCTTGTTCACCCTTGGTGGGCAAAGCGGTAATGTAAGCCTCTGTCAACTCAGTACCTTTGGTAAAGGTGTAAGATTTTCCATCATACTTGATAGTAATGTCTTTATCCAGTTTTCTGGGTTTGTATTCACCATAGCCCTTAGGAACGATACGATCGGCATCGATACCCTTTTCTTTAACAAGGAAGTCAACGCAAGACTGGGCACGATTCTGTGACAGGATTTCGTTCTTTTCATCGGTGTCACGATAGTCGGTGTGTGAACGAAGCTCAACAACAATGGTAGGATTCTTTACCATAATATCATACAGATAGAGCAAAGAGTCTTTGTATTGCGGTTTGAGATCCCACTTAGCCAAGTCGTAGAGGATTTCGGGAAGAACGATAGGTTCCTTCGGAATGGGAGTCAAAGCAAAGTCTTGCTTCAGGTTAGTGTTTTCGGTCAGACCAACAGTGGTAACCGTAGCGGTATTGTGTTCTTCCCAATATTTCGACTTGGTAACCTTCATGGTGTAAGTCACATTATTGAGAATCTTGGTCTTATCGAAATTATAATAACCTTTCACGTCAGTAGTGGTCTTGTAAGAAGAGCCATCCGAGCCGATAATTTCAACTTCTGCACCATCGATATATTGCAGGGTTGCATCGTCTTTTACGAAACCTGCCAAAGTGTAAACCAGCGGGCGGAGAACGAAGTAGTAGATATCGTCACCACCACGGCCACCAGGACGGTTGGATGAGAAATAACCTTTATCCAAGTAAGGAGATTTCGACTTGGGGTCGAGCACTTCCGCCTCATCAAACATAATACCAATCTCGTCCCAGCTGGAGTTGATGGGCGACATCAAGTTTTCGGGAGTTGAATATTTACCATTTTTGAAAGAAGCTCTGTAAATATCCAGACCGCCCATACCAGGATGTCCGTCAGATGAGAAAAAGAGCAATGTATCACCACGCAGTGCGGGGAAAACTTCCTGTGCGGGAGTGTTCACAACCGGTCCCAGGTTAGTGATGTTGCCAAAATCTTGCGATTTCTTGGTACGGGTAGCTTTGTACAAGTCGTAGCCACCGTATCCACCCGGCATATCAGATGCGAAATAAATAGTCAGTTCGTTGGTTGTGATGAAAGGATGCACATAGTTGAAAGAGTCAGGACCCAGGTTCACCAGTTGCGGTTCATCCCAGCCTTTACCTTTCTTAGCAGTGCGGTAAACATAGCAACCTTGTACTTTCTTCTTGTCTTGAGGACATTTTGAGAAATAGATGGTAGTACCTTTCAGGTTAGCGGAAGCTTCGGCTTCGTTAACACCGGTGTTCAAGATACCGCTTTCATCAAGCATCGATACGGGCGACCACTCACCGGGCCACTCTGTATTCTTGCTCTTGGGCTTGTCGGTCTTGTACAAGTCGGAGAAGGCAATGCCAGTCCATTGGTCGGTACCTTTACCTGTTGAGCCTTCGCGGTTCGAGCTGAAGATAATCTGGTTGAACTTCGACATGTTGCCCCAGCGGGGTGCCCACTCGTCCTGACGGGTATTGACTTTCTTGAAGTTCTCCACCTCGTAACGGGTAGGTGTCTCGGTCCACGCCTTAGCTTTGGTGCACGACTCTATGCGCACGTCGGCACGCTTATCTTCGGGAGCGCGTTTCTTGTAGTTATTGAAATATCTGAGCGCGTTGTCATACTCGCCGCGGCCCAAACAGATATTACCCAAGTGATAAAGAATGATGGGGTTATCCTTCTGGTAATTCTTCTTTTCCAAACGGATGTATTGCTGTTCAGCCTTCTTCAGGTCTCCCATAATACGATAGCATTCAGCTATTTGGAAAGTAATACGGCGAACCTCAATTTGGTTCTTGCTGACTTTCTTGATCACTTTCTTATACTCATCCAAAGCCTTTTCGTATTGGCAATACTTGAAAGCGTTGTCAGCATCTTTAGTAACCTGAGCCTTCAGCCCTGTTACTGTCAAGAACAGAACAGCTAAAAGGACAGAAACAAACCTCATCATTTTCATAGGTGTCGTTTTAAATTATATGCTAAAAATTTGTCGGCTAAAATAAAAAAATTATTTCAATTCTCACAATTCTTCACAAAAATTATTTTTTCAGCTCGGTCTTTGCTCTCTTGGCACCCTTACCCAATTTCAACATATCGTATGCCAAAGGAGTGGCGATATAGATACCTGAGTAAGTACCAATCAGGATACCAGCGCCCATTGCGAAGATGAAGCCACGGATAACCTCACCGCCGAAGATGAAGATGGTGAGCAATACGAGGATAGTCGTACCGCAAGTGTTCACCGTACGGCCCAAAGTGCTGTTAACAGCAGCGTTGAAGTTTTCGTAGTTGTCGCGTTTGGGATAGAGAGCCAAGTTCTCACGAACACGGTCGTAGATAATCACTACGTTGTTGATTGAGTAACCGATTACCGTCAAGATAGCGGCGATGAACGACTGGTCGATTTCCATTGAGAACGGCATTACCTTGTAGAACAAGGAGAAGAGGCCGATGGTCAGCAAGGTATCGTGCATCAAAGTGAGCACACCACCCATACCGAACTGCCAGTTCTTGAATCGGATAGCAATGTAGATGAATATCAGGATGAGAGATACGAACACGGCCCAAGCGGCGTCGCGTAACAATTCGCGAGCGATGGTGGGCTGTACTTTCTGCGAACTCTGAATACCACGCGGGTCAACTTGTTCGCAGAACTCTTTTTCGCTGATGTCGCTCTTTACGTAGAAGCCCTTCAACGCGTTGTAGAGTTTCTTTTCGCATTCGCGGTCAACTTTAACATCGTTGCTTTCAATCTTGTAGTTAGTGGTGATTCTCACCTGCTCGTCGCCACCGAAGGTCTTCACTTCGGGATTGCCACCGAACTCGGCAGCCACAGCGGCACGCACCTCATTGGTCTTCACAGTCTGGTCGAAGCGAACCACGTAGTTTCTACCACCGGTGAAATCGATACCAGGTTGAAGTTTCAAAGTGCAGAATGAAATGATAGCGATGATAATCAATGAGGAAGAAAGGGTGTAGAACACTTTCTTAGTGCTCAGGAAGTCGAAGTGAGCATTTCTAAATGCGTTCATGGTCACCTTGTTACCGAACTTCAGCTCTTTGTTCTTAGCCAACTGGCGTTCGAAAATCAGACGAGAGATAAAGATGGCGGTGAACAGTGACGAAAGGATACCGATAATCAACGTGGTGGCGAAACCTTGGATAGGACCGGAACCGAAGATGTAGAGTACGATACCAGTGATCAAGGTGGTCACGTTACCGTCGATGATAGCGGAGTAAGCGTTCTTGTAACCTTCATCTACAGCCACGCGAGTACCCTTACCTGCGCGCATCTCTTCACGGATACGCTCGTAAATAAGCACGTTAGCATCGACTGCCATACCGAGGGTTAACACGATACCGGCGATACCAGGCAAAGTGAGGACGGCGCCCAGAGAGGCGAGCACGCCCATGATGAAGAAGATATTGGTAAACAAGGCCAAGTCGGCAACGAAACCGGCGCGGCTGTAGTACAATACCATATATATAAGAACGAGGATGAAGGCCACAACAACAGAGAGCAAACCGGCGCGGATGGATTCCTTACCAAGGGTAGGACCAACAACTTCGGATTGTACGATGTTCACGCGGGCTTCGAGGTTACCTGAGTTAAGAACGGTAGCCAAGTCCTTAGCCTCTTCGATGGTGAAGTTACCCGAGATTTCGGAGTTACCGTTCGGGATCTCGCTATTGATACGAGGATAAGAATAAACGAAATTATCAAGCACAATGGCGATGAAGGTGGTCTTCGTCTTATTCTCTACAGCGGCTTTGGTGATCTTTCTCCATTCGTCGGCGGCTTCAGATTCCATCGACATGGTAACTACCACGCGGTTGTTCTGATCTACATCCTGACGGGCGGTACGTACCACGCGAGCGCCGTTGATAGTCTCAGAGCTCAACTTAGGTCCTACTCTATCGTTGTTCTTCTTCAAAGGAACAAGAGGCATAGCGTTGTTGAAGTTCTTCTCTGCGCTACCCCAGTAGAATACAACGCCCTTGTCGCCAAGGATACGGTTCAAAGCGGGCAACATGGCATCGATATCCTTCACATCGGCTTCCTTGAAGTAGGCGATGGCGATACCGTCACCACCGGGAACAGCCTTGCTCAGGATAGCACCCAGCATCGTGTTGTCAACTTCGTCTTCATCTTCATCCTCCAAAGCATCTACAGCATTGGTTTCTGTTTCTGCGACAGCCAATGTAGTATCGGCAGCCTCTTCCCCTTGCAGAGCTTTCTGGGCTTCCAGTTCACGTTTGAGCTGAAGGTCAGCTTGTCTGAAGCGTTCTTGAATTGACTTGCCATTAACCACATCGTTATACACTTCCCAGAATTCCAATTTGGCGGTGCTCTTCAACAGGTCGGTCACACGCTCGGGTTCCTTAACACCAGGAAGTTCCACGAGGATACGACCACCTTGCAGCAGTTGCAGGTTGGGCTGAGCCACACCAAAACGGTCGATACGGGTACGCAGGATACGGAAGGTACGGTCAACGATTTCTTGAGATTCAGTCTTCAAGAAAGAGACAATCTGTTGATCGCTGGCGTTCTTGATATCAGCGCGTTCGCCGAAATAGGTACGCAGATTGGCGTTATTCATACCTTGAGCGGCCTTTTCAGCATTGAAATTCTTTACGAAGATATCCACGAAGTCACCGTGTGTAGCTTCATATTCAGCTTCGGCTTTTTCGAAAGCGCTGCTAAAGAGCTTATCATCCTTATTGGTTGCCAAACTGCTAACCACATCAGGCATCGAAACCTCGAGGGTAATGTTCATACCGCCTTTAAGGTCCAGACCGAGGTTAACCTCTTTGTACTTACACTGTCTGTAAGTGTTTCCCAAATAGATGGTTGAATCGTTCATATTGGTCAGGAACTGCAGTTCACGTTGGGTGAGCAGCGAGTCCACCAATTGATTTTCCAACATCACATCTCCATTAGCCGATTTACGGACTTCTTCAATCAAAGCCGGATCCTCGGAAGCATAGGCTTTAGCCTTTTGACCCACTCTCCACGTCACAAATGAGAACGATAAACAATACAAACAAGTGAGTGCAATCAGTACTGTAAATAACAGAATTAGACCTTTGTTACGCATAATTTTATACTATTAATTATTGATTTTTAATTAGATATGATTATTTTACACTTTTATTTAAAGTTTGCAAATATACAATTTTATTTGATTTCACAAACCATATAAATAAAAAAGCAGAAAGAAATAAGTAAAAACGAGGAATTATGCTACCGTTTCAGCTCGAAATTCTTGCCGAGATAAACCTTCTTTACGGTTTCGTCCTCAGCCAGCTCCTCGGCCGTGCCCGAACGGAGAATCCTACCTTCAAACAGCAGATAGGCTTTGTCGGTGATACGGAGCGTTTCGTTCACATTATGGTCGGTAATAAGGATGCCGATGTTCTTGTCTTTCAGTTTAGCCACAATACTTTGGATATCCTCCACAGCAATAGGGTCGACGCCAGCGAAAGGCTCGTCGAGGAGGATGAAGTTGGGATTGGACGCTAGGCAGCGGGCAATCTCGGTACGACGGCGCTCGCCACCCGACAGGTTGTTGCCCAGATTCTTACGCACCTTGGCCAGATTAAACTCGGCAATCAGCGACTCGAGTTTCTCCTTTTGCTCCTCTTTGCTCATCTTGGTAAACTGCAACACGGCACGGATATTGTCCTCCACAGTCAGATGGCGGAAGACAGAAGCTTCTTGCGGCAGGTAGGAAATGCCCATTTGGGCGCGCTTGTACATGGGCAGCGATGTGATGTCGGTATCGTCCAAAAAGATCTTGCCAGCATACGGTTGTATCAGTCCCACAATCATATAGAACGATGTGGTTTTGCCGGCGCCGTTGGGGCCCAACAGGCCGACAATTTCACCTTGGTCCACAAAGAAAGAAGCGTTGTTAACCACTGTTCTGTTCTTGTAGATTTTGACAAGACCTTCTGTTCTGATTCGCGAACCCATAACTTATTGTTTTTCAGTTTCTGTCTTTATTTTCGACATGATCATATCCAGTGCTTGCTGCAAAGGTTTCTGGATCATTACCGAGAGGAAGGGCGGCACGGCGGCATCCAGTTCCACCTCTATGAGGCTCCCCTGCCCTTCGGGCTGAATATGCACCTCCACACCCACGGGAATGTTCTTGTCGTTAGTGATCATATAGGCCACCTTATCGCATGCGCTGCGCTCGGTAACAGCTATTTGCAACTCTGCCACGCCTTGAATAGTGCATTGCACCGCATCTTCGGTCGCCGACCAGCGCGAGCAGCGTGCAGCCAGGAACTTCTCCAAGTTGCGGCAATCGGCAGCCAGCGCATAGACTTTCTCAGCCGGCGCCGACAGCGTTTCCTGTTTACTAACAATCTTCATTGGGCAGAATTTAGGTTGCAAAGATAACAATTTTTCGAGCAAGTTTGTCGTTTCCTTATTAACTGCCAACATTATGTGCAAAAAAAAATGTAATTTTGCAACTTAAACCAGAATCAAAACCTCCAAGAACATGAAAATTCGATTGCTGTTGCTGCTTTTGCTCTGCTCATTGACCGCCTTGGCACAAAATGGGCCCATCAATCAGACCGATGCCCGCGGCAAGAAGCAGGGCTACTGGAAAAAATACGACAAAGGCCACCTTGTCTATGAGGGCAAATTTGTGAACGACGTGCCCACCGGCGTTTTCAAATACTACCACACTAACGGCCAGCTAAAAAGCACCTCCGAATTCATCAGCGGCACCTCGCGCGTGAAGACAACCCTCTATCACGAAAACGGCCAAATGTCGGCCGAAGGCGTGTTTGTGGACCAGTCGAAGGATGGCGAATGGAACTATTACAGCAACACTGGAAAGCTCATTAAGACAGAGAATTACAAAAATGGACAGAAACACGGCTGCTGGAAAATCTATTCGGCGCAGACCGGCATCCTACTCGAAGAGATAAACTACCAGGACGGCGAGCTGAACGGCGAGTGGAAAAACTATTACGCCAATGGTGACATAAGCTCAGTGATGAACTACATTCGCGGCAAGCGCAACGGCGTAACCGAAAGCTATTACACTGGCAAAGCACTGATGTCCAAGGGTGTATATCACGATGGCTTTAAGATTGGCACATGGGAATATTACGATGCCGACGGTAAAATCCGCAAGAGCGAGGAGATGGTCAAGTCGGAGCCGAAAAACACCTACCTCTACTTCTACAACGGTGCATTTCCGCAAAAGATGAACCAAAACCTGATTGCCTACATCCAGAAGAAAGGAGACCAAACCAACGTGGTGCTCAAAACTGGCAAGATTTACACCACCGCCGACAACTTTGAGACCATCAAGGGATGGCTTGATTTTCAACAGTTTTGCCCCGTCACACCCAGCATTGTAGCCGTTAATGAAGCCATCACGGGCTACAAGGAGATTGACGAAAACAGCATTCTGGTCAAACTGACCCCCGACCCCGGCCGGGAAGTCATCTCACAAAAGCCTGAAGCACTTTTTATCAAGATGCTGTTCGATAAGAGCGAGATAAAAGAAGAGGAGTAAACTAATTCACAATTCACGATTCACAATGCACAATTACTTAGTTTCTTAGTTCCTTAACTTCTTAACTATTCACTTCTCACTTCAACAATTCAACAATTCAACAATTCAACAATATTCATATCTTTGCGCACTCAAAAACCGAATATAATGAAAAAGACAACTTTAGTATTAACCTTGTGCTTGATCCTTTGCGGAGCAAGCCTTTCATTAAAATCACAAGAAATGACAGAAAACGAACAAATCAGTTACGCCCTTGGAGCTGCCGTAGGAAGAGATTTCAAAGGGATGGGCTTAGACTTGAAAGTGGAAACATTCACCCAAGGCGTTGTTGACGCTATGAAGGGCGAACTTAAATTCTCAGATGAAGAGCTGCAGGCTATTTTCAATGTATTGAACCAGAAGATGCAAGAGCAACAGAACAATGCTATGGCTGGCGAGAAAGAGAAAGGCGCCAAGTTCCTGGCTGAGAACAAGAAACAACCCGGTGTAATAGAGACTCCCTCCGGTTTGCAATACAAGGTGGTGAAAATGGGTGACGGTCCCAAACCGAAAGCCACCGACAAGGTAAAAGTTCACTACCACGGCACTTTGATTGACGGTACCGTATTCGACTCCTCCGTACAACGTGGCGAGCCCATCACTTTCCCGCTCAACGGCGTTATCCGCGGATGGACCGAAGGTGTACAGCTGATGCCCGTCGGCTCGAAGTTCATCTTCTACATCCCCTCCGAATTGGCTTACGGCGATCGCGGTGCAGGCCAAATTATCAAGGGCGGTGCTACCCTGATTTTCGAAGTGGAACTGCTGGAAATCAATCCGGAGAAATAACAAAACATTGTAGGTGCGTAGCGCGCTACACACCTATCATATACGCAAAAAGGAGGTTTGGAAAATCCAAACCTCCTTTTTTTATAGGCTTCTTGTTATTAGCGATTAAAAAACGGGTCTAACACTTTATAAATCCTCTCCGACACAACCTCGATAGTAGACATAGCATCCACTCTATAGAGTTTTTTCTGCTTTTCGTAATAGTCGGCCAGCGGCTGAGTCAACTTGGCATAATTTTCCAAACGGCTCTTGATAACTTCGAGCGTATCGTCGGCACGACCTGAGATGGCTGCTCTTTCCAAAATACGACGAACCGCCTCTTCTTCAGTCACTTCCAAGTAGAGAACCATGTCAATATTGATGGGCTTGTCGTAGCCAATACCATCCATCATCTCGGCCTGTTTCTGTGTGCGAGGCACACCATCCAAAATAAAGCCGTTAGTTTCGGGAATAGATTCGATATGATTATGCAACATATTGAGTGTCAGCTCGTCTGGACAAAGCTGTCCGGCATCAATCAATTTCTTGGCCATAACACCTAATTCGGTCTGTGCGGCAATCTCACTGCGATACAACTCACCAGTGGAAATGGTCTGCAAATGATAGCGCTGAGCAACTTCAGCCGCATGCGTGCCTTTTCCACATCCCGGGGAACCGAAAAATACTATGTTAAAACTCTTTTTTTGCATAAAAACTGAGGGTTATGAAGTTAAAAGTTAAAAGTTGAGAGTTTAAAGTTAAGAAGTTAAGAAACTAAGGAGTTAAGAGTTACTGAATTATCGAGTTATCGATGTTTCCATAATTCCATGATTCTATAATTCTCTATATCTTTTTGATTTCTGAATTCTGAATTTCTATTTCACCACCTGATAAATGTGAACCAAATTCCTTCCCAGGCCGTTATAGTCGAGGCCGCGGCCCACGACGAATTTATTTTGGATAACGATACCAGGGAAATCAACGGGATAGGGTTTCTTATAGGCATCTTCCTTGAAAGTCATCGTGGCTATTTTTACATCTTTCACGCCTTTCTCATGCAGCAGATTCCACAAGTATTCGTAAGTGGTGCCCGTATCCACAATGTCCTCAATAATCAGCACTCTCCTATCCTTCAGGTCTTCGGTCAGGCCGATAACATTCTTCACCTCGTTGGTCGTCTGCGTGCCAGCGTAAGAAGCCAACTTCACGCAAGTCACCTGACAGGTCACCGTCAGTTTCTTGAGCAAATCAGCAGCAAACATGATAGCACCGTTCAAGGTCACCAAAATCAACGGAATATCGTTTTTGTATTCTTCATTGACTTTCGCAGCTACACGTTCTACAGCCGCATCAATTTCAGAGCCATCAATATATTTGACAAACTCCAGGTCTCCAACTTTTATTTTATCATTCATAGTGAAGAGGATTTTTCGCACAAAAGAAAAAGCAAAAATAACTTTTTTTAAGATAAAACGAACGATTTGCAGGAAAAAATAATCAATTTAATGAGGGAGTGAGGAGTGAGAAGTTAAGAAGTTAAGGAATTAAGGAATTAAGTGTTGTTGAGTTGTTGGTGTCATTCCGAGACGGTGGTTGAGCCTGTCGAAAACACCGTCGAAGGAATCTCTTTGAATTTTGAATTGGTTCTTTGTTCTGTT
>JAEEGG010028724.1_pt1 | contig 10436 bp, 10 predicted proteins | sample 9134161 | NCBI WGS metagenome assembly JAEEGG01 (sample SAMN16246543, study PRJNA631951) | gut metagenome | biome: gut microbiome; feature: rumen; material: CR-attached | host: Bos | place: Iran: Karaj | collected 2018-10 | reverse complement strand
CGACTGGTCCACGACCGGCTCCTCTCACGACGGCTTGAAGCTGGGATTCGAGCGGGCCGGACACAAAATCCACCTGTTCGGCGCCTATAACCAGAACGTGGACAACATCGACGAGGGCGGCACCCGCTTCAGCGGAGGAATCCAGCCGTACAAGTCCCTGGCCTCCGTGTGGTATCACTACGACATCCCGAAGACGAATATCGGCGCCTCCCTTCTCTTTGTCAATATGGGCCTTGAATACATGGATGTCGGGGAAGAAGGTGCCTATGGGACGTGCTTCCAGCAGCTTGCCGGCACTTTCCTGTCCTGGAATCCGAAGCATTTCGGGCTGGAGGCGTCCTATTACCACCAGTGGGGAAAGGCCTACGGGAACATCCCCCTGAATGCCTGGATGGCCAGCGCCAAAGCCACGGCCACGCCGTCGGAGCACTGGGCGTTCCGGGCCGGCTATGATTACCTGAGCGGCGAAGAGGATTTCCCCATCCCGGGCAGCGGGAACATCGGCCTGGTCCGGCACGAAATCGTCCGGGGATTCAACTCCCTGTACGGCTCGAACCACAAGTTTTACGGGGCGATGGACTTCTTCTATGTGTCGACCTATGTGAACGGATTCACGCCCGGCCTCCAGAATCTCTATGCGGGCGTTTCCTGGAGCCCGGTCAAGCCTTTGACGGCGGACGCCGCCTACCATTTCTTCTCCACGGCCGCTCCCGTCAAGGAAGCCAAGAAAGCCCTGGGACACGAGGTGGAGCTTGCATTGACCTGGACCATCGTCCCTACCGTCTCGCTCAGCGCCGGCTATTCGTTCATGCAGGGCACCGAGACGATGTCCATCCTCAAGCGCAGCGCCGACAACAACCGGCTGCACTGGGGCTGGCTGATGCTGAACGTGACCCCGACCTTCTTCAAAGGCAGATGGTAAGCTGAAAGATGACCGTCATTGAAATCATCGAGATCTTCGCCCTGGTGACCGGTGTCGCCTACGTCGTCCTGGAGATTCTCCAGAAGAACGCGATGTGGGTGGTGGGCATCCTCACCGGCGCGGCCTGCGCCTACAGTTTCGCCGTGCAGCGGAGCTGGGGGATGATGGGCCTGAACCTCTATTACATCGTGATGTCCGTCATCGGCCTCGTGCAGTGGCGGAAGGATGGCGCAGCGGTGGGGGAGGATGTGATCCATCTGCGCCCCCTGCCCAAGAAAACCGCCCTCTGGAGCGCTGTAGGCTTCGTTCTGGGCTCCCTCGTCCTCATCTGGGTGTTCCGCGCCCTGGGCGACGGGGTGTCCGAGCTGGACGCCCCCGCAACCGTTTTGAGCGTCATCGCGACCTGGTGGCTCACCCGTTCGTACATCCAGCAATGGATGCTGTGGGTGGTGGCCGATGCCCTGACGACGATGCTCTGCGTGGTGAACGGCCAGTACTGGATGGCGTTCCTGTATCTCGCCTACATCGCCTCGGCGGTGTACGGCTATTACCATTGGAAAAAGAAAGGAGTGGAGCTATGATCCTGATTGTCGAAAGCGGCGCCACCAAGACCGACTGGTGCCTGGTGGACGCCGGAAAGCCGGTCCGCCGGCTGCAGACCCCGGGGATGAACCTGTCCACGATTGCGGCGGAGGCCAACGCGTCCGTCTTCGCGGACGCGGTCGAGACCTTCGCGGACGTGGACGAGGTCCACTTCTATGCGGCCGGCCTGCTGGAATTCCCCGCCGAGCTGGACCGCATCTTCAAGGAGCGTTTCCCGGGCGTCCGGTGCGAATACGCCTCCGACCTGCTGGCGGCCGCCCGCGCGGCCTGCGGCCACGAGGCCGGCCTCGCCGCCATCCTGGGCACCGGCTCCAACACCTGCCATTACGATGGGGAAAAGATTGTCCGCAACATCCACGGCGGCGGCTTCATCATCGGTGACGAAGGCAGCGCCGCGGCCCTCGGGCGGCTGTTCCTGACGGATCTCGTGAAGGAGCTCGTCCCGGAGGAGCTGGTGGAAGCTTTCTCCTCGTTCCACGAGGCGGACTACGCTTCCGTCGTCCGGAACGTCTATAAGAACCCTGCGCCTTCGCGCTACCTCGGAAGCCTGGCTCCCTTCATCCTGGAGCACCGGGGGGAAGCCTATGTGGACGCGCTGGTCGACAGGAACTTCCGTGACCTGTTCGAGCGCGCCCTGACGCGCTACGACCGCCTCCCCGTGGGCGTGGTCGGCGGCTTTGGCTGCGCCTGCCGCGCGGAGCTGGAGCGCCTCGGCGCCGAATACGGCCTCACCTTCTCCCGTTTCATCCCTTCCCCGATGGAAGGACTTGTCGACTACCATGGCGTATAAAGAGAAATACCCTTCCGAACTCCTTTCCGACGCGGTCGAGGCCATCGGCACGCTGCCCGGCGTGGGCCGTCGCAGCGCGCTCCGGCTCGCCCTGCACCTGCTCCGCCAGCCGCAGGAGAACGTCCATCATTTTACGGAGGCCATCAACCGCCTCCGGGACGACGTCCGCTACTGCAAGGAGTGCCGGATGATTTCCGACGAGGAAACTTGCTCGTTCTGCTCGGACCGCTCCCGCGACCACAGCGCCATCTGCGTAGTCGAGAGCGTCCGTGACGTGATGAGCATCGAGAATACCGGCCAGTATCACGGGGTTTACCACGTCCTCGGCGGCATCATCTCCCCGATCGCCGGCATCGGCCCGTCCGACCTGAGCATCCCGGAGCTGGTCCGGCGCGTGGAGGCCCTGGAGAATCCCGCCGATGCGGAAGTGATCTTCGCCCTCAGCGGCGACGTGGAAGGGGAGTCCACCGCCTTCTACCTGTATCGCAAGCTGTCCCATACGGGCGTGCGCTTCTCCACGCTGGCCCGCGGACTCGGCTTCGGCGACGACCTCGAATACGCCGACGAACTCACCCTGGGCCGCTCCATCACGGCCCGCCAGGAATTCAAGCCATGAATGTGATCCTGAGCGCCATCCTGCTGGGGATTTCCCTCTGCGCCGACTGCTTCGCGGTGGCGCTCTGCTCCAGCGTCACCGTCACCCGCGAGGAGGTCCGCCGCAAGGTCTGGACCATCGCCGCCGTCTTCGCCGTCATCCAGACGGGTCTGTTCCTGGCCGGCTGGGGCGTGGGTACGGGGGCCACGGAACTCATATCCGAATATGTCGGGCATTTCGAGAAGGTGGCCCATGTCATCGGCTTCCTCCTGCTGCTGTACGTGGGCGGCGAAATGTTCATCGACGGGGTCCGCAGCAAGTCGGAGCATCTGAACCTCAGCGGTTTCAAGAGCATCGTCCTGGGCGGGGTCGCCACCTCCATCGACGCGGCGGCGGTAGGCCTGTCCATGGCGATGGACACCGCTCCGTGGACGGAAATCTGGCCCATCGCGGTGTCCATCTTCGTGTTTACCGCCCTTTCGGTCCTGGTCGGCATGCTCTCCGGCAGTTTCATCGGCCGGAAGCTCGGCTATTCCGCCCGCATCGTCGGGGGACTCGTCCTCATCGGCCTGGGCGTCCACATCCTGTTGTAGTATTTCCCGTTTTTTTCGTATTTTTGAAATCCAGAATCTAAGTTGGCGATGGCGAACAAACCTTACCAGGAAATCTCGGATATCACCCTGCTTCCCGCTCCGGACGAGACGGGATTCATCTCCCGTTATGCATTCCAGTACATAGACTTCAACGAAGTCCCGCAATACGTGGCGGCCGGACACCGCTTCTCCGACTGCTGCTTCCTCGGCTGCGAGATTCCCACCGAGATGGAAGGGCACATCGGCAGCACCTGCCTGGTCTTTCCCCGGATGGGCCGCATCTACAACGCCTTCCGCGGCAAGCTGTACACCGGGGAAACCCTGTACGCCGGCTACGATCCCGAAAACGAGGACTCCTATGCGACCTGCTTCGACTCCCGGGTCTATGCCGACTACAAGGAAAAAGGAGTCAACTGCGACGACATCCGCGAGACCCTGGGCCGGACGATGCACGACCGGGCCATCGGCGACGCCATGCGGGAATTCCTGAGCCGGTTCGACCCGCACCAGGTGGTCGCCATCATGGGCGGTCACGCGCAGTTGCGCACCGACGCTTCCTACCGCCGCGTCGCTCTCATCGCGAAGGCGCTCACCGAGCGCGGCAAGCTGATGGCCTCCGGCGGCGGCCCCGGCGCGATGGAGGCCACGCACCTCGGCGCCTGGATGGCCGGAAGGTCGATGGAAGAGTTCGACGACGCCCTTCAGATCCTGTCCGTCGCGCCCACGTACAAGGATGAAGGATGGCTCCGCTCGGCCTTCGAGGTCCGGACAAAGTATCCACAGAACAAGTACCGCAGCCTGGGCATCCCGACCTGGTTCTACGGGCACGAGCCCGCCACGCCGTTCGCGACCCACATCGCCAAGTATTTCTTCAACAGCCTGCGCGAGGACGTCCTGCTGTCCATCGCCAAGGGCGGCATCATCTATTCTCCGGGCTCGGCCGGCACCATCCAGGAAATCTTCCAGGACGCCGCGCAGAACCATTACGAGACCTTCGGCGCCCCCAGCCCGATGATCTTCCTGGACAAGGCTTTCTTCACGAAGGAAGTCCCCATATACCCCTTGCTGGAAGATTTGCTCTCCCGCAAGAAGTACAGAGGACTTCTGATTTCCGTGACGGACGACCCTCAGGAAGTCATCGACACCCTGATGTCTTTCCCGAAATAGCCTACTTGAACAGCAGCTGCGCGAACTGATACAGCGCGCGGCGCCAGCTCTGCCACTCGTGGGCCGTGCCCGGCGAGATGTAGAAGTGCGCGTTCACGCCGCTCTTCGCAAGCTCCTCGGTCTCGGTCTGGGGATTGGTGCCGTCGCCGAAGCCGGGGGCGCGGTTCTCGAGCTCGCGGCTGCCGAAGCTCACGAACACGAGCTGGAGGCCCTTGGCGAATTCGGGGTTGTTCTTCGTGTCGTCCACGGTGATGGTGCCGCCGCTGAAGATGCCCAGGGAGGAGAAGACCTCCGGGTGCGCGACGGTGATGGACTTCGTCTGCATGCCGCCCATGGACAGGCCCGCCATCGCGCGGTGCTTGTTGTCGGCGATCGTGCGGAAGTGGCTGTCAATGTAAGGGATGCAGTCCTTGATCAGGGTGTTCGCGAAGCCGTCGGCCCAGCCGGAAGGCATGCCGAAGCCGCCGCGCGGACGCTGGCCCTGGCCCTGCGGACGCTGACCCTGCGGAGGACGCTGGCCCATCGCCGGGCGCTGTCCCTGCGGACCGCCCTGGCCCATGGCCGGACGCGGCATCGTCCAGGAACCGTTCTCCATCACGATGATCATCGGGAGGGCCTTGCCCTCGGCGATCAGGTTGTCCATGATCTGGGCGGTATGGCCCTGCTGCGGCCAGCCGTACTCGTTCTCGCCGCCGCCGTGCTGCAGGTACAGCACCGGGTAGCGCTTGTTGGCGTTCAGGTCATACTCGGCCGGGGTGTAGACGAAGATGTGGCGCATCGCCTTGTTCACCTCGGACCAGTAGTAGATTTCCCGCATCTGGCCCTGGGGAACGTTCTTCACGGCGTAGAAGTCCTGGTCCGCGGCCGGGACGTCGATGCCGCTGCCCCAGCGGCTGGCGCCGTAGTAGTACAGGCTGGACGGATCCGGCACGTTGGCGCCGTCGATGTTCAGCTGATAGTAGTGGAATCCTTCGTCCTGCGGGGCGGATTCGCCGATCCAGGCGCCGTCCTCGCCCTTGACGAGGTCATACTTGACACCGCCGATGTCCAGCTTTACGGACTGGGCCTCGGGCGCTTCCACGCGCACGCGGACGCAGCGCTCGGAATTGACCATCGGATACTGCTTGCCGGGCTGGTTGTTCGGCGAGGGGACGAAGTCCTCCTTCACCTGGGCGTTGGCGCACACGCAGAGCGATGCCGCCAGGAAGAAAAAGAATCTTTTCATCGTATATCAGGTTAATTGTGATGTCCGTGCGTCCTGTTCCAGTTGTCCCAAGGCGCGGAAGCCTGCTTGCAGAGGTCCAGGAAATGGGCCTTGAGCTCGTCCCAGCGGTAGTAGGGGCCGGAGACCGGCTCGATGCCGGGGATGAGGATTTCCTTCTCGTTGTAGAGGACCTTCGTAAGGACCTCGCCCTTCTTGTTCTGGTAGAAGATCATCTGGCAGTTGGTGGCCATCGGGACCTGGAAGAAGGCGTACCAGCCCTTCGCGTGGGCCTCCTTGTAGGGGAGCCTGCGGTTCTGGGGATCATCGACGCCCATCAGGGCGAAGAGCGGCAGGATGGAAGTGTCGTGGCCGAAGCGGAGGTCGGCGGTGCGGTGGCTGCCGGGCTGCATGGCGGCGTCGGCCTTCTCGATGAAGTCCATCATCAGCGGACGGATCGCGAAGCGGATGACGTCGCCGTTCTCGACGGAACCGCCCCACATGCGGTAGATGGAGTCGTTGCCGCTGGCCCAGAGATAGACCAGTTCCTCCGGGACGAAATACTTCCGGAGGATGTCGATGCCCATGAAGTCGATGACCTGGCACAGGCCGCCGGCGGAGAAGCACGCCTTGACGAAGGGCTCGGGATTGCCGAGGACCTTGAGGGCGGCGTCGTAGTCCTTGAACAGCGGGGTCAGGAAGCGGGTGAAGTCATAGCCGGGCGTGCCGGTCGCAGGCGTGTATTTGCTGCTCTCCGGGTTGCCGCCGCGCATCCGGGCCATCTGCTCCGGCGAGAAGCTCGGACGCGGGGCCGGCACCTCGCCGGGACGCGGGACGCGGAGGCTCGGGTTGATATAGCCCATGAACCGTTCGGCGCTCGTGTAGGTGAATTCCTGCCGGGGGCTTTCCGCCTTCATCGAGTTGGTGAAGTTGCACATGGACACGATGCAGCGGAAGTTCGTGCTGGAAAAGCTGTTCACCTCCCAGCGGTCCTTGTTCTTGAACACGGCGGGGAACCGTTCCACCATCCGGGCCGCCAGCATCTGGTGCTCCTTGGCGCCACGGGGCGTGAGGGAGCCTTCCATGCCCTTGTGGGCCTCGACGATGGCGTTCACGTCGGCATACAGGGCCTTGCCGGTCTCGGTGAGGAGGCCCAGGGAATCCAGGACGGGGAATGCGTTCATCGCGTTGCGGGCGAAGGTGGCGTTCTGCTCATACCGGGAGCCGTGGCGGCCGTAATGGGAGATGTAGAAAGGCTTGAAGCCCTTCGGAGCCTTCGTGTCCACGATGGGATCGAACTCGTACGAGTGCATGTTGTTCGCCGACCGGTCCGGGTTCTCGGTGAACAGGCGCACGACCTCCTCCTGGGCGCCGAGGCTCAGGCAGAAAATGGCCAGAAGTGCTGTGGTAAAGAGTCTTTTCATCAGAGTTATTGTTTGTTTTACAAATATAGTAAAATACTGATGAAAGAGCAAGATTTTCTTTTTCGGCCGGAAAATCGGGTTAAAGCAGCGCCAGCAGCATGCCCTGGATGCGGGCGTATTCGGCTTCGAAGTTGGGGGTGAGGAGATTCTTGCCGATGGCGGCGGTGAGCTCCTCCTGCGTCCACCAGCGGCCTTCGGTCACTTCGTCATTGTCGGGGTTCAGGTCGGGATGACCGACGCACGCGAAGACGAACACGAACTCGCGGTCGCGCTCCGTCTCCCAGACATTGGTTTCCAGGAACACCGGATTGAAGGCCGTCAGGCCCAGTTCCTCGGCGGCCTCGCGGTACAGGGCCTCCTGCGCCAGCTCGCCGTAGGTGACGTGCCCGCCGACGGCCGTGTCCCAGTAGCCCGGGAGGAGGTCCTTTTCCATCGACCTTTTCTGCAGGTAGATCCGGCCCAGGCGGTCGACCAGGTGGAGGTGGACCACCGGATGGAGGGCCTTGGCGCCGCTGTGGCACCAGGCTCGGGTCGCCTGCCCGTACACCAGTCCGCTGGGCTCGACGAGCGGGAGCATCTCCTCCGACGAGACGGCGGGGAGTCCGGGCGCGTCCACGGTGGGACGGGGATAGACCGGCGCGGGTTCCAGGGGGTATACCAGCTCGATCATCAGGCGAAAGAAATGAGGATGAGCAGCTGGGCGACCAGCACGCGGAGGAACATCGACAGCGGGTACACCGTCGCGTAATTCACGGAAGTATAGTCGCTTCCGTACATGCCCTGGGCAAAGGCCAAGGCCGGCGGATTGCAGCAGGAGCCGGCGATGAGACCGCACACCTGGTAGAAATTCAGGTGGACGAGCAGGCGGGCGATGACGAAGGTGAGGAACACCGGGACGATCGTGATGATCGCGCCGTACAGGATCCACCAGTAGCCGCCGTTCACGATGGAGCTGACGAAGTTCTCGCCGGCGCCGAGGCCCACGGCCGCGAGGAACAGCGAGATGCCGATTTCGCGGATCATCAGGTTGGCGCTCATCGTGGTGAAGGTCGTGATCTTGTGCTTCGGGCCGAAGTGGCCCAGGAGGATGGCGATGATGAGCGGGCCGCCGGCCAGGCCCAGCTTGATGGGCTGCGGGATGCCCGGGAAGCGGATGGGCAGGGAGCCGAAGATGATACCGACCACGATGCCCAGGAAGATGGGCACGAGGTTCGGCTTGTCGAGGGCGCCGCTGGAGTTGCCCACCTGCTCGGCCACGCGCTTGATGTTCTGTTCCGCGCCGATGCAGATCAGGGCGTCGCCCATCTGCAGGTACAGGTCCGGGCGGGCCACCAGCTCGACGCCGGAACGGATGACGCGGGTCACGCTCACTTCATAGGCCTCGCGGAAGTGCAAGTCTCTCAGTTTCTTGCCGGTCAGGGACGATTTCGTGACCGTCAGGCGGCGGGTCACCAGGTGATGGTCCATCCGGTCCCAGTCCTCCAGGTGCATGGGCACTTCCTGGCCGAAGAGGATGCGGAGCTTCTCCACCTCCTGTTGGGAGGTGACGATGAGGACCTTGTCCCCCTCCTCAAGCACGATGTCGCCCGTCGCGAAGAGGATTTCCTTCCCCTTCATGATGCGGGAGACGACATATTCGCCGTTGAATTCGTGCAGGATGTCGGACAGTTTCTTGCCGAAGATGGCCGGGTTCTCGACGGCCACGTGCATCCGGCGGGGGTGGGAGCCGGTATCGTCCTTGGCTTCCAGTTCCGCCAGTTCCTTGGCGGGATCGACCTTGAAGAGGCTCTTCCCGACGAGCAGGACCAGGATGACGCCGATGACGCCGATGGGATAGGTCACGGCATAGCCGGAGGCTAGTTCGGAAGCCGCCTTGGAGGCGAGGACCGGATCCATCCCGCCGGCCGAAGCGACATCGATATAAGTCTGCTGGGCGGCGCCGAGGCCCGGGGTGTTGGTCACCGCGCCGGACATGACGCCCACCATCGTTTTAAGGTCCACACCCGTCACCGCGGAGATGCCCCATGTGACGGCAACCGCGAGCAGGACGTTCACAAGGGCCAGAAGATTCATCTTCACGCCCCCGGACTTGAGGGAATGGAAGAAGCCGGGACCTACCTGCAGGCCGATGGAAAAGACGAACAGGATGAGGCCGAACTCCTTGATGAAATGGAGCATCTCGGGATCGGCCCGGAAGCCGAAATGGCTCATGATGATGCCCATGAACAGAATCCAGGTGGCCCCGATCGAGACGCCCTTGACCTTGAACCGCCCCAGATAGATGCCGATGGCGATCACGAAGGCGAGCAGCATGATTGTATGGGCGACGCCCTGGCCGAAAAAGAGATCTTTCATAGCTTAGAATACCATCTTGACGCAGAAGGCGGATTTCCCCTCCACGCGTCCTTCCACATACCAGACCAGGTCCCCGTTTTCCTCCGCCTTCAGCCGGTACAGCTGAACGGAGGTGCCGGGGGTGGTCTCCTTGTTGAAATTGATATACACGTCCTTGACCCGGCGGGCCGATGCGGTCTCGTAGTCGATGCAGTCCATCGCCCACACCATGTAACGGGCGTTGTTCGTATGGCCGATGATGTCCACGTCGGAATATACGACCGTGTGCTCTCCGGCAGGTTCCGGCTCAGTCACACGGGGCATCACCACCTTCGGGGCGCGCTCGGAGATGGCGTCGTCCACGTCGCCCGTGCTCAGTTTATCCTGGAGTTCCTCGGGCCGGACCAGGCGGCGCGTCCGCTCGTCAATGACCACCCAGGAACTGGTGCAGGTCACAAGGCGGTTGCCATCGGCGTCCCGCAGGAAGAAATCACGGAGGTAGAACAGGCCGTCCGCCCCCTTGTGCCAGGTATACAGCGTGACATCATCGCGCCACTTCGGCGGTTCCGCGAAATGGAAATGCATCCGGGACAGCACCCAGGCCACGTGGTGGACATGCAGGTCGTCATAGCCGAACCCCAGTTCCTGGGCGGCCCAATAGGCGATTTCCTGGGCCATGTCCATGAAAGCGGCCGGCTTCAGGTAAAACGAAGCGTCCGTGTCGTAACACGGAACGCAGATATCCTGGCAGAATTTGTAACCTTCTCTTCTGACTTCGCTCATAGAATCTATTGATAACGAAGAATC
>JAEEGG010028722.1_pt1 | contig 10437 bp, 10 predicted proteins | sample 9134161 | NCBI WGS metagenome assembly JAEEGG01 (sample SAMN16246543, study PRJNA631951) | gut metagenome | biome: gut microbiome; feature: rumen; material: CR-attached | host: Bos | place: Iran: Karaj | collected 2018-10 | reverse complement strand
CCTTCGACTTCAAAGCGCCACTGGCGAGAGCTTCCTTGTAAGCTTCGGTGCCAGGGTATGCCATGATGGGGTAGAACTGGGCTGTGTTCGGGTTCAGCTTCTTGGCGTAGTCGAGCGTCATGCGGAGCGTTTCCGGCGTGTCGCCCGGGTTACCGACCATGAAGCAACCGTGAACGAGGAGTCCTGCCTTGCGGGCATTCTTCGTAAATTCAATAGCCTTATCGGTGTTCTTCACGCCCTTGTGGATCTTTTCGAGAACCTCGGGGGAGGCGCTTTCGAAGCCTACGCACATTTCGCGGCCACCGGCCTTCTTCATGAGCTTGAGCAAGTCGAGCGGCACGTCGGCGCGGGCGTTGCAGCTCCAAGTAATCTTGAGATTGCGTTCAAGAATCAAGTTGCAAATTTGGCGCACGTGTTCGTGGCTTGCAGTAAAGGTGTCGTCTTCAAAGAACACTTCGCCTAAATCTTCGAAGTTTTCCTTGATGTACTGAAGTTCGTCGACAACATCCTTCGGATCGCGGCGGCGGAACTTGTGACCGTTGAGCGTCTGCGGAATCACGCAGTAGCTGCAGTGGTTCGGGCAACCACGACCAGACAAAATCACGATAAGCGGGTTCAGGTTTGCACCGTAGAAATACTTCTTGTAGCAGCTGTAAAGGTGCTTGCGGTAGACCTTCGAAACCCACGGGATCTCGTTCAGGTTTTCGATCTTCGGGCCTTCGGGCTGGAAGTCCACCTTGCCTTCGGCGGTGCGGTAGGCAAGACCTGCAAACTGACCGACGGGAGCGCCATCGCCACGGAGGGCGCGGACGAGGTTCCTACAGGTGTAGTCGGCTTCGCCAATCACCACGTAGTCCAAAGACGGTTCCATTTCCATGGATTCGAGCGGCTCGGCGGTCGCGTGCGTACCCATGATGGCCACCTTCACGTTCGGCATTTCCTGCTTAATCGCGTGGACGACCTTGAGGTCATTCAAAATACTCGGGGTGCTAGTACTGCAAATAACGAGTTCCGGACCGAACTTCTTGATGCCTTCGAGCGTTTGCGGAAGGTCGAGTTCCATGGCGGGGCTATCAATCAGCTGGATTTCGTTACCGTCGGCTTCACAAACGCCGGCAGCATAGCTCAAAAACATGGGCCAGTAAAGTGTACTGGACTTCGTAACACACGGGGATCTAGATTCCCGACTGAACATCGGGTGGAAGGGGGGATTTAAAAAAGTAACGTTCATGACGCTCACAAAATACATAATCTAAATGGATAATGCTACATTATAATGCGATGGAAAAGCGTTTTTTTACAATTTTTGCGGCTTTCGTGATGTTTGGCACGGCAATCACGGCCTCTGCGGCGCCTAAGTCCGCGGCTATGGCTTTGGATACTGTTCGCACGACGTATGATGATGGCCGAATCTCTCGAATTTACACGGTCAAAAAGGGGACCGACGTGCGCGAGGGGGTGGCGCTTTCGTACCATCCGAACGGAAAATTGGCGGTAGAGGCCCCGTATAGGGATGGCAAGTTAGACGGTGTTTTACGTTCGTACGACGAAAATGGAAAGTTGCGCGAAACTGTAGGCTACCTGGACGGCGAAGAAGAGGGCTTTAGCATTGTCTATTTCGAAAATGGCCGAAGAAAAAGCCGCGAGACGTATCGTCGCGGCGTTCTGAATGGTGTTTCGGAAACTTGGGACGAAAAGGGTAAGCTCCGTCGCCAGATTCCTTACGAAAACGGGCAGGTTCACGGCGTCTATAAATCGTTTGACGAAATGGGCGTCATCGAAGAGGACATGAATTTTGTTCGAGGCATCCGCAATGGCACTTACCACCGCTATGCTTTTGGAAAAGTCGTTTTCGAAGCCGAATTTAAAGACAACCGCTGCGTCAAAAACTGCAATTTTTAGTGGATTATTTCTTCTTTGGCTTCATGGCGTTCCAGACCATGTAACCGATGAAGAGCACGCCGAAGCCAAGCAATGCGATGGCGAGTTCGGAGTTGTACTTCTCGATGATGTCCTTCTGACCGTGGGCAAAGTAGCCGAGTAGTGCTAAGACGCAGTTCCAGATGGCGGCGCCGAGGAACGTGTAAAGCGTGAACGGGGCAAGCTTCATCTTGGCAAGGCCTGCCGGGATGGAAATCAGCTGGCGGATCACGGTAATGAGGCGGCCGACGAATGTCGAAATGGCGCCATGTTCACGGAAATAGTTTTCTGCCTTTTCGACCTTTTCGACGTCGAGGAGCAAGAAGTGTCCGAGACGGCTATCGGCGAACTTGTAGATAATCGGGCGTCCGAGAATCTTCGCGAGATAGTAGTTGATGTAAGCGCCGATGAGTGCACCTAAAGTGGCAAACAAGACGATGAGCGCGATGTTGAGGCCGGAACCCGGCTGTAAAGCCTTGTAAGCGGCGGGCGGCACGACAAGTTCCGATGGGAACGGGATGAAAGAGCTTTCAATGGCCATCAAAAGCGTAATCGTTCCGTAGTTCAAGTTTTCGTTGTACCAGTCGATAATCTGGTTGTAAATCCCTGTCGATTTTGCGGTGTCGGCGGCGGTTGTTGCAACAGCGCCTGCGTCTACAGAAAGCGTATCAGCAGCAAAGGTAAATGCGGTAAAGAGGAGTGCTAAAGCAATAGTTGTTTTAAGGATAGAATTTTTCATTGGGGCAAATTTAGAAAATTAAAAATAGAAGTAAAGTCCGACTCCGAGGAGGGCGGCGCCTGTACCTAACAAAATGCTACCTGCGATGGCCTTGTTGTCGCCTTGGTTTACGAGTTTCTTGTTCTCTTTGACTTTGTTCTGATAGTTTTCGCCTTTGACAGCGCCTGGAATCTTGAGTTCTTTCTTGATATCGTCTGCATCGTTGTAATCGAGGTGTGCAAAGTACATGAGCAAAGCACCAATGAGCATCGTTCCTGCAGAACCTCCGATAAACGCTTCACCGATGGTTTGCATTTTCTTGTCGTGGAGCCATTTGTTCTGCTTTTCGATTTCGTCGAAATTGGTCAACTTCTCAAGATCTATGCTCAAGTCGATTTGCGAAACCGGTGCTACAAAGAAATTGATGAGCGTATCGCGGTAGCCTGCCTTGCGGATGATGAGACTGTCGGTGCCCATGTTGTAGGCAGGGATCTTTTCTGGCGTCTTGGCGATAGCTTTAGAACGCTTGGTAATCGGGGCGCTTGCCTTGTAGACGTTAGCTCCTTCGGGGGATGTCAAAATTCGGATTTCTGGTGCGACGCGTTTGAGCTTGAGCGCAACGTGTACGGTGTCGCCAGGGAGCGGCATTATGGATGAGCTTGCGCCCCACAGGTGCCTATCGACATTCCAGTAAGCATAAACGGTGAATCTGGATGTATCTGAGGTGATGAATGTACAGGGCGATTTGCAGATGGCGTCTTTTTCGGAACGTGAAATCGTGGCGCCATCCGGATCCGTTTCGATGTGGATGTAGGCCCTGTTTTTCTTAGTCTTGATGGTTTCCTTGCCCTGTGCGTCAAGGAGCTGGTTTTTGAGCTTGTTGTTTGTGATGGCGTCACTGAATGCTGCGGTGCGCGAAACGTTTACGCTAGACCTGTGCAACATCGGGAGCGAATCTTCGTAAAAGGCGTGGGTGAGGTTGAGCGTAAGGCTATCGGTCTTGATGTTTGGAACGATTTCTCCAAAGTAAATGGACCTGAAACCGTAGGCGGCCAACTGATTCTGCATGCAAATGTTGTCGTTGCAGTTCTTGATATCGCTTTTGCGGATGACTTGCGGATGTTCTCCTGATTCCATTAAGAGTCTTGCGGTAAGGCCGGTGAACTGGTCAACAACGCTTTGCTCGATACCTTCGCCATTGTATGCGACAAGGACTGTCTTGACGGGTTTTGCAACGGGCTTTTCAGCAGGTTTTTCGGCAGAAGAACTTGAAACCGGAGCGACCTTTGCACTAGAAGAGCTCGAGGCGGCGGAGCTTGTGATGAACGAGCTTGAGGTCGGAACGATTTTTTGAGACGAACTCGAAGTCGCTGCACTGGAAATCGGTGCGGGCTTTGCGCTCGAAGAACTTGCTGTCGAATGTTTGGCTGCGGAACTGGAGGTTGCCAACAGGTCGTTGCCTTTTTCGTCTACAATTCGCTTGAATTGCTTTTTGGCAATCTTCACGATGGTGAACTTGTTTTGGATGTATCCGCCAAGGCTTACGGTGTCGTTTTCGATCCCCATCAGTTTTGCGCGCTGGCGTGTCCCCGAAAGAAGTTCCACGTCGACGAATATCCCTTCGGGATCGGCGAAGGCGGCGGTTAAAGCGAATGCGAGTAGTAAGAAAATCTTTTTCATATTCTACCTAAAATGAAAGGACGAATCCTGCAGTGAGGACCGCTAAACCTGTTGCGAGAAATATTCCAGAAACCGTTTTTGCTGTTTTGGCTGAGCCGCGGTGATCAGTAAAGTCACGCATGTGTGCGTCATAGCGTTCGTTTAAAAAGCGCGTGTTCTCCATGGCCTTTTTATGGTCTTTAGCCTTGCTAATGTTGTAAAGCGAGACTATCGCAGAAATTCCGCTAATGGTAAATGGCACAATCGATGCCCACTTGAAGTATCCACCGAGAATGCGCCTGTTCCTGTGCTTTAAAAAGTCCTGGTTCATTGCGATTTCGTCGTCATCAACGCTTTGGCGGAGCGCAACGATGATGAATGAAGTGTCGTTTGGGGCTAGCGCAATGTTGATGGTCGTGTCGGCATAATCCGGGTGGAAAAATGAAACCATGACGGTGTCTTTCCCTGCGGGGACGGGAATGAACGCCGGAGATACGTAATCGGGCCTGCTTGCGAAATCAGGTGAAATTGTACCGGTGTACAAGTCGACTGTCGAGGGGTTTGTTGAAACTTGTAAATAGCGAGTCTTTGCAGAGTCCTGCTGCGCAAAAACGTTGGCGTAGAATGTCAACAGCAAAACGAAAATAGCGAGGGAGGCATTTTTGAAAGTCATTATTTGTCCTCCTCAAATTTGGCAAAAGGTCCAGAAACCTGGGTGACAGAGCCGTTGACTCTTATTTTCCAGTATGTGTCGGGCGCCTTGTTGCGGGCGTAATCTTCTGCGTATATGGTGAGATTGCATTCTTTTGCGCAGGAATTCTCGATGGAGATAATGTTGTTCTCGTATTTTGTAAGCAACGTATCCGAATTTTGGACGGCTTGTATCTTGGAGACGTTTACTCCTGAACCGTTGTCAAAGATGAAGAACTTGATGGGTGAATCAGTCTGGAAATCCGTGCTGACTGGGACCATATTGGGTTTCACATTGTCGTGCAAGAACAAGGTGTCGGTGACGTTTTTTGTACTGGGCGCCAAGTCAACTCTCATGGAATCGCAACCGTATTCCGTGCGGTTTACGTCGCATACGACGATTTTTAAGTTGGACTGTGGCTGTAAAGATTCCTTGATGACGAGGCTTGCCTTGGATTCCGAAAATTTCGAAAGCGTGTCGCCTGCTGCAGAGATGATTGCCCCGACAAGTTTTGATTTGTCTGAATAAGGGCTGAACTGGCAGGCAATAGGAACCTCGAGAATTGCGGTACCGTCATTTTTTAATTTGGTCGAAAAACTGAAAACGTCGCTATAGGTTTGTTCGGTGTAGCCTTTCTCGCTTTTTGTCGTGGCACGAACGCCCCAATAGATTGTCGAAGTTTCTGAGGTGTGTTTAATGGTATCGCCTTTTTCGTTAATGTCGGCGTCTAGCTGTCCAATTAAATTGACGGTGCTAGAGCAGTCGATATTTCCGAGAGAAGATTCCCAAATCGTATATAAGTTATAGCTCGCGTAAATGGTGCAGTAAGAAGTTTCCCACGGGTCGATTCCTGAAATTCCCCATGAGAGCTCGAGGCCGTTTTCGTTGTCGCCGTCAACTTGGTTGTAGTTGTTCGCGGGTGACTGTAAAGTGACCTTTGTGGGGGTATTGACGTAAATAGTTGCGTTGGTGCGCAATGTGTCCCCAAGGTGGTCTACCGTTTCAAATGTGACCTTGTGGATTCCAGCTTTGTCAAAGCTGTGATAAATCGAAGAGGCTCCCGCTTCATCCTTGTCGATAATCCATTTATGGGTATTGTAATAGGGCGTCGCCTTGTCTGTCGGTATGTATTCTCCGTTAACGGAGTAAATGCCGCAGATGCGTAGCTTTTCGTTGATGTTGACAAAGAATTTATCCGAAGCTTGGTATTGTGAACTTTTGTACGGCTCGCCGACATAGCTTTCGGGAACGACAAAAATGGACTGCGTGATTTCTGGAACATCCGAGGCGTGAATCTCGGCATCGGAACACGAAACGAGTGGGAGCAAAAAAGCTGCAGAAAAAGCGATTGAAAGCGGAAGGAGCTTGTAATTCATTATTCTTCCCCCTTCTTTGCGGGCTTTACGTAAAGCTTCCAGGTCTTACTTTGCTGTAGTCCATTCTTGTAGATGACGATGGACTTTATGGTCTGTTCGGCATCGAAAAGGCTTGCTTCAAGTTCAGCGGTGAAAGACTTGCCTTCGCTCCTAGAAACGGAAATGATCGTTTTATTCTTGGTGACGTTGAAAAATTTCAGAGAGTCGATTGCAAATCCGTAAGGATTGTTTTCTTGAATGAAGAACTTGATAAGTGCGTCATTTGTAATGGTCGTATCGTTATTTGTAGTAAACCAGAGTGTACTCGGTAAAATGTAGAACGACTTGTTCGAAACGTTCTTGCTCCCGTCTGATGCAGAAACGGTGAGGACACGGTATGTCCAGCTTTTGTCGGTTTCCTTGAGTACGACTGTTAAGATGCTGTCCGTGTAGTCTTTTTCTAGTGCGGTCTCGTTTTCGAGATAAGCCTTGACGCTAGAATGAGTAATTGTCCTGCTTCCGTCTTTTACGATGAAACGGAGCGTGTCTGCAAAATCGAGCGTATCTTGGCCTGTCGTGGATGTGATTGTCGGTGCGATGGTGTCAATGAGCTTGAGGTCATTTTCGGTTGTAACAAATCCGTCATTGATGGTAATGTCTTTTTGGATTGTTCCAAAATCAGCATAGTCCGATTGAATGTTTAATTGGTATTTCCCGGCCGGGATTGCGTCTAGAGAAATCTCATTGTTTGTCGATGAAAGCTTAAGATTGTAATCGAAACGTTTTTCGGAATTGCTCTTGTCCTGTAACGCAATGCGGATTGGAGTTGTCGAAGCTTGGCCTATATCCACTTTGGCTTGCAGGGAGCCTTCTCCCGGGAATCCTTTGGTGAAAAAGGAACTCTGGATTTTTTGTGCTGATGCAAAATTGTATTCGTTAAAAGCCTGGACTGTCCAGTTGTATTTTTTGAATGGATTTAATTTATTGTGGTATGTGAAGTGCGGTTCGTTCAAGATGGTGTCGATGGTCGTGAACTTGGATTCCGCATTGGCAAAACTCTGTTCGCTCAGCAAAAAGTGGTAGTAGTGCGCTAGCTTGATTCCTTCGGTCTTTGCGCTCCACGTAAAGTAGATGGATTCGTAGGGGTCGATGGCCTGAGTGCCGTCAGCCGGGGTGAAAACGCTATCGTTTAATACGGGATTATCGGATACCCAGACTTCAAGCGAATCGTAGTGCATGTCGCCGAAATAGTCTTTTAAGACAAACTTGAACTTATGGTACCCGGGGTCAGAGAGCTCTTTTTTGAAGTTGTACTCCGATGCGCAATATTTGCCATCCATGAGCCAGTGGTAATCTTGGACTTTGATAATCTTGTTCGGGCTGACCGTAGTCTGAAAATAGACCGTATCGTTGATGTGGAATGTATCCGCCTTGACATTTGATGTAGACTCGCCTAAGGACCTCGCTAGTGAAGCCTGAATTATGATGCTGGTGGCGTCAGATTCGTTGAAAATGTAATCGTCCGAATTAAAGCAGGATTGGAGCAGATAGGCCATCGCTACAATGAAGGACATTCTGATGAATTTCATTTGGCCTCCAGCGTATCGACGACAAAGAATTTTTTGTAAGCGAGCGTATCGGAATCTCCGTAAAGGTCGTTGACGATAATGCGGAATTTGTGCTCGCCTGCTTTAAAGCCGGATTGCTTGACTTGCTGGAGCGTTCCGACATCGTAAGGCTTGCCGTCGATTTCTAAAATGTGAAATAGCGAATCGCCGTTGTTGATGTCCATGTCCATGCTGTACCATTCAAATAGGAATGCGGATTCCGGCGAGCCGTAAAGCTTGTCGCCGTTTACGGGTATTGTGGAATCCGAAAGTACAGGAGGCGTGTTGATGACAATTGCGAAATCGTAAGTCAGCTTGTTTCCTTCCTTGTCTGTGGCGATAAGCTTGTTTGGCATGGCGCTCGATGACCTTTTGGGGTAGAAGGAATGGCTTTGGCCACGTTCAAGCAAGCTGTCTTTAGTATCTGTTGAATGAATCCATTCGAAGGCAATTTCGTCCTGAAATTTTTCAGGGGTGACTTTTGCCGTGATAGTCGCAGAATCGGACGGGTTCACCTTGAGTATGGTTGTGTAGTCATTGTCTTTTTGTTTAACCAAGACGCTAATCGATTCGACTGGTTCAGCCGCCTGAGGATCGCTAGGTACATCGAGACAACCGGCGAAAAATACGCCGAAAAAGGATGCAATAACAAAAAAGGGTAAAATGGAACGATTGAACAAATTCATTTGGTTTAAATCTAACTATATTCGTGGACATGAGTGCGCAAAATTTTGAATATAAAAACGCAATGGCGCGTTTAGAGGAAATTCTCTCGAAAATCGACAATTCCGAGATGGAAATTGATGAACTTGCTGTTGAGGTTCAAGAGGCTACGCAGCTTTTGCGCAAGTGCCGCCAGATTTTGATTGCGACTGAAAAGAACGTTCAGGACGCTCTTAATGAATTGGATGGTTGATGAATACCGAAAATTTTGATAAAGCGGTACCTGCCATCGAGGTAAACGGGCTTACGGTCAAGTTCCCGATTCGCGGGGGCGTTTTTAGCAAAGTCAAGGATTATTTCACTGCCGTAGATAATGTCTCGTTCACGCTCCCGCAAGGGAAGATTCTTTCGATTGTGGGGGAGTCTGGCTGCGGAAAGTCGACTCTCGTGAAGTCTTTAGTCGGGCTTGTGCCGGTTTCTAGCGGTAAGGTTAATTTGTTTGGACTGCCGGTGAACGGCGGCAAGGCCGGAACCGGGAAAGATTTTGTGCGCGTCTCGGACTTGGTGCAGATGATTTTCCAAGATCCGTTCAGCAGCTTGAACCCGCGACAGACGGTGACGGAAATCTTGACAGCGCCTGTGATTGCCCGTGGCGTTCCGTATGACGAGGCTTGCGCCCGTGCGGTAGAACTTTTGGAACGCGTATCGCTCCCGGCGGGGGCTATGGACAAGTTCCCGCATGAATTCTCGGGCGGTCAGCGCCAGCGCTTGTGCATTGCGCGCAGCTTGATGGTGCGCCCGAAGGTGCTGCTCTGTGACGAAGTGACGAGTGCCTTGGACGTGTCCGTGCAGGCGCAGATTTTGCATTTGCTCGACGATTTGCGCAATGAACTCGGGCTTAGCATTCTCTTTATCAGCCACGATATGCAGGTGGTTCGCGCCTTGAGCGACGAAGTCCTGGTCATGTACTTTGGGCATGCCGTGGAACACGGCCCCGCCGATATCGTCCTCACGGATCCGCAAAACGACTACACGAAAAAGTTGCTCGCAAGCGTCCCGACTATTAGACGGGAATAAAAAAGGCGGGCTCGAGGCCCGCGATTCTTTACTTCACTTTCGCGATGTTCTCGAGTGCGTCTTGCATGTACTTGGCGTAGAGCTTCGAGAGCGCTTCGGCTGCGGAATGTGCATCGCGCTTGTTCATGCTCTGGCGCTCGTCATAGCGCTTTTCCCACAGCGGAGCATCTTCACCGACTTTGCGGAACGTGAGCTGCACAGCGAGGTGAGCTTCTTGCGAGCTGCCTTCATCAATTTCTTCAATGGCATCGACATTGCCGAGCAATTCAAAGTCCGGCTTTCCCATCGGCTTCAAGTCCACGGACTTGAACATGTTGCTCTTAATCAGGTATTCGCCTGCAACCTGCGTGAGCATCTGTTCCGGGCGCGTTGCCCAGAGGTCCAAATCGTAGAACATGAAGTCGTACGGAGATTCGCGATAGACAATGTTCGTGCGCTGGTAGGCCGGGTCAATCGTAAATTTCTTGACGTGTATGCGGGCATCGCTAGTAGCGCCTGCAATCGAGATGGACTCTGCCGAAACGGTGTAATAGCGGGAAGGTTCGGTCGAACCGCCGAGGCAACCCGTGAGCGTGAAAACAGAAAGGAGTGCGGCGACTGCCAACAAACGATTTGCTTTTAACATCTTGGTTTCTCCTTTTTAGCGACCGTTCTTGCCTTCGGAACGGATAAGTACAGACGGGTTGTTCTTGATTTTCTGTGAAAATTCTTCGAGGTTTTCAAGAATCGTGTTGAGTTCATCCATGG
>JAEEGG010028717.1_pt1 | contig 10439 bp, 8 predicted proteins | sample 9134161 | NCBI WGS metagenome assembly JAEEGG01 (sample SAMN16246543, study PRJNA631951) | gut metagenome | biome: gut microbiome; feature: rumen; material: CR-attached | host: Bos | place: Iran: Karaj | collected 2018-10 | reverse complement strand
GGACATAGAAGACAATAAGATACCGCTTTATTTTGATAGCAGCGCAATGTTTCTTGGATGTTCAAAACTAATCAAAATTGATTTAAGTAAATTTGATACAAGTGATGTCGGTATAATGGAGAACATGTTCAGCTGTTGTTCGTCTCTTATAGAGATTGTTGGTTTGAATATGTTTAACACTAGTAATGTAGTAACCACGCAATTAATGTTTTTCGGGTGTGAATCGCTGGAAACACTTGATTTGAGTAGTTTCGATTTAAACGCGGTTAAAGACTTGGATGGAATGTTCTTTGGTTGTGTCGAACTTTCGACTATTTATGTGGCAAAAAATACTGATTGGAATTTGTTAGATGCCGCAGCAAAACCTTCAAGTACTTTATTTTCATGGTGTTTTTCTTTGGGGGGCGGCGAAGGTACATATTATGATGACAGCCATACCGATGTAGCCTACGCGCATGTTGACGGCGGAACAAGTAACCCCGGTTACTTCACCGTGAAGCCGTGAGCGGAAATGGTTATTTTGTAATGCTGGGGTTTTAGGGGCAGAAAACTGGAAAAGGCTGCCCCTAGGCGAAGGGGTCGGCGGCAACCGTGTGCCGCCGAGGGGAATGCTTTCCCCTATCCTTATGCCGTACTATTGACTTAACTGCCGTCGGTATCTAAAATAGCTGATTATGACTGCTAACGAATTACGCTCTAAGTACATAGAGTTCTTCAAATCAAAAAATCATGCTGAGATTTCAGGTCAGTCACTGATTCCTGAGAATGACCCATCCGTTCTTTTTACGACAGCCGGTATGCACCCGCTCGTTCCGTATCTTTTGGGCGAAAAGCACCCTGCCGGAACACGCCTTACGGACTACCAGAAATGTATCCGCACCGGCGACATCGACGAGGTTGGCGACCCGAGTCACCTTACATGTTTCGAGATGCTCGGCAACTGGTCGCTCGGCGACTACTTCAAGAAAGAATCTATCGCATTCAGCTACGAGTTCCTTACAAGCAAGGACTGGCTCGCGCTTGATCCGCGCAAAATAAGCGTCACGGTTTTTGCCGGCGACGAGAATGCTCCCCGCGACGAGGAGGCGGCCGGTTACTGGAAAGACAACGGTATGCCTGCCGACAAGATTGCGTATCTTCCTGCAAGCGACAACTGGTGGGCGGCTGGTCCGACAGGTCCGTGCGGTCCTGACACCGAAATTTTCTACTGGGTAGGCGAGGGACTGCCGCCGGAAGGTTCCAATAAGGGCACTGACAGCGCGAACTGGATGGAAATTTGGAACAACGTTTTCATGCAGTACAACCGCATCGACGAAAAGACGCTCGTTCCGCTGCCAAAGCAGAACGTAGATACAGGCATGGGTTTGGAGCGCACGAACTGTATTCTTCAGGGCAAGAACTCCGTTTATCTTACGGAAGTTTTCCAGCCGATTATTGCAAAGATTGAGGAGCTTTCGGGCTACAAATATGGCAGCGACGCGGAAAAAGATGTTTCTGTCCGCATTATTGCCGACCATTCACGTGCGAGTACGTTCATTCTGGGCGACCAGAGGGGCGTTTCTCCTTCGAACCTGGGAGCGGGCTACGTTTTGCGCCGCCTTATCCGCAGGGCTGTGCGCCACGGAATGAAGCTCGGCATAGACAAAGCATTCCTTGCTGATATTGCGGAGACAGTTATCGCGAACTTCAGCGGCGCATACCCGGAGCTTGCCCAGAATGCCGACAAGGTTAAGAAAGAGCTTACTGCCGAGGAAGACCGCTTCCGCGACACACTGAAAAAAGGCGAGGCCGAGTTCCAGAAACTTCTTCCGAACCTTATGAAGAACCCGAAGAAAGAAATAAGCGGCAAGGTTGCTTTCCGCCTGTACGATACATTCGGTTTCCCGCTTGAGCTTACACAGGAGCTCGGTGCTGAGAACGGCTTTACTGTTGACGTTGAGGGCTTTAAGGAAGCCGAGAAGAAGCATCAGGAAGCGTCAAAGTCACTTGATGCAGGAAAAGCCAAGGGCGGTCTTGCCGAGCAGTCTGAGATTACGACAAAGTATCACACGGCGACACACCTTTTGCAGCAGGCACTCGTCAACATTCTTGGCGATCAGGTTGCGCAGAAAGGTTCGAACATCAACAACGAGCGTATGCGCTTTGACTTCACTTTTGAGCGTCCTATGACTCCAGAAGAAGTGAAAAAAGCCGAAGATATAGTAAACGAGCAGATTCAGAAAGACCTGCCGGTCACAATGGAAATTATGAGCCTGGAGAAAGCCAAGGCAGAAGGCGCGCGTGCTTTGTTCGCGAACAAGTACGGCGAGGATGTCAAGGTTTACACGATTGGTCCTAAAGACAACTGGTTCAGCAAGGAAGTTTGCGGTGGCCCGCACGTTGAGCACACAGGGCTTATCGGTCACTTCAAGATTACGAAAGAGCAGTCGTCATCAGCGGGTGTCCGCAGAATAAGGGCTGTAATCGAGTAGAGCTTCCTGCGTTTTTTCGCGCGCTCGTGTAACATTTGTATTTTATATATGTTTATTGGATATCACGTAGTGTACCACGTACGGTTCGGAGTGGGAGTTCCCTCCTGACGTTTACTGGAATATATCCTGAACATTAAGGAAGATAGTATGAACAAAAGAATTATTACTTTATTTGCCATGATTGCTGTTACGGTTGCTTCTCTTGCAGCCCAGACAAACCTTCAGCCGCTGGCAACTGTAAAGCTCAATAAGGCAGAGACAATCACACTTAAGCAGCTTAAAGACCGCTGCGAAGTTTACAAGAAGCAGACTGGTATGACTTCTTTCACAATTGACCAGAAGAAAGAGATTCTTGACTCCCTTATTAACGAAAAGCTTATCCTTCAGGCAGCTGCAAAAGCCGGCATGGTTATTACAGATACACAGGCTTACGAGCTTTATATCCAGACACTTTCAAGTCAGGTTGGTCAGACTGTTACCGAAGCTGATTTTTCACAGCTCGTAAAGCAGCAGTACAACATGAGCCTTGATGACTTCTTCAAAGCTCAGCTCGGTATGTCTGGCGAAGAATACAAAGTTTTCCTTAAGAATCAGTATATCGCACAGCAGTACGTTATGAAGGTTAAGGAAAGCGAATTCCTTGCCGTAGCTGCAACTGACGAAGAGATCCGTGCTTACTACGAGATGAACAAGCAGAGTTTCTACCAGAACGACATTATGAAAGCATTTTTCGTAATCGTTCCAAAGGGAAACGATGCGGCTGCTGCTAAAAAACTTGTTGAAAGCCTTTACAACGACGTAAACGCAAAGAAAGTTACTTTTGACGAGCTTAAGGTCAAGATGGCAGAGCCTAACTCCGGTTTCCAGGCTGGTGATATGTTCATCGGAAAGACTTCTCAGGCAGCATCTCAGCTTGGTATTTCATACCAGGATTTGATGAAGATTTTCTCACGTTCAATCGGAAACGTTTCAGAGATTAAAGAAACTTCAAGTGATTTCCAGTTCAACGTAATTCGTGAGATGTATCCAGCAAAACTTCTTGGACTTACAGATCTTGTTCAGCCGGGATCCACGACGATCGTTTATGAGTACATCCGTAGCTATGTTTCACAGCAGAAGATGTCCGAATACTTCAATCAGGCAACGCAGGAAGTTTGCAACGAGCTTCGTACTTCCAACAACTATCAGATGATGAAGACTGGTGCTGCGCTTGATTCTCTTCTTGAAGGTTGGTAATCGTAAGTGGCAAGACGAAAAGGACGTATAATTGCTTTTCAAGCTCTGTACTCGTGGGATGTTTCCGGTATGGAGCTTGATGATCTTTTAAAATTCGAGTGGGTCAGCGATGAAACTAAGGAGCGTATGGATGAAGAAAGCGATGCTTTCACCAGGCTTCTTATTTCCGGAACGATAGAAAACTGCGCCGAAATTGATGAGGTCATAAAAAAGCATCTGATAAACTGGGAATTCGGACGGCTAAATAAGGTTGATTTGGCAATTCTGCGCATAAGTGTATATTCTCTTCTGTATCAGAAGGATATACACCCGACGATTATTATTGATGAAGCAGTCGATATTTCAAAAGACTTTGGAACTGATGATTCTTATAAATTCGTCAATGCTGTTCTTGATAACGTAAGAAAAACACTGAAAGTGTAGGGTGCAAATAAGTATGTCGCTATCTTTCCAAAATGCGATACAGTCCGGTCAGGCTCACAAAAAAAAGCTTGCCGGGCTTTTTTTGTTTTCTGCCGACCGTCAGCGCGCCGCGTGGCCATTGAGTCTTTTCATCGCGGTCGTCGTGTTCTGTGCGCTGTGTCTTTCCGGATGCGGCGAGACAGTCTCTGACGCGTCTTTTGCGGAGCAGCTTGACCTTATAGACGCATGCATCCTTAACGGACAGACTGAAGATGCTTTGACGCTTATAGACAAAGCTTCTGATGACGCAATTGGACTGGTAAGACAGCTTTCTATAGCCAAGCGGTATATAAAACTTGGCGAGATTGATAAGACAAAAAAGTTTGTGGAAGATGCGCTCAAAAAGCAGCCGGAAGCCCCTGAGCTTAATGCTTTGTACGCGAATATCCTACTTTCCGACGGGAATGTGCTTGGCGCGATGAAATACACCGACAAGCTTGCAAATACAAAGTGGTCGCCGCTTTATACGGAAGTCGTCATCAGGCGGATTGTAGCCGAGAACATCTTTATGGACGGCGACTACACCGATTATTTTGTTAAAGCGGCGGAAGCCACGCATAACGAGCGGTGGCTCGTTGATGCTGCCGTAGTAGAAGCCAGGCGTGGTAACTACAAGAAAGCGGCGGCGTTGACGCCGCCGCTGGAGCTTTTTTATCCGGGTACGACAGAAACGGAGCATTTTGCGTATTTTTGGGCGCTCGTGAACTATGACGCCGGGTATTACCTGGAATGCGTCGATTTATGCAAGTTGTGCGGCAGCATCCCGGATGCGGCTTTGCTCGCATCCGATGCGTGGCTTATGTCCGGCGAAGAGGAAGCTGCTAACAATTATTGGCTTGCTATAGTGAACGGGGCGGGCGTTGGAACGGCTGGCGCAAGTGCTTCGGGCACATCCGCCGGTGGCGCGGCGGGTAGCTCTGGCGCGGTGCCAAATAAGCGCATCCCCAAAGAAATATACTGCAACGCGGCTATGTATGCCATCAATCACAATGACCTTACAAATGCATACAGTATCCTTGTTGACATGGTGTCAAAATATCCTGATTTTGACGAAGGCCTTGTAGTATACGCAAACTACGCGCTTAAAACATCCGGTTCCATGATAACGGAGCCTTATTCCGTCCTCAGCACCCTTCAGCAGCAAAAAATGCGAGAAATCCCTTCTATCCCTGTTTCGGACGCTTTGGCCCGCATAGAAAAATCGCTCGCGCTTGATGTCAAACAAAGTTCTGATACCTTGATATCAGAAAAGTTCAGGCCCGCGCTTTATGTAGAGTATCTTAGGACAAAATGGCTCAGCGGAGACAGCACCCCGATCCAGAGCCGGAAAGATATCCTGCTTGCGTTGGAACGGTTCCGCTTTGAAGATGAATGTGATCCGTATCTTGCCGATTTTGCAGTATGCTGGATGCTCCGCAACTACTACGAGAATGAGGCAGAAAGTTTCTTTTATGACTTCATGGCTGAAAAATACGGATTAGGAGCCGCAGATTTTGCTGAGAACGCCTCTATGTTCAAAGACCGCGAATGTATGATTGCGGCTTGGTTCAGACTGAAAAACGGCTTTATTGAAGATGCCCAAAAGCTTTACGAAACTTATGTTTACGAGCGCGGGTGCATAAATGACACAGTGGCGACAATGAATCTTGCCGCAATTTATAACACATATTCTTCCTGGCAAAAAGCTCTTGAACTATACGGAACGCTTGCTGGAATCACAAAAAACTCAGAACTTGCTTCTGAAGTGCATTATCGTATGGGTACTATTCAGCTTGCACATAAGGACGAAAAAAATGCCCTGCTCAGTCTTTCGTACAGCATTAAGCTGAATCCGGACAATAACAGGGCACGTCACTTACTGAAAACGCTTCAGTAAATTAGCCAATAACAGCAAGAATATCGGCAGCTTTAAGGATAAGGTGCTCCTCTCCGTCAATCTTTACGGCTGTACCGGCATATTTGTCGTACATTACGCGGTCGCCTGCCTTAACTTTGATTTTCTCTTTATCGTCTCCGACTGCAACAACGGTCGCAATCTGTGTTTTTTCCTGTGCTGTGTCCGGAATGATGATTCCGCTTGCAGTCTTTGACTCTGCTTTCTCGATCTTTACGAGAACTCTGTCTGCCAATGGTGTAACCTTCATATATTTCCTCCAAAAGGTTGAATTAAATTGAAATTGTTCATTGTGAACATATTAAAGGTACGAAAAAAAAGCGCCATCGTCAATAAAAATCGTAGTAGATGGTAATTCATAGCAGAATTTCAGAACAGGAATACGGCGGTTCCCGCCCGTCGGGCGGTCGCGCTTTCCGCCGTTACGCGCTACCCGCGCTCCAGCCGCTTCCCTCGCTCATTACATTCGCTCAGTCCAGTGGCCGCCTAACGGCGCGGCTCCAATCGCTAACCGGAGTACAGTTTTGATACTTCAAACCACAAAAAAGCAGGTTTTTTGTCAGCTTATATGTCGCTTCGCGCCGTTAGTGAGAGGAAGTTTTTTTTAAATATGCGCTCTCGCGCATGGCACTATCACTCCTTGATAGTCTACTGTTTTACATTAATAGTGACATTGAAGGAGTTGTGAATGAGAAAAGAAAACACTGTTGAGACAAAGAAAGCGCAGGAATTGGTTTCAAAAACAATGGCTACTATTACCGAAGAAACCAAGAATATCCTTATTGATTATATCCAGAATGGATATATTGAGAGCCTTTCAAAGGCAATTGCGTATCTCGGAATGAACCCGGATGAAGCAAACAATCTTCTTGGAGATATGAGCGAAACTACGAAAGAACGAATAACAAGCAATATCGCGCACTTTCAAAAACACGACGAAAGTGTCGTTTCAGAAGTCGAACATATCGTTCTAACCCGCGTCCTGACTCACGACAAAACACGTTTTGCAGAAGAATACAAGGTAATCAAAGAGAACCTGCCATTTGCCGGAAAAGAGTTTGCTGAAAAATCCATACAGAATTTCCGAGCCGAAACACCCATTTTCCAGAAAACACTGGATGAATGTATTTTCACTTTTGAAGACATTAATCAGCTTGATGACCGTGAAATCCAAAAGATACTTTATTGGACAGGACATAAGACACTGACTCTGGCTCTAAAAGGAGCTTCCAAAGAGCTTCGGAAAAGAATTTTCCGCAACAAACCCAAAAAAGAGGTGGCTATGCTCAAAGAAGCCATAGAGTTTTTGGGATCAGTTCGTGATTCGTGGATAGAAGAAGCTCAGGCAAAAATCGTAAAAAACGCTCTGCGTCTTGAAGCCGACGGTGAAATTGTTATTTGGAGATAATATGGAAATCGGGATGAAAGAACCTAGAAAAATCAGATGGAATGTGCTGGCTGCAATTGATTTTGTTTGCAAACAGACAAAGTACAAAAAGCTAAAATACGAGAAAACTCCCCAAATGCAAAAAACACTGGAACGGCTTTGCTCTTATTTTGGCGGAATCAATGAGAATCAGGTTATTATCCTCAGCGCAGTTCTTGCCCTCAATCTTTCGCATGACAAAATGACTAGCATCAGCAATTATTTCGATATGACCGCGCTCAGCTATCTTCAGCATAATAATGAAATTGAAGATTTGGATGAACGCGGTTTGTTAGAGGTCGAGATAAACGAAGAAGGACATTCATATGAGATTCCACAAACTGTAGTGACTGCAATTCTAAGAAACAGTGAAGTAATCATTGAAAAGAAGGAGTTTGATCCAGTTGATTTCGTGAAAGAAGTGACTCGCTTCCTGGATAATAACATGTACGACCATTTTAAAAAAAATAAAGAAAAAGCATATAAACTTGAAACGAAGAATTCAAAACAACCTTTTATAAAACAAGTAAAAGTCCTTGTTCCGATACCATCCGATAGAAGTTGCTTTTATGCGATTTGCAGTGATTTTGTAGATGGTTTTGATACAAATTTGCAGCATGGTTTTCGTAGGGTATATGACAACAATGCAACTTCTAAAATAAGAGCGATGCTCTCGGAGAGCCATGTGCTCTTAAAACATGGTCTTGTCGATTTTATCATAAAAGGCAATGTTATTGATTCAACTTTGACCCTGACCGACAAAGCTAAAAAAATCTTTCTGGGTGAAAATGAATACCTCTATGAGCGGAAACTGAATGAGAAATCACTTATCCTGCCGTCATCTATCGTTTCAAAGCATTTGTTTTACAGCCCGGAAAATCAAAAACAGATTGATACGCTTTATTCCGCTATAGAAAGTAAGAACCTTCTTTCCATACAAAACGGACTTCGTTCTAAGGGGTTGCCGACTGGAATATGTATTCTTCTTTATGGAGCTCCGGGTACCGGCAAGACGGAATCTGTGTATCAGATTGCAAAGGCAACGAACAGGCAAATCATTCATGTCGATATAAGTACGACAAAATCGTGTTGGTTCGGGGAAAGCGAAAAACTGATAGAGCAAATATTCGTAGACTACAAGAAATCTTGCCAAAAATTGAAAGCTGGCGGAAATACTGATGTCCCTATTCTTCTTTTTAACGAAGCAGATGCGGTCTTGCAAAAACGCACCGAATTTCGTGGTGGTGGAGTTGAGAAAATAGAGAACGCAATGCAGAATATCCTGCTTGAAAATATGGAAAAGTTTGAGGGTATCCTGATTGCTACGACAAACCTTGTCATAAATCTTGATGCGGCGTTTGAAAGGCGGTTCCTGTTTAAAATAAAGTTCGATAATCCATCTGTCGAGGCAAAAACCGCGATTTGGAGATCGAAGCTTGAATGGCTGCCCGAAAATCAGGCTCAATTATTGGCGAACGAGTATAATTTTTCTGGTGGGGAGATTGATAATGTCGTCAGAAAGGCAACTATGGAAGAAATTCTTACGGGTTCAAGAGTTACAATTAACCGGCTTGAAGAAATCTGCAATACGGAAAAACTGAATAATTCGAACTGTAGTAATAAAGTAGGGTTTCGTGCGTAAAAAAATCAGCCTATCATTTATTGATAGGCTCGTTGTATAATAATAAAGTGAATGGCGCGGGTGTGCGCGAAAGGAGGCTTTATGGCAAAGGAAAGAGTGAAGAAACAGTTTTTAAACGGATATGAGCGTATCTTGAAAATCGATTATATGATTTCGAACTGGAATTATCCGAGCGTTGAGGATTTCGCGAACGAAACTGGAGCTTCCATTCCGACGATAAACCGCGACCTGCGGGATTTGCGTTTGAAATTTGGTGCCGATGAGATATTGCGGTATGACAGGAACAAAAAGGGGTTTTATTACACGCTCCCGTCGTTCCGCATCCCGGCACTGCTCACTTCCGAAAAGCAGATAATTGCCGCTCAGCTTATGTCAAATCTTTTGAATCTGATAAAAGACACTCCGGTTTACAAACAGGCAGTAGAGGTGTTTACTTCGCTTTCTAACGAGATTGATGAGGACACCAAGCTCAACGCCACAAAGCTTTCTAACCGCATACTGTTTTTGGGAATGGAACCAGTTAAGATTGATGATGAGATATGGACAAAGCTGGAGGAAGCCCTCGCGAATAATTATTATGTGAGCTTTAATTATAAAGGTCACAAGGAGAAGTTCAAAGTTCAACCATGGCAGCTTGTATACAGTCAAGGGATGTGGAGCTTGTATGCGTATAATCAGAATCCTGAAATAAAGAAAACACGATTCTATAATCTTCCCGGAATGTACAATCTTGAGATTGATAAGCAGAACACCTTTGAGTTGCCTGCTGATTTTGAGTATACAAAACGCGCAAAAGGAAATTTCCGTCGGTATATTGGCAAAGAAACCTTGCAGTACAAAATAAGGATTACTTCCAACAGAACGTTGGACTTCATCAAAACATACAATTGGGCGGAAGATCAGAAGTTTGAAAAACAGGACGATGGCAGTACGATAATGACTTTTACGAGCAATCAAGACTGGCCGATTTTCAGCTGGGTGATGAGTCACGGAATGTACGCTCAACCGTTGGAACCTGAGTGGCTAGTGAACGAGTGGAAAAAGAATGTGAAGGGAATGGCGCGTTTGGCAAATTGGGTGTAGAATTAAATAAGTGGAGATTTTAGTATGAATATAAGTTTTGAAGTAACAAATCCTGATGAATGGAAAAAACATTTTCCTCCAGCCGGGGGTGATAAACAATGGAAAGATGGATATAGTGCTTTAGAGTTTGCCAGAATTGTTACTGGCACATATAAAGAGAATGATTTTGAAGAAAAACTTCAAACTGTATTTGGAAAAGATTTTAAAATACTGCCTGATGAAATA
>JAEEGG010028714.1_pt1 | contig 10439 bp, 4 predicted proteins | sample 9134161 | NCBI WGS metagenome assembly JAEEGG01 (sample SAMN16246543, study PRJNA631951) | gut metagenome | biome: gut microbiome; feature: rumen; material: CR-attached | host: Bos | place: Iran: Karaj | collected 2018-10 | reverse complement strand
CCGGACCGTAGTGCCAAATGCCGTCGCGGCGATACCTGAGGCACGAAACGGTCATCTTGCCGCCATCTTCGTCGCATTCGACACGCATGTCGATATTGATTTCGTTGATGCTGCCTGATGCCTCGAAATAGAAGTTTTCGGGCTTGTGGCTGTAGATGCGCTCGTCGTAGGAGTCCTCGATGCCCCAACTGTCAACGACCTTGACGGTATCGCTCCATTCCTGCTCTCTCTGCACCAGCTTTGCGAAATCACCTCCGACATAGGGGTCATCTCCAAACATCCCGCACGAAGAGAGCATCAACGAGAGTGCGGCGAGCGATACGGCTGTCGAAAACTTATTCATTGTCGCCCCCTTCCTTGATGGTGAAAGAAGCCCCGTCGGTGGTTTCTAGTCTCAGAATTCCCGCAGTCTTGGAAAAGTAGAGAAATGCGGTGTCGCCTTCGATTTGCTCATTGTAGTTGAGAGCGTCATAGTGAGCCATGTCCATGATGGCAAAAACGCTGTCGTAAGTCACGCCGTTGAAGGTGATTGTATCGAGCATTCTGACAGTCCCTTCTATTCCCATCTCTTCCGGAGTTCCGGTGGAATCAAGTTCTACTAGGAAGCCCGTATTTCCGTAGCTTATGTGCATCGGCATGCTGTGGCTTGTGACAAGACTTTTCTTGTCTTCCTCCTCGCTGACGTTAATGCCGCCATAGAAGTTGACTTCGACGCTCATGATAGGGTAGGTGGATGTGAGGAGTACTGTGCGGTCCTCTTCCTTTGCCACCACGCAGAAATCGCTCCAGTCATCCATGAAGATAGAATCTTGGCTCACGGTCAGGTCAAATTCGAACCCTTCGGAATGCTCGTAATGAACAGTGTTTCCCTTCTTGAATACTTTGGTGGATTTCTGGCAGTCGGCAAGCTTGTATATCGGGTGATAGACCTCGTCGCAGGTGTCGGTGCCAGTAGACCCGCATGCGGTAAAAATTGTGGTACAGGCGGCAATTGCTAGGCCGGCCTTCAGGGCAAATAATGCTCTTTTTTGCATGAAATCCTCCTTTTTTCCCTTTCGCATAAAATAGCAAAAAGATTTTGTTCGAAACCAATTTTGCCTGTATTCCACATTGGAATGTTCCTTGCGGGAGCGGCGTTTCGTGAAAAATTTTGTTCACGTGTGCTATTTGCGGGGTATATTATGGATGTGCTTCCACTCAGTCCTGGTTCTGGAGAAGGGATGCCGGATCGAACCGCGGGGTAGGACTTATTGGGCGCACGCTTTCTATTCCAAAAAGGCACTCGACCTACGGGCCGGGTGTCTTTTTTTACGTGCTTTTTTATGGAGGCTACTTGCGGTTGGGCCTCTTGTAGCCAAACGGCTTCAGCAGGTCGTCGCGAACCTTGCTGGCATAGCCCTTCCTGTTGGATTCCTTGTCCCTCTCTACAGGGGGCATGTCGCACTGGAGCTCTGTCCGGAGCGTTACATCGGTCTTGTAGAGGTACGATCCGGTAGCATACTGGCGACCGTTTGCGGTCCTCACGTAACCGTCCTTGTCCGGTTTCTGCTCGAAGTACAGCGTCATCACGCCGGCGTCGTTTGTGTAGTCCGGATTATCAAGTTCCTGTTCGAACGAGAAGTAGTCTACAAAGTTGCCGAGCGTCGTGTACACCCAGATTTTTACCTTCATTGTCGTGTGGTACAGGGTAGCCTTCGAAATATTGCTGCCCAGGTTCTCCTGGAATTTCGTTGTGCAGTGTTCCTGCACGTATTCCTCCACGGTGTGCTTGTCGCCATTTTCGGAATCGATTCCTTCGTAGTTTACGAGGCCATCCTTGCCGACAAGGTCGTCAAGTGTTGCAAGGCCCAATGTAGGGCGGTACGTGGGGAGCTTGGCATCAATGGCGAGCGTCGGTCCGAGATGCCCGCTGAGGCCCGGGTACGGCTCGTCCCCGCTCCCTTCTTCCGTTTCAAAGTCACCGCCACGCAGGGTCTCGATTTCCTTATCCGCCTTGGAATTGTAGATGGTCACGGCAAATGTCTGGCCTTCCTTCGGCTCGTTCGCGGCGTAGTATTCCTCGGTCTTTTCGCGAGTCACGATTGTTACCGGAGTGACCACGGAAATATCCAGGTCCTTCGAACCCTTCATGATGACCAGTACCGTATCGCTAGCCTCGTTACCGGCCTTGTCGCGGTAGAAGCGGACTATTGCGTTGGCTCCCTTCACCAGGCCTTGCTCAGTTAGCGTATCCATTACTACGGGGCCCTTGCCGTCGTTCCTGTCTACGGTCCACTTTACTTCAACGTAGTTGGCATAGATAATGGCGTTCTCTTCTGGCGAAAGGATTTCCACCTTCGGGGGGATCACGTCGACCACAATATAGATGGACTGGCTGGAGATGTTGCCGAATTCGTTGGCATAGGTGTAGGTCACTTCGTAGCCCACGTTGCCATCGCCATCCTTGACAACCTTGCCCTTGGAATCTAGCGAGTAGCCGACCATGACCGATTCGTTGTTCCTGTCGGTAAAGCGGTAACTCACCATATAGATGGCGCCAGACTCCGATTCCACGGGGGCTCCGGTGAATGCGTCCGCTGTGTAGGAAATCTCGACATACTTCCCGTCAATCTTCGTCTCGTACGAGACCTTGATTTGCTCGTTCACGACATCGCCCTTGGCGTTCGTTACATAGGAAACAGTCACGGTATCGTTCCCGATGACTTCCCTGTAGCTTACGAGCACGAGGCTGTCGTTGTAGGGGATGCGCTTGACGTTACCCGCCGGAGTCTCGTTCAGCGCAATTTTTTCCGATGCAATCTTTCCCATGGTCTTGAACGTCGCCTGCGGTACGGCCATCGTGTCGAACATGACGGCAGAAACGTTCAGATTGCGTTCCTTGTAATTGCAGGTGGAATCCGTGTAGGTGGAATCCAAGATGGGTTCTCTTATCTTGATGGAAATATCGTTCTGCTTCTTGTTCACGTAGAAGGAGGTGTCGCCTTCAGCGGGTTCTTCCGCGATGGTAAAGATGTTGGCATACGGCAGCTTATCGACGGCTGTAGAAACCTGCACTTCAGGAGTCTTTGTGCAGACGAATATCGTTACGTCTTTCACGGCGGGCGTATCCTTCGTCTTGTCGTAATAGGTAAGCGTTATCACATTGTAGCCCTCGTGCAAGTCCGTGAGGGTCGTATCCGGCTGGGGAACGCTGTCACCCATCCACGAAAGCGTAAGTGTCTTGTCGTTTATCTTAATCGGCAAATCCGGATTCGATTCCGAGTAGCTGCCGTTACCCGACTCCGCGTGGGTCACGGTAATCTTGGACGTTTCCACCACGTTCACAATTTCAATCTTCACTTTGGCCACGCTCTTGTTGCCGTCGGTATCGGCAATCTGGACCTTGACCGTGTAGTACTTTTGGCTGTCGGGGAGTGCCTCGTAGTCGAACACCGCGCGAGTCGTAATCACGCCCGTCTGCGCATCGATCTTGAACAGGCTCGAATCGCCACCCACGAGGCTAAAGCTGTTTTCGCAGAATCCGGAATTCTCGCCATCCTGGTCGTAGTAGAGCATCGTGCCGACTGCCGTCCCAATGGGCATATTCTCGGCAACCTGCATGGTCGTATCCTTTACGGAAGGCGGGTCGTTCTCGTCGACAATCAGGATCTGCACCGCGGTCGAATCTTCGCTCGTGCTGTTCGCGCACTTCACAAAGAACACGTAAGAGGACTGCGTCTCGAAATCGAGAACGCCGTTGAGGTATATGCGCGTAGTATCGAACCTGAAGGTAGCGCCCGTATCGCCCGAAACGATGGCACAGTTCTGGATGTCGGAAATGCGCAGTTCATCTATAATCCCGACGAGCGTATCGACCGACGCATTCTCGTTGATGGTGTACTGGAACCTGACAACGTTGATAGTCATCGTCCTTGCAGTATCGCTAATGTCCGGATTGTGGACGTTCGCCACCACGAACTCAAATGTCGTATAGGGCGAGCCGTACTCGTCATGCGCCGGAGTATAATTCAAACTACCGGGGAACTTGATGAAGTCTCCTGCCGCAACGGGAGCCCCGTTGTACGTGAGTGTGCCCGAGGCCGGGAGCGTCTTGACAATCACGCCGTACTTGTTGAGTACGGTCACGCCGTCATTCTCGTATGCCGGGAATGCAGTAATCGGCAAGGTTTCGTTCATCATCACGGTCACAGACGTATCGTGCGAGACAGGCCTCTTGTCGTTATCCACGATGACGTAGTTCATCGAGTAACTGGAATCGGCATTGTGGTCTCCGTCCGGGGTAATGGCAGCCGTCAGGTTAAAGATTTTCACAATAACACTCTCGTCCGCTTCCTCGAGCATGTCGTCCTTCGCGTGGAACACGATGGGCTTTTCCAAATCCCTCGAGAACTGCGGGAACGCCGCATGGCCCGTATCCCTGCCGCACACCGGAATCTCAGTGTAGTTCGATTCCAGCACGTCATTCACGTTGGCAAACGTGCAGGTAGGGTCATCCATGTAGCCGTTGCAAGCGCTAGCGGGCTTCAGAGAGAAACAGTAGTCAAACGTTACGCGGGTCGGTGGATCCTTCGAAAGCACCAGTTTCACCGTATCGCCACGGGCCTCGTTATCCTCGTAGGCCATGGAGCCCACGGCCATGTTGATTACCGGGGGGCTGAACGGCACGTAGCGGAAGTCGCCTGCCTTGAATTCGGAATCTATGGAAATCTTCTTTGCCAGGAGCTGGCCCGCAAAGCGGTAATGCTGCATGAACTTGATGGTGCCGCCCGAAATGTATGTTCCTTGGTAAATGGCATCCTGTGCCGGGAAGCTGATGTCGTTCGGGGTATAGAACAGGAGGTTGCCGGCGTAGTTTGCGTTAGTGACTACGCCGTTCTTGTCCAACACCACAATGTTGTGCTTGCTTCCTCCGATCGTCAGCGAGCCCTTAATGAAGATACGAACATAGCGGTTGCCTGGGTTGTCTATGTAGAGGGTGTCGCAGCCATCCTTGATATTGAGGTCTCCCTTAATAAGGATGTCGTAGAACTGGTTGCTCCCAGACGGAATGCTGATAATGGATGCGGTTCTGCCGGCTTCGTTCGTATTCACGTCAATAACCCAGTCGCCTTCGATGGTTTGGCTGAAATTGTAGTTGTCATCGAACTGCGGAACGTCGAGGTCTGTGTCGATTACGGGAATAGAGGTGTCGGCGCAATTTACGGTCGCACCGCCCCTGGCTGTAGCTTTGTTGAATCTTTCGTAACCGGCATCGCTGCACACCGGCCCTGCCCAGAATACGTTGTCGCTATTAAAGGCGTTCTGCCCTATGGTAATTTGCCCGCCAAAGTGGCTCGGTCCGGTCAATATGGAATCTTGCCCGGTACCGTTGGTGAATGTCCCCCCGAAAGAAAGCGGGCCGCCAATCCTGTGCTTGTCGTTTTCAAGCCTGAATCCGCCCGTGGCACTCCCCGAATGCCCGATGGAATCGGTAATTTCTACATCCTGGTTGGCAAAGACGACGCCATCGGCGCCGATTCCGGTACCCCATAGTTTGTACTTGATAAGCTTTTGCCAGGTGTCGTCCTGCTCTTTGTCCGTCAACGCGTCGGGAGTCGCGCCGAAGTAGAACGGCGTAATTTCCGAGGCGAAAAGTTCCGCCACGCCCCCAAAACATAGGACCAGCACCCCTAGTGCAAACGACAATTTACACTGTTTCATCTCTTTTCTCCTAAAAAAAATATAAGAGGCATCCCGTACGTAAAAAAAATATAATAAAAAAAAGTAAACGTTTGTCAACTATTGTCCCCTTTTATAGACAATTAATCCATAAGTATTGGGGTATGTCGTGGAACTTTTTCCCTATACCGCATTAGATTACTTAATGGCAGGGTGTGCTCCATGGTGGATTAGGGCAAAAAAGGAGTACAAATGAGGATTATCACGCGCAATTTTCTTGCGACGGCAAGCATTCTCGCATTTTGCGGGCTCGCTTCCGCCTACACCGTGTCGGGCAGCGTTTCCGACGAGCAGGGCCAGGCGCTCGGGGGCGTCTCGGTAAGCCTCCTCAAAGAGGGCAAGGCTACCACCACCGACAACCAGGGCAAATTCACTATTCACGAGGATGAACAGGTCGACGCGATTCACGGATTCAACGGGTCCGTCGGGTTCATTAGTGTCAACAACGGCGTGTTCTCGTACTCGCAGGGGAGCAGCACCCCCGTCCATGTGCAGATTTTCAATTCCCTGGGCCACCAGGTCTTCAAGAAAACCCTGCAGGGTTCCGGCATGTTTGACCTGAACCGCGCCATCAAGGCCCGCGGTACCTACTTCGCGCAGGTGAGCGTGGGTAGCGCAAAGCAGAATTTCAAGTTTGCTACGGAAGGCAACTACCTCAGTACCTTCAGCACGCAGAACGCTCTCCTGAAGGATGCCGCCCAGGATGAGGCCATCCGCTTTGTGGCTGAGGGCTTCGACACGCTTACCGTGCCTCTCGGCACCCTAGACACCACGCTCGACGTGAAGCTTAAGGCGACCGCTCCGCAGTTCAAGTTCGGCTACGCGCTCGGCAATGACCCGACCCCGAGTAAGGGTTGCGGCACCAACTCCAGTTTAAGAAAAGTCAAGAGCGTCGAAAACGGCGACCAATTCCAGATTAGGGTGGGTGGCGACACGCGCGACTACTTTATCACCTTGCCCAAGAACTACGACAACAAGAAACCGCACAAGGTATTGTTCGCCCTGCACTGCTACGGCAGCCGCGGTGAAGACTTTGTGCACCACAATCCGGACTATGACCATCCGACCCCGTACTACGGCCAGCAGGTGCTCGACAAGAACGGCGACTACATCTTCGTTTCTCTCGATGCAATCGGTGGCGTATGGACCAAGGGCCAGGGCGACCACGACTTCTTCGCTCAGGCGCTCACCACCATCGAAGAAAACTACTGCATTGACACGAGCCGCGTGTTCATTACGGGCTTCAGTTTCGGCGCCATGTTCAGCTACTCCTTGATGCAAGACATGCAGAGCCGCGTGCGTGCCGCTGCGACATACGCCGTCGCCGATTACAACATCTGGCTCCCCGAAGGCAACAACATGAAGGACCTGCCCATCGCCTGGATGAACGTACATGGCGTAAACGATGGCCGTTGTAATTACGACCGTGCAAAGAACAGCGCCCTTCCGCGCATCCTCAAGCGTAACGGCAAGGCCGACGCGAACGGCGACTTCACCGATGCCAGCAGCGAAAAGCCGCAAGAAGTCAGTGGCAACACCGGGCACGTGTGCTACGACTTCAAGAACGTAGACGAACGCTTCCCCGTCAAGTGGTGCACCTGGCCGGGTGACCACCAGTGGACTGCGCATGACACCGGCAACATGGGCGTCGGCTGGAACTGGGAAAGCACTTGGGTGCCCGAAGCAGTCCACGAGTTCTTCGAGCAGTTCTAGGATTTACACCTCTATAACCAACCCCAGGGTCCACCGGTAACACGGTGGGCCTTTTTTGGTTTATGGGGTGTATTTTATGGGTTCTGTTTAACCCACAGGTTCGGGTGCCACAGCTCTCCGCCATGGACCAGGTCCACGATGGAAGAGTCCTGCATGTTTACAAGGACAATCTTGTCGTGCAGCAGGTCGGCGTTTTGCAGGGATGCGACTACGTAGTCTTCGACCCCCACCCATTCGGTATGGTCGAAGGCGGTCCCTGTCGGGGATGGTACTGCGTCAACAAGATTCCCGAATTCGTCCACTACAAGAATGCGCTGGTGCGGCCTGTACTTTTCGCCGGCAAATTCGACGCCCTGCGCACCGCTCATGTCCAGGAACAGTGTCCTGTTAGTGCCATCTCTCGATAAGGATGCATTGCAGGTCTGGTCGCGGTCGTACCAAACCGAATCTTCTGTGCTCTTGACGGAGCCGTCTTCGTCGTAGGTGATATGGCGCCCCATGAACAGTCCTAGTGCATTGACCATAAAGGTCATGTCTTCTGTAACGCCGCCACTAAAGGTGCCGTCAGTTATCTTTTTTGCCTCTCCGAATGCCCCTGCCCGGAAAGGAACCATCCATGTTCCGCTCTTTTCCCATTTTGAGAAACGGCTTTTGAATTCGGATTCATAATTATCCATGTTCTTGGAGGGCAGGACCAGTGTGGCGTCCACGTAGACAATGACTGTATCCCCATTGGGTAGGATTCTCCATCGTGGGGTAGCCGCGTTAGGAACGTTCAACTTTAGGGGAGCGACCGAACTGCCGATCCGCTTCACGTACAGCTTGGAAGATTCTCCGGCGGGTTCATAGGATGTCGAGAAGGCGACCCATTTCCCGTCGGGCGATACTTCGGGATGGTAGCAGTTGAGCCCTAGGTCCATATCGACCGCTTGTGAATCTAGGAGGCTGAATCCCGGATCGGTGATGTTCCCCATAAAGGCAATGTACTTCAGGTGGCCCGTATCGTCATCCCGGTAGAATAGGTAGCCGTCGGGAATCACTTCGCCGGGAATGTCCAATTCTTGCGGTTCGTCAACGGAGCTTTCAGTACTGCACCCGCAAGTGCAGCATAAAAAGGCGAGCAGGCTGGCCCATGCCGGGCATAATGTCTTACGGGAGAAAAGCATGCGCTTTTACATATTAGAAAAAATTACCGAAATCGTAATATTTGTGTTGGAACGGGCCCTTTTTCTAGGAAAAATAAGAGGAAAGATGCGTGCAATCGTATTGAAACTTGCTCAAATGTTTAGTATATTTGTGGCATGACCAAGTCCATCGAGATACGCGACGCGCACGAGCATAACCTACGCCATGTGAACCTTTCCATTCCCCGCGATTCCATCGTGGTGGTGACCGGCGTTTCCGGTTCGGGCAAGTCGAGCCTCGCGTTTGATACGGTGTTCCAGGAAGGCCAGAGGCGCTTTGTGGAGTCGCTCTCGGCGTACGCGCGCCAGTTCATTGGCCGCATGAAACACCCCGAGGTGGAGAGCGTGCGCGGCATTTCGCCGACGATTTCGATCGACCAGAAGACGGTGAACCGCAACCCGCGTTCGACGGTGGGTACGGTGGTCGAGATTTTGGACCATTACCGCTTGCTTTTTGCGCGCTTGGGTGTGCCGCATTGCCCCGATTGCGGACGCGTGATCCAGGCGCAGACGGTGGACCAGATTGTCGATAATTTGTATGTGAGCGACGAGGGCAAGCAGATTACGGTGATGGCGCCGATTGTGCAGGAGCGCAAGGGCGAATACCGCAAGGAACTCGCTGAACTCAAGGAAAACGGTTTTGTGCGTGCCCGTGTGGATGGCACGATTTACCGCCTGGAAGATGTTCCGGCGCTTGTGCGTTACGAGAAGCATACGATTGAGGCGGTGATTGACCGTTTGTCGCTTGAACGCAAGAACATGAGCCGCTTGCGCGAGGCGCTGGAAGGCGCGCTGAAGCTGACCGATGGGAAACTCGTGAGTTTCTTGCTGTCGGCGGGTGGTTCGGGCAAGGATGGCGCCGGAGATGCATCGCAGGCTGGAACTGCGCCGGCGAAGGAAGAATACCGCTTGCAGGGCACGTTGCTCGCTTGCCCGAAGTGCGGCATCTCCATCCCGGAACTGGAACCGCGATTCTTCAGCTTTAACGACCCGAAGGGCCGTTGCCCTGCCTGTAAGGGCATGGGCGAAAGCTACAAGTTCGATCTGGACTTGATTATCCCGGACAAGACGAAGTCCATCAAGGAAGGCTGCATCGCGACCATCAAGAAGGACGACGGCACGCTGATTTTTAGCGACTTCGGGCGCCGCAACTTGCGCAACATTGCAAACGAGATGCATTTTTCGCTCGATACGCCGTGGAATAAGCTCAAGAAGGCGCAACAGGATGCCGTTTTGTACGGCACGCCGAGCGAATCGGAACGCGGGATTATCCCGATTATGCAGGAACTGTGGGACATGTGGCACATCTACCACTTCCGCAAGTACATGCAGATAGGCATTTGCCCCGAATGCCACGGCACGCGTATCAACCGCACGGCGAACGCGGTCACGTTCCACGGGCATAACCTGACCGAGATGACGGAATGGTCCGTCGAGAAGTCGGTGGAATTTTTCAACAAGCTCGACTTGTCCGAGAAGGAAAAGCGAATTGGCAAGGAAATCCTGAAGGAAATTCGTGGGCGACTTTCTTTTTTGAATGCGGTGGGGCTTGGCTACCTGAATATCAACCGCAAGGCTTCTACATTGAGTGGCGGCGAGGCCCAACGCATACGCTTGGCAAGCGCCGTGGGTGCCGGTTTGCAGGGTGTGCTTTACGTGCTTGATGAGCCGAGCATTGGGCTCCACCCGCGCGACAACGATAAGTTGCTCGGAATGCTGGAGCATTTGCGCGCGCAGGGCAACTCCCTGATTATCGTGGAGCATGACGAAGACACCATGCGCCATGCGGACTGCGTGATTGACGTGGGGCCAGGTGCCGGTGTG
>JAEEGG010028704.1_pt1 | contig 10443 bp, 4 predicted proteins | sample 9134161 | NCBI WGS metagenome assembly JAEEGG01 (sample SAMN16246543, study PRJNA631951) | gut metagenome | biome: gut microbiome; feature: rumen; material: CR-attached | host: Bos | place: Iran: Karaj | collected 2018-10 | reverse complement strand
CACCTGGCACCAACTACCTGATTGTGACCCAAACAGCACTTGGCGACGCAGCCAGCAAAACCAAAGACGGATGTGTGTCGTTAGGTTTCTGGGTAAACCCGACCGTGGCCAACACCCAGTATCCCAACATCAACACGTTCTACAGTGTACTCTTCACATTGTACAACAATGCTTCAATTGGTGACGTGACATGGCCCATGTTCTCCGTGAACAAACGCCTCTGGATGCAGATTAACACCGCTGGAGCCTGGGACGACTTTGGCGATGCCGAAAACGTGAACGGAACCAATCTTGTCGATGTGACTTGGCTTGACCAGCACACCGAGGACCAGGAAGCGCAGACTGAGGCCGGCGAGGACACCATCATCAGTGTGCCGACCCCCTTCGACGACAACTGGCACTATGTGGGTTTGTCGTTCAACTCCGAAGAAGGCACCACAAGCCTGTATGTAGATGCAGAGTTGAAGAACAAATGGGTGAACAAGGACGGTTTCTACGGCACGGAAGATTTCTTCGGCCAATTGAAGCAGTACAAGTACGACTACCTTGTGCTTGGCGGTATAGCCCAATGGCACTGGAACGATCCCGACCCCGCATTCGCTTACGATGACTTCACTGTTTATGCGGGTGAGTTAACCTCTGCCCAACAGGAATTAGTGATGAAAATCAAGAGCGGACAAGTGGATGACGACACTCGTCTTGCCGTGGCTCAGTCAGAATATCTGGCCGCCATGTCGGAATATGAAGACTTCTCAGTGGAACTGGGTAACTACGGTGCCCTTGCCGAAACAATCGGCGACCAGGTAATGGGTATTGACGATGCCCTCTACAGTTCCCCAACAGTGGAAGGCTATCAAGAAGGCGCCAAGCAGATTATTGCCTTGGTAGAACTTGCTTCCAGCATAGTGAAGGGTATCGACGGCACAAGAGCGACGATAGAAACGGAGAAGGAATACGCTGCCAACACCAGTTACCCTGGTCTTGACGCCTATCTGACTGCACTGAACGAGGCAGAGACACTTATGACCGACCCGACCACAACCGAGGAAGTGAACAACGCCAACACCATCATCAACAAAGCCAAGGTGGCCTATGTGACCTCTCAAGAGATACCATCAGACGGCACTGGCATCAACATCACTGCCATTGTGCTTCATCCCTGGTTCTGCAATCCAGACGCTGAACCGACAGGCGGTGACGGTGTGTATGCTTTCCCATACGCAGAAAGCCATTCCTATGCCAACAACACCACTCCTTCGGATTACAACTCCACAGGTTGGGTAAACGGCAACACCTTCAGTGTTGACGATGCCCGTGTGAACTGGACAGAAGGACGCATCTGTTGGAACGACTGGCATGCCAAGGCCATCGCAGGTACACTCGACATCCATCAAGACCTCATCAATCTGCCTGCAGGCTATTATAGCGTGAGCGCAGACCTCGTGTCCAATGTCATTGGCGACCAGCACACCTACGCTTTGAGCAATGGTGTGAAGAAAGTGTCAGCACCACTGAACTACGATGGCTGGGGCGCTGAGAACTGGACTACCCTCTCCACCGACAAGGTTTATGTAGGTGAGGATGGTACGCTGACCATAGGAACAGAATCAACTGCCACTGGCGTAGCATACGCAGGTTTCTTCTGTGTGACCAACTTTGTGCTGACATACTACGGCACAGAGGTTGACCTTACCGCAGACCTGAAGGCCAAGGAGGCAGAAGTAGAGGAAGTGATTGCCCAGTTGATGCTGACTGGCGACAAGACCAACGCAGAGAAGAAAGTAGAAGAAATCGCAGCTGGCGACAACACTTATAACGCCATCGCTCAACTCACCGACCTCATCTCTGAAATCAACGCCACCCTCGCCCAAGAGCAGGCATTCACTGCCGCCGACGACTTAAACACTCTTGCATCACAAGCCACGTCAACCAACGTGAAGGCAGTTTACAACGCAGGTAGCACCAATATCGGTACAGCACTCTCCGCTGAGACTGCCACAGTAGACGACCTTCCTGCCCTCAACGCACTGGCCAGCGCCATCCGCGCCTACTGCGCCGTGCTCGCATCCGCAGAGGAATGGGACAACACTGACGTAACAACACTTTACACTGAACAGATTGGTGGCATCAGCACTGCCGATGAACCCACTATCGTAGGTTACAAAGACGCCTTGCTTGGTCTGATGAAAACGACAGTATCCAGTAAAGACGCTTCCGAATCCACGCCTGTGGAAATCACCTTCGCCCTGAACAACCCGTCGTTCGCCACTGACAACGCCGAGGGATGGACCATCAACCAAGGAACACAAGGCGTAGCTTATCAGGAATGTGAGTTCTTCAACCAGAACTTCAACATCAACCAGGCTATCACAGGCCTTCCCGCTGGTTACTACCGTGTGGCTGTTCAAGGTTTTTACCGTGACGGAACATGTGAAGAGGCCTACAACAAGGCCAACACCGAGCCAGAGCAAGAGCAAGGGGAAGCGGCCATTGAGGTGCTTTCATCCCGCCGCTATGCAGGTTCGAACGTTCTCAACGCCATGCTTTATGCCAACAACGGCTCGTTCGACAACACCACTCCAATCATGTCGTGGGCAACATTCAACACCACTGGCGTGGAATTCAACGGTTACTGGAGTCCCAATGCATCAGACGAAACCGTAGATGCAGAACATGTAATTTACTTCGCCAACACGATGGAGGCCGCCAACTACCTCTTCAATGCAGGACAGAACGTGGACGGCAACGTGGTTGACATCTATCTTGAGGAAGGCAACACACTGACAGTAGGAATCTACAAATTCACTACTATCGCCAACGACTGGACCATTTTCGATAACTTCCACCTCTACTACCTCGGTACAGAGACACCGACCGGCATCGACGCTCCACAGGTTGTCAATGGTAGTTCACAGGTTGCCGAAGCCGCCTACTATGACCTCAGCGGTGCACGCATCGCAGCACCAGCCAAGGGAGTGAACATCATGCGCCAGCGCATGGCAGACGGCACTGTACGTACGGTGAAAGTCCTCGTGAAATAAACTCAAAAAGCGAAACACGAAGCAATACTGATTTCTATTTCGCGTTAATCATTTAGACAAGAGGTGGGTGTACTTATCAACATCAAGTCCCCACCTCTTTTTCATATCACCCTAAAAACAGTCCTTTCAAAGGACATAGAATCAACACCTCCCGATGATGAGAAGAACCTTCTATCTGTTGACATGTTTTTTCGTTTTCAGTATTGGCCAAGCACAGGTTGCTCCAGAACTGCAAGTCAAGGAAATCACTCTCCAAAACGGCATGACCGTTTGGCTCAATGAAGACCACTCCCAACCCAAGGTTTTTGGCGCAGTGGTGGTGAAGGCTGGTTCCAAGGACTGCCCCGACACCGGTATCGCCCACTATTTCGAGCATATCATGTTCAAAGGCACCGACCGCATGGGCACGACGGACTATATCGCTGAGAAGCCCTGGTTGGACTCCATCTCAGCACAATACGACCTGCTCAGCCAAGCCCAAGCCCCAACAGAAAGAACAGCCATTCAGAAACACATCAATCAGTTGAGTCTCAAGGCCGCCGAGTACATGATTCCCAATGAGTTCAACCGCCTTATCACCCTCTATGGTGGTAGCGGACTTAATGCGGCGACGAGTTACGACGTGACCTATTATCACAATTCGTTTCTACCCCAGTACATCGCCCAATGGTGTGTGTTGAATTCCGAACGTCTTCTCCACCCTGTGTTCCGTGGTTTCCAAGGAGAGTTGGAGAATGTCTATGAAGAGAAAAACCGTACTTCTGACCTCGCAGGAGATGCCATAGAAAGAATATTCGGCACAATTTTCAAGACACAGCCGTACGCCTACCCCATCCTCGGTTCAACAGAAAGCCTCAAGAATCCCCAGCTATCGATGATGGAGGAGTTTTACAAGAAATACTATGTAGCATCGAACATGGGGTTGATTCTCTGTGGCGACATCATTCCCGACGCATCGCTGACCACGTTACTTGAAGAGACTTTCGGGCGCATACCAAGAGGTGTAGTTCCCCAACGCGCCACCAGCCCTATGCCCGACATCGCCAGAAACGAAGTCTGCAAAGTGACCTTTCCCATTCCGCTCATCGGTATTGAAGCTTTGGTGTTCAAGGCACCCACAGACTTTGAGCCCGATGCCAATGCCCTTAATTTGGCGAACATGCTCTTATCAAACGAGAAGGCAGGTCTGCTTGATTCCTTGGTGAACGAACACCACCTCATGGCAGCAGAAGCCACCAGCATGACACTTGCTGACGCTGGGGGCACTGCCATACTTATCGTACCCAAGTTGATGGGTAAGATGAAGAAAGCGGAAGCACTCTGTATGAAACAGGTAGAGCATATCATCAACGGTGAGTTCAGCACCATTCAATTGGAATCGCTGAAACAAGAGATGATCATGGAGGCACAACGGAACCTTGAGAACATTGACTCCCGTTCAGAAGTCATGATTGACGTGTTCTCCAAAGGACACCACTGGCAAGACATGATGGACAAGATTGAAGCCATCAAGCGACTGAGCAAGGAAGATGTGATGCAAGCGGCACGCAAATACTACAATGCCAATCACATCACCTTCAAGAAAAAGTTCGGAACGCCCAAGAAAGAGACCCTCAGCCAGCCTGGCTATACCCCCATCAGTCCAAAAAACATCGACGCCAAATCTCAACTTGCACTGGAACTGGAACAAATGCCTATAGGAAATGCAGATATACGTTTGGTCGATTTTGAACGAGACGCCAGCATCATACCGCTCAACAACCATTCCACATTATATTATAAAGAGAATCCTGTCAACGATATCTTCACATTGGCCCTTCGATTCAAAGACGGAATACTCCATACGCCCAAACTGGAAGTCTTGGACAGTTACCTAAGCGCCATCGGCACCGACTCCCTCAGCAAACAGCAAATGGAACAAGCATGGCAACGACTTGGGGTAACCATGAACATCAACGCAGGCAACAAAACATTCGTTTTCAGTCTGACAGGTCCCGACAATCAGCTTGAGACAGCGCTTGTCTTGCTTGCACACTTCCTCCGTGAGGCCAAAGGAGATGAAAAAGCCCTGGATGACTTGCGCTCAGACGACAAGGTGAACCGTAAGGGCTTCGGAAAGCAGAAAGAAGACGTGATGCCAGCCATCATCCAGCGCATCGCCTTCGGGACTCAATCCACTTACTTGCGACACCTATCCCGCGCTGAGGTCAAATCTCTTTCCGATGACGAATTGATGGCTTTATTCCATGAATTGCAAACCTATGATTGCGAGATTATCTACTGTGGCAAGCAACCTCAACAGACAGTCGTCCAGCTGTCGAAAAGCATTTTGCCACTTGAGCAGTGCCAGAAGATGATGGCTGACACATACCGACCCTTGCAATCATACCAGGAACCCACTATATTCTTCTATGATGTACCAGGGTCGCGCCAGAACGATGTCATCAGTTATGAATGGTTGAGTCCGATGCCTACTGAGCAGGAACGTGCCTTCCTTCTTCTTTGGGAGAATTATTTCGGTGGTGGCATGTCGTCAGTCTTGTTCCAGAATGTGCGTGAATTCCGTTCCCTCGCCTACTCCACCTCAGGAACCAGCATTACAACCAACCTTCCCACCCATCCCAATGAACCTTTGGCCTACATCACTGCCACAGGTACACAAGCGGATAAGACGATTGAGGTCATGACTGTGGTAGATTCCCTGTTGCAAAGTATGCCCATGAAGGAGGAGAACCTGTACGCCATTCGTCAAAACGTTCTGAACGACATCCAGAACAGTTACCCCAACTTCAGAGGCATACCTGTCTATGTCGCCAACCAACGACTCAACGGCTACACTCTCGACCAGAACACATCAACAGTGAAATGGCTTCCCGCTCTATCGGCCAATGACATCGTGGATTTCCATCGTCGCCACATTGCAGGAAACCGACGCGTTTGGATGGTTATCGGGAGCAAGAAACAGACAGATTTCAATGCACTGGCAAAATTCGGCAAAATTGTGGAACTGAGCAAAGAAGATGTGTATAGATAAGGGGGACTATAAAAGAACTTTCTGGATATTCAGGAGAATTTCTTCTGCAAATGGTTCCCAAAAACCAACGAGAGGCGGCCAAACGGTCGCCTCTCGTTTCTGAATAATATGATGTCTACATTCTATTGCAACAAGTCAGTCTTTCTTACTTGAGGATGGCTTTAAGCCGATTTTCGGCCTTTTCAATCATGTCGAGTGTACCACTGCCAGGCAAACGAAGGCGGAAGTAATGAGTGATGTTTTGGTCTGCATAGTAGTCAGGGAGGAAAGTCTTGCCTGCGTAGTTGAGTGTATAGACATTGGCGAACGCTCCGTCAGGATTATTGATGTCGGCATTGTTGGCGAATCGTCGCGACATCTCGTATGGCACAGCGTTGCTGGCTCCATTCAGTGTGATGCCGTTGAGCGAGGGGTCGAGTTCGATGGTGGCGTCGTTCCAGTTCTCCACATTCTGTGTGGCCATCACCAATGGTCCATACATCAGTGAACCTAACCAAAGAGGTTCAAACTCCGTACGAGTCTCGTTCTTTCCCGTAGCCGCGATTTCCATCTTATCTGCGCCATAGTCGATATGCGGAGTGAAAGGCATCACCACCTCCACCACATCTTTCTTGCTCCACTTGCGAGAAGGTATCTCCACGTATGTGCCTGGCTGGTAGTTCTGAGCCACTTCCTTGCCGTTGAGTTTGACAGAGAAGCCCTCAGTTGCCCAATACGGCACACGCAGTTTCATAGAGAAAGTGCCCTTGCCTTTGAGCACACGCAGGGTGCTCTTCTCTGCCGGCCACTCACACTGCTGTTGCAAAGTGATTCCCTGTTCTGTCCATTCTGCCGTGGTAGGCATATAGAGCGCCACCCAGATTGCAGAGACGATCTACTACAATGTCAACGGTACACGCATCGCCGCTCCTGTAAAGGGCATCAACATCATGCGCCAACGCATGGCCGACGGCACCGTACGTACCGTGAAGATACTGGTGAAGTAATCACAACAAAAGCAAAGCCCAACCTAATGGAATCTGATGTTCCGCTACGGCTGATACAGACAACGGGAGGGGCTCGACCACAGCGGTCGAGCCCCTCCTTCAACTATCCGGATGACCAGACATCAGTTTTTATTCGTCATCCTTCAATTATCTCTCGAATATCAGCGTGTATTCCCTTTCGGCACGTACCTTTCCATCCGGTGTGAGGATAGTGATCTTCACTGTGTGTGGCTTTCCGTCAAACAGTTGGTCCACATTTGTCAAACGAATGTAATAGGAGTTCTGAAGAGCTCCGGTGATGGGCAAGTCGTCCAAAGTCACATCAGTGAAGTAACGGTCGGTGAAGATGGATGTACCACCTGTATATTCCGATAGTCTCCAAGGACGCTCATCATAGAGGTCTGTCCATGAGTAGTAAGTGGAGTCCTCGCTGAACACCGTATGTACGGTACCATTGGTGGTGGGCCAGTTGGACAGGTCTTTCACCCATTCCACGCTCCATTTCTCCTCTCCGTTGGGCTGGTTGGGCTCATCCGTGAAGTTCACATACACACGGTTCACGTTCTTGCGGAAAGAGAAATAGTCGTTTGCGAAACGAAGGGCCATCACGCCGCACTCATCCCAAACGCTACCATAGTTGGAAGCATAATCCTGCAATTTCTCATCAAGGAATCCCACGGTGCGGTCTGTTCCCAAATAAGTGTGGCCCTCCCTGTTGAGATACTCGCTCAAGGCTTCGGAGGAATCGAAGTCGAAAGCTCCGTTCACGTATCCGCTCACGTCATATCCCACGCAACCGAACTTAATGTCGAGGGTCTTCGACAACTTGGCAGACCAGTCGATGATATCTCGGGCAACAGCGTCAGCTTCCTCGTCCATACTTCCTGAGTTATCCACCAAGAACACGAGGTCGGCAGCAGCCACCTGACCAGTCTTCTCGTCAATGGTATTGACCACAGTGAAACCCTTGGGCTTACCGTCAATGGAAAGCCATACATTCTGGTTGCTTAAAGCCGTTCCATAGAGACGAACCCATTCTGACAGCTCATTTGGATTCTGAATACCAGTAAGGTCGATGCGGATAACTGTTCTTCCATTGACTTCCTCCACCGTGTAAACCAGATTCGGGATCACCGTATTGGCCTCACCGGGCAAGGTCGGATTCTGCTTGGCCTCGGTATCACTCGGTATTCCAGGAACCAACGACTTGTCGTCGTCATCGTCGCTGCTACAGGAGGTGAACACAAAAGCCGCGCAGAGCAACGACATGAATGCAATTAGAAATCTGTTCTTCATAATTATTATGATTAGACAGGGACTTTTTGAACCTTTTCCCGTCTCATAAATGCCGCAAGCCCCTATTAGCGGCAACAAAGACTCCAAATAGTTATTTGCAAAGATATGAAATCAAGTAGCCCAAGTTGTTTCATAATCACAAACATATTATGTCATTTTTGCAGAAACTGCGATTTGCGCGCTTTATTTTAGAGAAATGATGTACTTTTGCAAATATGAAACACCTGATTATCGTCTCCGCCCCGATGTTCGTGAGTGGCATCGTCATGATTGTGCTTCTCTTGGATTTGTTGCAGCATCCCTCTCGCGCGTTACGCGCACTTGTCGTGTTCATGGGAGTGGCGACATTGCTATACATGGCACATTGTGTCTATTTTCTTCATGAAACACCACTCATTCCCTTTACTGACACCATTTACAGCACTGCCAATCCCATGGTGTTCCCACTTTATTACATCTACATCAAATGCCTTACGGATTATCAGGTACGTAAGAAGGACATTACCCTGCTGACCATTCCTTCTATAGTCTGTGGCCTGGCTGTGGGAATCATCTATCTGATGATGAACGAACAACAACTTGCTTCCTTTATTGATGGTTATCTCTACAAAAGGGCATTGACGGGTGCAAGCGGTGTAGTTGGTGCGCAGATTGCGGCTCATCAAGCCGTGAAAATACTGTTCGGTTTAGAGATAATCCCTATTCTATGGTTGGGCCTGCAGCGTATCCGCAACTTCGACAAGTTATTAGTCCAAAACTATTCTTCTGCTGATGACATGAAGTTGACATGGGTGAAGGTGGTGTTATTGGTATTCGTGAGCGCATGTCTCATCTCCTTCACCATCAACATCATCGGCCGGCATAGGTTCGCTGACAACCTCGACTTGCTGGCTATCCCTTCGGTCTTCTTCTCGCTGCTAATCTTCACAATTGGTTATGTGGGCATGAAACAAAAGGGTATAGAGGAACTGGATAAACTGTTGGAAGTTCAGGAGGAAACATCCAAGACGGTTGCCTTGAATCAAGTCAACCCAAGAGGAGGGGCGCTGTCTGGCATGACGTCAGTAGGCGAAATAGATGTGGCTGACGACACTAAGATAACCTCACTCAGACAACGCATCGAGGCTTTGATGAGTGAGAAGAAACTGTACTTGCAGCCACAGTTGAAACTGAACGATCTGGTAAGAGCGCTCAGTTCAAACCGCAACTATGTATATCAAGTCATCAATGTTGACATGGGCATGTCGTTCTCGGAGTATGTGAACCGACTGCGCATCGAACATGCGAAGCAGTTGATGAAGTTCAATCCGACGCTTTCTTTCGCCGACATCGCCATCAAATCGGGATTCTCAAGTAGTGTGTCGTTTTATAGGAACTTCCGACTCTATGTGGGCTGTTCGCCACAAGAGTACAGGAGTGGCAAAACGCTATAACACCTACTTGAGCACTGCCTTGAGGCGTTTCTCTGCCTTTTCTATCATGTCGAGGGTGCCGCTGCCGTCGCTGACATACTTCACCACCATTTCCGCATATTCAATCGCTCCCTTGAGTTCCTTGGAAGGATTCTTCACCGCATTGGCCTTCTCCACAAGAGGAAGCAAGTTGTCCATGTCCTCCAGTTCAGGAAGGTTGCCGGGACGCATGGTGTTGATGGCCGCATTCAGAGCGGCAGTGGCCTTATCGACAGCGGCTTGGTCTGCAGAGAGCTCGGGATCGTCGAGAATACGCTGTGCGTAAGCCAGTTGCTCCATCATGCGCTGGAAGCCGTGTTTAGCCCAAGGCGCGTATTCCGGCACCTTGACCTCCATAGCGTTCCATCTTCCCTGAGCGTCTCTTCGTGTCTTGGCCTCGACCATCGTCTCACGCAATGCAGAGATATCCACACCAGCCTCACCAAACATATTCACCACCTCAGGTGTGCCAGGCAAACGAAGGCGGAAGTAATGAGTGATGTTTCGGTCTGCGTAGTAGTCTGGAAGGAAAGTCTTGCCAGCATAGTTGAGTGTATAGACATTGGCGAACGCTCCGTCAGGATTATTGATGTCGGCATTGTTGGCGAATCGTCGCGACATCTCGTATGGCACAG
>JAEEGG010028698.1_pt1 | contig 10444 bp, 10 predicted proteins | sample 9134161 | NCBI WGS metagenome assembly JAEEGG01 (sample SAMN16246543, study PRJNA631951) | gut metagenome | biome: gut microbiome; feature: rumen; material: CR-attached | host: Bos | place: Iran: Karaj | collected 2018-10 | reverse complement strand
ACGCTTATAAACCTCTCGCTGAGGGAGTTTCAGCAAGAGCGAGAGTTGCCCGATGCAATAGGTCACAAACTCAAGCGTCCGATTATCCATACCCCAAATATACATTATTCAGGCAAAAATCGCCAAATAGCCTATATGTGAAACAACAAAGTCCGCCGTACAAGTAGATTTTTTCTTCAAATTTTGTCAAAAACGAACTTTTTTGTAAACTTTTTGTGCCAGCCACCATTTTTTATGTTATTTTTAAAGAGTAAAAGAGTTTTTGCTCTTGTTCTCCATGCGAAATCTCGACCATTTCCCTAAACGAGGACAAGGCGAACGCTCACGCAGGTATGCCGTTTTGCGGTGTATCTCGGTTTGTCGTGACCGGCTTTTCAACCGGTCTTTGGTCTAGTGACCAAGGGCAACAGCCCGTTTGGGGCGTGGGTCGTTTGCGTTTATCGTTTAGAGGCAGTCGAGAGCCCCGCATGGATAAATGCAACGATCTGCGCCTTTTTTGTATCCACACATAATTTGGCGAAGTTCTTTGCAGAACGAGGCGAACTCCATAGATGTAAACGATGGAGATTATCATGGCTAAAAAAACAGAAAAATCAGCCGGATTATGTGCAGACATCCAACGAATTTTCCAAGATGTCGCAAAAGAAAACGGTTTTTCATTAAAACTCAATTCAAAATCATTTTCGATTTATTATGAAAAATGGCACTCCATTGAATTTCTCTTTCAATGGCAAAAAGATCATTTTGTCGGAAAGTTTGTCAGTTACAATTCAAAAGGCGAATGGAAAGCAAGCCAAGCAATAGTTTCCATCTGGAACTACACCAACGCCATAGAATTTCTTAATGCTTTTAAAATCCTTTTTGACATGCCTGCAAAACGCAAGAAAAAATAAACATCTTGTTTTTTTGTTGGATATCGAAAAGCACAAAAACTTAATTCAACATGTGAGAAAAAAAATGAAAAAAAAATTCAATCTTTTCGTTGCCGCAATTATGTCAATTGTCGGAACAGGTTTATTCACCGCTTGCGGCAGTGATTCGTTCACCGATTCACGTGATGGTCAAAAATACAAGACCGTCAAAATTGGCGAACAAATTTGGATGGCCGAAAACTTGAGATATAAAACAGAAAACGCTAAATGTCCAGACAATGATCCTGAATTGTGCCAACAATATGGAAGTCTCTATAATGTGACATATTTATTTCTGCATGATAAAGATTTTATTCGAGGTATGATATGGAATTACCAAAAAGGCAACCCGCCTTTGGATGCATGCCCCGAAGGATGGCGCTTGCCAGATGAAACTGATTTTCAAAAGTTAATTACTTATACAGATTCTATTACGCAAAAGAAAATTGGAACAGGAAAAGCTTTGAAATCCAAAGAAGGATGGAATGATGCTAATGGAATAGACGCAGTTGGATTTAACGCAAAACCAGCTTTTAAAGACGAGCAAAAGGTTTCTTATCTCGCAATTCCAATATTGCCACCTTTGGGAAACGACGGAATCGTTTTAGACAAGTCGGTGAATATCGAACTAAAAAAAATGAGAACTGAGATATATAAAAAGTTTGATTCTGAAGTTCTTGAAACCGTTGAAAGTTACGACCAAAGTATTAGATGTATAAAAAAAGATTCTATTCACGAAAAAGGAATGCAAACTTTCTTGGCGCAATTCTTTAGCAGTGTTGTCCAAAGCATTGAAAAAAACTTGAATGATTCTCTAAAAATCTCTAGTGGACTATGGAGTGAACAGCCGCCAGTTACAACAATCAATCACAGAATTTATTTTGATGTAGATAAGGAATATTACAAAAATTTTTCCGATAGAATGCGTAAATCAAACATTTCTATAGAAAATAAAGTTGCTATAAAAAAATGTCCAGCACAAAGCAAATGGACTTTTACGGTAGAACGTTTAGGAGAAGACAATATTTATCTTTCAAAATACAAATGCACTTTGGTAGAACCTGAAAACGAAGCCTGTAAAGAGATTGTTTCTAGAGATGTTGTTTCTAGATTGAATAATGATGACTGCATTAATATTCAACCAAATATAGTCGAAAAGGGGAAAGACATAAAGAAAAATAAATCTTTAGACAGGCTCCTTTCAGGCAAAGAATAACATCATTAAAAGAGGATAATGTCATGCTTTCGCGCACAATGTTAGCTTTTAGTAGCTTACTTTGCCTTTTTCTTTGCTCATGCTCTAATCATGAAGAGGCCGCTTGCAATTTAGTAACAGACCTCTTAAAAGAAAATTTTGGAGATACTTTCAAAGAATTGGGTATGGAAACGGCAAAATGCAAGGCTGTTGAACTAGGGGAACCTGTTCGTAGTGGATATTACCATAACGCAAAAGCCTATTTGGATAATGGAAAAACACTTCGAATTACCGTTGAAACAAAGTGGGATTCTGTTTATGTACAAATTCCTAATGAATCAATCTTTGGCAACGAATGATTATATTCCATAGTTCAAACATACTATTACTAAGTCTATGCTTATCCCAAATACTTTATGCAGCTAGCAACACGCTAGTTGACTCTAGAGATGGAAGACGGTATAAAACAATCAAAATAGATAAGCAAGTGTGGATGGCGGAAAACTTAAAATATAAGGTTTCCCCATCTTACTGTTTTAGAGATATAGAAAGTAATTGTCAAAAATACGGAAGAATGTATCCATGGCATGTGGCAATGAAATTACCCGCAAAAAAAGCCTATGATAATGAAAATGTGACGAATTATGTTAATTCTGTCCACCAAGGACTTTGCCCTGCTGGATGGCATGTTCCCTCAGCAGCCGATTTTGACACCCTTTATGCACATGCTTACGATGAAAGTCCTTCTACAAGAAAGCTTTCGACTGATCCAGCAGAAAGGTTCATTTTAAATCCTAAAGGTTTTAATTTGAAATATGCCGGACAGTTGATGATTTGGGGCTATGAATATTACATGGGCTATAAAGAAATTGATCCAACAGCCGGAGCTCGTTTTTTTAGAACGGGAAAAAGAGGCGAATATCCATTAAGTTTTGTCTATAAGGATTTCAATCATTTTGTTTCATTTACAACCACCGAAGCAGAAGAGTCTACTGTATTGGTTTACGCAGTGTATTCAGATCAATACAACTTTAGCATGGGAGCAAATCGAATCTATAGAGGAGCCTCAGCAGAGTACTTACGCTGCATAAAAGATTTTGAATGCCCTAAAGGCGAAGAATTTTATGAAGGAATTTGTCAAAAACCGTTCGATTGCTCTGAATATGAGTATGCTGTTGACAAATGGAATTGCGAAACGCTACCTGATAATGCTCATAGAAATAAAGGTCTCGGGTTCAAATGTGATAAAGGATTTGACAAAGTCAAGGAAGATGATGAATATGTATGCAAGAAACCTGCAACCTGTGACGAATACGAGTATGCAGTAGATAAATGGAATTGCGAAATGTTACCTGATAATGCTCATAGAAATAAAAGTTTGGGGTTTTCATGCAATAATGGGTATAGCAGAGTAAAGAAAGATGATGTTATTGAATGCATGAAACCATATGATTGTAAAGAAACTGAATATGCAATAGGCAAATTTGAATGCATGCCCCTTCCTGAAAACGCACATCGTAAAGCAAACGAAAAAACAGGATATGAATGTGATGAAGGATATGACAGTGTTGAGATAGGTCTTTTCTCATACTGCAGAAAACCCTATGAATGTAAAGAGAATGAATACTCTGTGGATAAATACAAATGTGGAAAATTACCCCAAAACGCACATAGAAATGAAGAAATTGGCTTTACATGTAATGGCGGTTATGATGAAATACATGACGGCGAAACAATTTCTTGTGAAAAGGGGTATGTCTGTGCTGAAACGGAATATGCGGTAGATGTAAAGAATTGCGCTCCCTTGCCGGATTTTGCAACGAGAAATGAGAAAGAAGGCTTTTCTTGTAATGAAGGCTACGCTCTTTATCAAGGAGAATGTTATCCGATCTCTCCAGAATCTTATTGATAAAGAGTGCTTAAGCGGTTTCGCGTTAGGGATAGTGACCCCTTGGGGCGAAGACTTGCGGGCAGTTCTAGTCGGAAATTTTTGAGAGCAAGGCTTCGTTGCAAGAGCTACGCGGGTGTGCCGAAGGTGCGACCGGGTAGCCTTGCAATATAGCCCGACCGCACATATATGTGCGGGAACGCCCAAATGATTTTTTTAGAAACATGGCCGCGAAATCAACACCAGCGACAAATGCATAGGTTGAGAGTCGCACCCAAGCTTGCTTGGGCATGACCGAGACCAGCATTTGGCACGAAGTGCAAAAGTTCGAAATCGGTCGTAACTTCAGCAACAAGTTGTGGAACGCCTGCCGCTTCCTTTACCCGCAGCTCGAACAGGCCGGCGCCCTCGCCGCCGAGCTCCCGATGGACAAGAGCTTGTTCGCACTCGAAGACAAGTGGATTCTTAGCCGCCTGCAGACGACCATCAAGGACGCCACCCGCATGCTCGAAGAATACCACTTCGCCGAACTCGCCGGGTTCCTGTACCGCTTCGTGTGGGACGACGTGTGCTCCAGCTACTTGGAAATCAAGAAGGCCGTGATCAACAGCGAAACGCTCACCGCCGAAAAGAAGAACGCGATGGCCATCCTCAGCTACGTGCTGAAGAACGTGCTCGACCTGTTGCACCCGGTGATGCCGTTCATTACCGAAGAGCTCAACAGCATCCTGTTCCAGGGCAGCGAAATGGTCATCAGCCGCGCTTGGCCCAAGGCCAACGAATCGCTCATTGACGCCAAGATCGAAGCCGCATTCGACCAGGCATTCGCCGTGGTGGAAAGCGTGCGTGGCGTGCGTGGCCGCTACAACGTGAGCCCCGCTACCAAGCTGAACGCCGTGGTGAGCGTCGACGATGCCGCAACGGAAGCCAGCGTGAAGGACTGCATGGCAATCATCACCGAGCTTTCGGGTCTTTCTGACCTGAGCGTTGCCGTGAAGGCCGCCAAGCCGAAGTTCAGCGCCAGCGCCGTGGTGCCCGGTGGCGAACTCTACATCCCGCTGGAAGGTATCCTCGACCCGGCTGCAGAAATCGCTCGCCTGGAAAAAGAGATTGAAAAGGCCAAGGCATTCGCCGCCAGCATCGAGAAGAAGCTTTCGAACCAGAAGTTCGTCAGCGGTGCTCCCGAAGCCGTCGTGAACGCCGAACGCACCAAGCTCGCTACGCAACAAGACATTATTGCGAAGAACGAAGCTGCGCTGAAGGAACTGAAGTAAGCCCAACTTTCAAACTTGCAGATAATATCCTGTCACATAAAACGTGGCAGGATATTTTTTTAATTAGATTCCTTAAATTTTTCAGTTTCACGGCACTTGGGGTCGTCGTAAAAAATCGCGTATTGGATCGCCCAGGGTCGTCCCTCTGGCGTTCGATAGTCTGGCATATAAATAAACTTCCTTCCATCGAAATCCAAGTAAGCGTTCATGCACAGTCTTCGTTCTCCATTCCAAAGAGCCTGAATGGAAACCATCTCACCATGTTTTATAGTATATTCAATTTTCAAGGTTTGATAAGCAATTCCCTTATTATACCAAACAATTTCATCAGTTGGTGTATATTCTTCAACAGATACTCGATAATAAAAATGCGGCTCGTTTAAATCTGGTTCTCCATTTTTCCTTTCATATCCACAGTCCATCTGCAATAGGTATGGAGCAATTTTTTTGTCTAGACGCGTCTGATACGCAACAATCTGAATATCCTTGGGTGAAGTCCCTTCTGGCAGTTCTCCAACGATCACAAAAAGAGTATCAGCCAAAGCAATTCTTTGCGGAACCTTGCTAGAATAGTTCGGTGTTACATGACTGGACGAACCCGTGCAGGCAACAAGAATTGACACCAACAGTAAGAAAAGAATTCTCATTTTACCTCAACCACCAAGTCAGCAAATTCATCATCAGAAGTTCTCAAAACAGGCGTCTCTCTGGATTCATCACCGGACAGGAAGACAGCCTTTAAATCTCGGGTTGAATCGTCACAAGATATCATCAAAGTTCGGTACGGAACGCCCTCTTTGTACCAAACCACAAAATACCTATCACGACTACGGTCGCCCCAAAGTCTGCTAGGTTCACAAGACTTTGGTCCATACCGATAAAACTCTATTTGACGAGTATCTCCATCATAATTCAGAGCATACCAATGAACATTTTTATTTTCTAAAGGACAATCTCCACTAGAACAATCTCCTTGAGCATAGGCAACAATAGTTTCTTTTTCAACAGGGGCATTTTTAGGCAAAGATTCATTAACACGTATTAAATGGCTTGGATAAGAACAAGCCGTAAAAAGCAAGGCAATAGGTACTGTTAGTATAAATTTCATTATGATTAAAAATAATAACTTTTTTGAGAAGTTCTTTTGCGTTAGGGATAGTGACCCCTTGGGCGGAGACCTGCGTAGCAGGGCTCCGTTTTAGGAGGCGGGCGACAAGCGAAGCGAAGGCGACAGCCCCTAAAATATAGCCCGACCCGCACGGGTAGTGCGGGGAACGCTCAAAGGAGATTCCCGACCAAGTCGGGGATGACAACCCCACGCGTGAACCTCTTTTTTTACCCATCTTTTACAAACCAGCCCTTGCCACTTTCTGCATATAAACTACATTCTCTCCCGCGTCCGGTATAGTACGCCAAGGCATCCAGCAATTTGGATGTCTTTTCTGTTTTTAACTCCTTGATAAATTTTTTCATTTTTAAAAGGGAGGTACTATGCCTAGAGAAAAATCTAAAATCGCCCAATCGGCCCGCATCGTCAAATCACACGATATCCACATTGACAAGGAATATGCCAAGTGGATTGCCGAATTAAAGCAACGCTATCGTTCGGCACAGACCAAGGCTGCCATCAAGGTAAACGCAGAAAAAATGCTTTTCAACTGGCAACTCGGGCGCGACTTGGTGCAGAAAAAGGCCGAAGAACGCTGGGGCGTCGGCGTTGTAGAACAAATCAGCCTTGACTTGAAAAGAGAATTTCCAAACGCCGATGGTTTTTCTGCACGCAACCTGTGGTACATGAAAAAATGGTATCTTTTTTACTCGCAGAACGTTCAAATTCTGCACCAGGCTGGTGCAGAATTGTCGTCACGTAAAAAACTCCAACGACCCGTTAGAGAAATACAATCTCACCAAAAACTCTACCAAGTTGGTAGAGAATTCCCCCAACAATTCGCCCTTGTCCCTTGGCGGCACCATGTAGAAATCATCACTAAGTGTAAAACCACCGAAGAAGCCCTATTCTACATAAACAAGGTCATTGAACAAGGTTTAAGCCGTCCGGCCCTTATAAACTGCATAAAAGCAAATCTTTTCAAGCACCAAGGGAAAATCGAAAACAATTTTACGGGCAATTTACCCGCATTGCATAGTTCATTAGTTCAAGAAGTCCTGAAGGAAAATTACGATTTCGGCTTTGCAACCGTAAATCATGAAATCTATGACGAGAGCGAACTCGAAAATGCCCTTACCGAAAATGTAACAAGCCTTCTGCTTGAAATGGGAACTGGCTTTGCATTTGTCGGACGACAGAAGGAAATCCTTGTAAACGGACAATCACGAAAAATCGACTTACTCTTTTACCATATCCGTTTGCGGTGCTATATCGCGTGCGAACTAAAAGCCAAGCCCTTTGAACCCGAATTCATCGGCAAACTAAATTTCTACGTGAATGCGGTCAACGAATTGCTGAAAAGTGCTGAAGACAACCCCACCATCGGTCTTTTGATTTGTTCTGACATGAACAGCACCGATGTGCAGTGGTCCTTTCAGGGTATTGGCACGCCAATGGGCGTCGCCACCTACAACAATATCCGAATCAAGGACGCCTTGCCCACCAAAGAACAACTCGAGGACCGCATGCGCCTCCTACAAAAGGACATGCAGCGAACCAAACGGCTAATAAACAAGAATAAATGACCATCCCCCGCTCCTTTTCCCTGAATTTTTTATTATTTTCCTTATGAAGGTTAAAAAGGAGAAAAGAAAATGAAATTCACCACATTTCTATTTGCGGGCGCGTTTTGCGCAGGCGTCTTGGCTACAAGCCTACATGCGGCGGAATGCAGCGTCACCCACCATCAGGGCGGGGGCGGCAGCACCGACATCTACATGGGCTACCCGGCGACAGCGCTCTACCTGTTCGAAGGCGACTACCTGGACATCTCCAAGATGAGCCAGCGCGAGCCCGCGGTCAAGAACGCCTCCAGCACCGATACTGCTTGGGTCTACAGGTCCGAACTGGACTCCACCATGATCGTGATCGTCACCGAGAAGGTGGTCAAGGTCGCACGAGTCACCTACTCCGATGACGAGAATTCACGAATAGATTCACTTTTCACCGTAAAGCACAAAGACGTATACAAGGACGAGTTCCCGCGCCTGCAGAAGGCGGGCGTATTCAAGGGCACGGCGGAACAGGCCGATTCCCTCGTGACACACGTATTTGAATTGTGCCAGAAATTCTACAGCAAAGATTACGGTTACGGCGGCTGTGTATTCAACCCGCCCGAGCAGAGAGGAAGAAACGGCGGGAAGGACGTCGACATGGTCGACATGCCACTTGCACTAGCAGCCGTTGCCGGCGAGTTCACCATCCTTCTCGATACGCTGAACACGTGCCCAGACGTCAAGTTCCCGCCCGAATCCACGACAGCCTCCCCCGCAATCCTGGGACTATCGCAGGCAAGGATTGGCTTTGCGAAACTCGGACAGAACCGCTACCAGATTGCAGGCGCCAAGCCTAACGCCCAATACAAGGCATTCAGTCTCAACGGCCAGTTCCTAAAAGGTGGCGTTCTCGAGGGCGATGTATTTGCCGCACCGACACTCCCCGTCATCCTGATGTTGGAAGACGGGCACAGCATATACCTAAAATAAAACAGGCATAAAAGCATTAAGAGGCGTTCCTGACGGAGCGCCTTTTTTTCTTGCTCCGGGTTATTGAGTTTTTGGCACGGTTATTGCATCTTCTATAGCGAAAACAAGGCGGGACCGCCATTTTGTTTCATTTTGAAACATTTTAGCAGTCCAGACCGCTCGAAAATTAAACATAAAGGACGTAAAATGGCAACAGAGAAGATGGAATTCCAGACCGAAGTTCGCGACATGCTGAACTTGATGATCAACTCCCTTTACAGCAACAAGGAAATCTTCCTCCGCGAACTCGTCTCGAACGCGGCGGACGCACTCGACAAGCGCCGTTTCCTTTCGCTTTCTAACGCCGACCTGCTCCCGGTGGGCACGCAGCTCCGCATCGACATCTCGGTAAACAAGGAAGGCAAGCGCATCGTTGTCGAAGACAACGGTATCGGCATGAACAAGGAAGACTTGATCAACTGCCTCGGCACCATCGCCCGTAGCGGCACCAAGAACTTTATCAAGAATTTGAAGGAAGGCGACAAGGGCAGCGTCGATCTGATTGGCCAGTTCGGTGTGGGTTTCTACTCCGTGTTCATGGTCGCAAAGAAGGTCGAAGTGTTGACCCTCAAGGCCGGCGAGAAGCAGGGTTACCTGTGGGCCTCCGAAGGCACGGGCGACTTCGAGATTTCCGAAGCCCCGCTCGACAAGGTCGGCACCAAGATTACTTTGTACCTGAAGGATGACGAAGACGCCGAAGACTTCGCGAGCGAATGGAAGATCAAGGACATCGTCCAGAAGTACAGCGGCTTCGTAAGCTACGGCATCTACTTCCACCCCGAAGCAACGAAGAACGACAAGGGCGAACTCGAAGAAAAGCCCGAAGAACGCCTGAACGAAAAGCAGGCCCTGTGGCGTCAGAGTGAAAAGGAAGTCACCGAAGAACAGTACAAGGACTTCTACAACGTCATCAGCCACGAAGCCGACGAACCGGCCGCCTGGAGCCACAGCCACGCCGAAGGTTCCCAGGAATTCTGGAGCCTCGTCTACATTCCGTCGAAGGCCCCGTTCAACATCTGGCACAACGACGCATTGCACGGCCTCAAGCTCTACGTGAAGAAGGTCTTTATCATGGACGACTGCAAGGACTTGCTGCCGCCGTGGCTGCGCTTTGTGCGCGGCGTGGTCGATAGCGAAGACTTGCCGTTGAACGTATCCCGTGAAATCTTGCAGAACAACAAGATTATCACGAACATCCGCAAGCATGTGATCAAGAAGGTGCTCGACACCCTGCAGAACATGGCCGACAAGGATACCGCGAAGTATAACGCCTGGTGGCGCGAACTCGGCATGGTGTTGAAGGAAGGCTTCTACATGAACTGGGAACATCTTGACGAACTCAAGAAGTTGCTCCGCTTCGAAAGCACCAAGACCGAAGGCGACGCTCTCGTGGGCCTCGACGAATACGTGAAGCGCATGCCGGAAGGCCAGAAGGAAATCTACTACCTCATCGGCGACAAGAACGCCGTGAAGTCTAACCCGA
>JAEEGG010028696.1_pt1 | contig 10446 bp, 11 predicted proteins | sample 9134161 | NCBI WGS metagenome assembly JAEEGG01 (sample SAMN16246543, study PRJNA631951) | gut metagenome | biome: gut microbiome; feature: rumen; material: CR-attached | host: Bos | place: Iran: Karaj | collected 2018-10 | reverse complement strand
AGATGAGGAGACCGGGCAGCCTGCCGTTATCGACGGTTCTCTCGTTATCCTCGGCGGCATGATCGCGGCGAAGCAGGTAAAGACAACAAGAAACAACGCGATGATGGCAATCCTCACATTTGAGGATATGGTTGGAACCGTTGAAGTGCTCGTATTCCCGAAGGATTTTGAAAAGCTTAGGCAGCAGTTAAATGTTGACGAGAAGATGTTTATCCGCGGACGGGTTTCCGTCGAGGAGGACAAGCCTGCGAAGATCCTTCTGCAGGATGTGAAGGCCTTCACCGATATCCCTGCGGACATCTATATCCGGTACGAGTCCACACAGGAATTCGAAGCGGACAAGGAACGGCTTACGGGTATCCTTTCGGAAAGCGACGGAACGTCCAGGGTGGTTGCTTATATCAAACCGGAGAAGCGCATGTACAACATGCCGTTAAATCTGACGGTTTCCACCGATAAAGAGTTTCTTGACCGTCTCAAGTCGGTTTACGGCGAAGAGAACGTGGCACTGAAATACAAGGAATTATCATTTTCGAGGTAAGAACTATGGCATTTTTAAAGGGTAAGACAGCGGACATTAAACAGATTGCGGTACTTACGAGCGGAGGCGACGCGCCGGGAATGAACGCGGCAATCCGAGGCGTTGTCCGTACGGCGGTTGTGAACGGTCTTAAGGTGAAGGGAATCCGTCGCGGTTACACCGGGCTTTTGGAGGAAGACTTCCTCGATATGGACGCCAGAAGCACTTCGGACATTATCCAGCACGGCGGTACGATTCTTTACACCGCGCGGTGCGCAGAGATGATGACGGAGGAGGGCGTGCAGAAGGCAGCTGAGATTATCCGTAAGAACAACATCGACGGATTAGTGGTCATCGGCGGAGACGGTTCCTACCGCGGCGCAAGAGAGCTTGCAAGACACGGCGTCAACGTTGTGGGCGTTCCCGGGACCATCGATCTCGACATCGCCTGCACCGATTATTCCATCGGATTTGACACTGCACTCAATACCGCCATGGAGTGTATTGACCGTGTGCGCGACACATCCGCTTCCCATGAGCGCTGCAGCATCATCGAGGTTATGGGACGGAAAGCAGGACACATTGCCCTGTGGTGCGGTATCGCAAACGGCGCCGAGGAAATTCTCGTTCCGGAGCGCTACGACTACGAGGAGCAGGCAATCATTGACCGTATCGCGAGAAGAAAGAAGCTCGGCAAGAAGCTGCACATCATCATTAACGCGGAAGGTATCGGCGATTCGAACGGTATGGCGAAACGTATCGAGGAAGCGACCGGTCTTGAGACCAGAGCAACGATCATCGGTTACATCCAGCGGGGCGGAAGCCCGACCTGCCGTGACCGTGTATTCGCCTCGGTTATGGGTTCGAAGGCGGTGGACATTCTGGTAAGCGGCGGCGAGAACCGCGTTGTCTGCTACCGGAACGGGCAGTTTACCGATATGGATATTTTCGAGGCACTGGAGATGCAGAAGGATCTGGATAATTCCCTCTGGGAGATTTCGAGAAAGCTCTGCCGTTAAAGGAGACATCCGAAGATGTATCATCCGAAGAATTTCAAACAGAACCGGAACGTTCAGATTCCCGCAGGTCTCTTGAACGGACAGTCCGTAGGAAACCTGGCGCCGATGAAGTACGGCGGCACAACGGTGGACGACGCCGGCTGCGGTCCGCTTGCCGTTTACAACGCCATGCAGTACCTCGGAAAGCCGATCACGCTTGCGGAGGTTCTGCGGGAACTGGAGATTTATGCGGCACCGATCGGAGGGCGCTTCGGTACGTCCGGAATTCTGATGACGATTTTCTTTCTGCGGCATCATATAAAGTTTCGTTACGTAAGACGCATAAAGAAGATTGACCAAAGCCGTGCCGGTGTGTTATTGTACTGGACAAAGCGTCCGATTTTCTCGGGCGGCCATTTCATTTTCTACAAGAAGGAAGAGGACGGAAGAATCGCGGTTTACAACCGCTACAGCAACAGCGGCGAGATTCATTATTACCGTTCCATCGGGGATACGATTCCGCAGAAGCGGATCTGTATGGGGTTTGCACTAAAATAACATTTCGGGGAAAGAACAGGAGAGCAATGAGCAAGAAACAAAACGACGCCAAAACCACTGAAACACAGGACAGCAAGAAGCGCAATTCATCCTTCTATCACATTTACCGGATTGCGTTGATCGGAATCCTTTCCGCTGCGGCATTCGGACTGATGAAATTAGAGTTCCCGATGCTTTTTATTGCGCCGGAATTTTATAAGATGGACTTCAGCGAACTGCCGGTCATCATCGGCACATTTGCCCTCGGTCCGATTTCCGGAGTGATCATCGAACTCCTAAAGAACCTGCTGAACGTCCTTCTCGACGGGACCAACACCGCATTTGTCGGCGAATTCGCAAACTTCGCCATGGGCGTATGCTACATCCTTCCGGCGGGAATTCTTTACTATTTCCGCAAGACGAAGAAAACGGCGATTGTCGGTCTTTCGATTTCCACCGTCTGCTGCGTGATTCTCGGATGCTTCGTGAACGCGTACGTTCTGCTTCCGATGTACAGCAAACTGTATTTCGAGGGCAACATTGAACTTATTATTGACATGGGAACGAAGGTGCACAGCATCATCAAAGACGTTCCTACCTTTGTAATCTTCGCGGTTGCGCCCTTTAACCTGATCAAGTACGGCGTATCTACCCTGATTACGATTTTCATTTACAAGCGGATCAGCCGCATTCTGAAGAATCCCATGGAGAGAGCATAATGGAGCCCGAAGTTAAGAGCAATCCGGAAGAGGAATTCGTTCACGAGGCGGGAGAGGTCCATCTTACGGGACCGATGCGCTTTCGGGACCTTTTTGCCTTCCGGCTCAAGTATTCCTACTTCGGGTTGAACGGCCTTGCGTACTGGATCCTGACCGCGCTTGTGCTGCTCTGCCTAATCGGGTACTGGAATTCCTATGACGTGAAGACGCGGGTGCTTCTTTTTGTCATTCTCGGAATCATGTTAATCTACATTCCCGGCGGCACGGCGCTTCGGACGCTTCAGTACACGACGCAGATGAAGGCAAATGGGATCGTTATGGAGTACTTTATCAACTCGACCGGCATTCAGATCATCCAGAAGGTTGAGAATCCGGTTCTTCCGTCTGATGCCATAATGCAGACTCCCAACGAGCAGTCCGAAATCATCCGCTGGAATATGATCCGTAAGACCCGGGAGACCCGCAGGCGGTTTTTCCTTTACGTGATGCGGAACTCGGCATTTGTCTTCGCTAAGGACCTGCTCGGCGAGCAGACCGACGCGCTTCGGAAGTTCATCGAGGACGGACAGAAGCAGAAGGCCGCGGAGGTGTAGCATGAATTTTGAAACATTTTCGGCGGAAGAAACCTTCAAGCTCGGCGAGATGACCGGCGGGAAGCTGAAGCCCGGCACGGTTGTGTGCCTTGACGGCGACCTCGGCGTCGGAAAGACCGTATTCGTTAAGGGCGTTGCGAAGGGACTCGGCATTAAGGAGCCGGTCGTGAGCCCGACCTTTACGATTCTTCAGGAATACCGCGAGGGGCGGATTCCGCTGTATCATTTTGACGTGTACCGGATTGAGGATCCGGAGGAGATGTACGAAATCGGATTTGACGATTATCTGTACGGCGACGGCGTCTGCCTGATCGAATGGGCGAAACGCGTCACGGAGCTGCTTCCCGAGAACGTTCTTCGGATTACGATCGCAAAGGACCCGGAGAAGGGACTTTCCTACCGGAAGATTACGATGGAATAGAGGATACTATGAAGATTCTTGCAATCGACAGTTCGGGACTTGTGGCTTCGGTCGCAATTGTGACGGAGGACACGGTACTCGGGTCGTATTCGGTAAACTTTAAAAAGACACATTCCCAGACGCTTCTTCCCATGGTGGAGGAGGTCATGAAGATGACCGAGACCGAAGCGGAAGACCTTGACGCGGTTGCGGTAACGAACGGACCGGGCTCCTACACGGGGCTCCGCATCGGTTCATCGACCGCCAAAGGGCTTGCCATGGTCTGGAATAAGCCGGTCATCCCGGTGCCTACCGTGGACGCGCTGGCCGCCAATCTTGCCGGGCGGACCGGAATCATCTGTCCGATCATGGATGCGAGAAGGGGACAGGTTTATACGGGAATCTACCGTTACGAAGGCAATCAGCTTGTTGCCGTGAAGCCGCAGGTCTGCACGCTGCTTTCGGATGTGATCGCGGAGATTAACGCGATGGGGGAGGTCGTCACATTTCTCGGAGACGGCGTGCCGGTACATAAGGATACGATTGCGGAGCAGGTGAAGGTACCGTTCACATTTGCCCCGATGCATCTGGCTGTGCAGAACGCGGCGGCGCTCGGATGGCTTGCGTGCGGATATTTCCGCGAAGGAAAGACGGTGACCGCAGCCGAGCTTGTGCCCGACTACCTGAGACAGTCCCAGGCCGAGCGGGAACGGGAGGAGAGACTTGAAAATCATACCACTGAGTGAGGAATGGATTCCGAAGGTTGCCGAGCTTGAAAGGAACACTTTCAGCCAGCCATGGAGCGAGCAGTCGCTTCGTGACGTCTTTATGAATCCGCTCTTTGCCTTTCATCTTGCCGTCGAGGACGATACGCTTCTCGGTTACGGCGGCGCGTATTATGCCGGCGATGAGGCAAATGTGACGAATATCGCCGTAGCGAAGGAATCCCGCGGAAGAGGCGTCGGAACGGCGCTTGTAAAGGCGATTCTTGAGGAAGCCGAAAGACGCGGGGCGCAGCGGGCCTTTTTAGAGGTTCGTGTCGGAAACGCGCCCGCGATTCATGTTTACGAGAAATGCGGATTCATCCGGAAGGGTGTCCGCAAGAACTTTTACACGGAGCCTTCGGAAGACGGTTACGTGTATGCGATCCGGATCGGAGAGCAGGAGTAGTACGGAGGTTGTTATGTTAGATGTCTGTTTGCTTGGAACCGGTGGAATGATGCCTTTGCCGGGGCGTTTTCTGACGTCCTGCCTGACGCGTTTCAACGGAAGCAGTCTGTTGATCGACTGCGGAGAGGGTACGCAGGTGGCGCTTCGAAAGAAGGGTCTGAGCTGTCATGACATCGATGTAATCGCCTTCACCCACTACCACGGCGACCATATCAGCGGCCTGCCGGGGCTGCTTCTTTCCATCGGAAATTCGGAACGGACGGAGCCGGTAACGCTTGTCGGACCGCCCGGACTTGAAACGGTTGTGAACGCGCTTCGGATTATCGCGCCGGAGCTGCCGTTTCCGCTTGAGTATATCGAACTGACCACCCCGAAGCAGCAGATTGAGCTGCACGGATACCGTCTGGAAGCGTTCAAGGCGCGCCATAATGTCACCTGCTACGGCTATTCTCAGGTGATAAGCCGTGCCGGCAAATTCGACCCCGCAAAGGCCAAGAAGAACGACGTCCCGATGTGCTGCTGGAGCAGACTGCAGAAGGGGCAGACCGTCGAGTATGAGGGAAAGACCTATACGCAGGACATGATCCTGGGACCTGCCAGGAAGGGCCTGAAGCTTACCTATTGCACCGACTCCCGGCCCACCAAGCTGGTGACCGAAAGTGCCGGCGACTCGGATCTTTTTATCTGTGAGGGAATGTACGGCGAGAAGGGTTCGGAAGCCAAGGCGAAGGAGCACAGCCACATGACCTTCATGGAAGCTGCGAAGATCGCGAAGGAAGCGGCGGTTAAGGAGCTGTGGCTTACGCATTACAGCCCGGCGCTTGTGCGGCCGGAGGATTTTGAGGAGAATGCCCGTGAGATTTTCCCCAATTCCCATGTATGCCGTGACGGAAAGTTCGTTACGTTGGATTTTGAGAAAGAGGAGTAACCGCAGAAGCGGATGGATTATGAAGGGTACTGTAATTCTTGCAATTGAGTCTTCGTGTGACGAGACCGCGGCAGCCGTTGTGCGAAACGGCCGCGAGGTGCTCTCCAACGTGATTTCGTCACAGATTGCGCTGCACACGCTGTACGGCGGAGTCGTTCCGGAGATTGCTTCGAGAAAGCATATCGAGAAGATTGTTCCGGTCGTGACGGAGGCACTTAATAACGCGAAGATGACCATCGACGACGTCGACGCGGTGGCGGTCACCTACGGACCGGGGCTTGTGGGATGCCTTTTAGTAGGCGTCGGAACGGCCAAAGCCATGGCATTTGCCGCGAAGAAACCGCTCATCGGCGTGCATCATATTGAGGGACATGTGGCAGCCAATTACATCTGCCATCCCGACCTCGAGCCGCCGTTTCTCTGCCTGATCGTATCGGGCGGACATACGCACATCGCGGTTGTGGAGGACTACCGGACGTACCGGATCATCGGGCGGACGCATGATGATGCCGCGGGCGAGGCGTTCGACAAGATTGCGCGGGCCATCGGGCTCGGATATCCCGGCGGACCGAAATTGGATAAGCTTGCGAAGGAGGGCAATCCCGATGCGATTGCGTTCCCGCGGGCGCACATTGAAGACTGTCCGTACGATTTCAGCTTCAGCGGCGTGAAGTCGGCGGTGTTAAACTACCTGAACATTGAAAAGATGAAAGCAAGGGACTGCGCCGCCAAGGGCGAGACTTATGTGCGGCACGGCGTGCCGACGGGCGGCGACGCGGAAGGTACCGAGTTCTGTCCGGACGTATTCTCAGACGGACTTACGAAGGCGGACCTTGCGGCATCGTTTCAGGAAGCGATTGTCGATGTTCTGGTTACGCGGACGGTTGCCGCGGCCGACGCGCTCGGCATGGATAAGATAGCAATCGCCGGAGGCGTTGCCTGCAACAGCGCGCTTCGTGCAAAGATGCTTACGGTCGGCGAAGCAGCCGGCAAGAAGGTGTACTATCCGGATCCTATCTTCTGCACCGACAATGCGGCGATGATCGGTTCGGCGGCATATTATGAGTACCTGGCGGGGCATACCGCGGACCTTACGCTGAATGCCGTTCCGAATTTGAAGCTCGGCGAGCAGGCATAAAGTTTTTATTGACAGAATTTCCGTGTGGTGTTAATATGATTAGCGTCGCTGATGCGTTCGGTATCGGTGCAAGGAGCATGAGATCGTTCAGGAACTGTCTTGGAGAGGTATCGAAGTGGCTATAACGAGGCGGTCTTGAAAACCGTTTGTCCGAAAGGGCGCATGGGTTCGAATCCCATCCTCTCCGTACATGTCATGAGGTGTCGACTGCGAAGCAGTTGACGGAGTCCTGATGACCCTTGTCACAAGGAGGGACCCGCGTAGCGGGAGAAACCTTATGACTGTTTCAATTTTATATTCATTCATGAGTCAGACTATTTGGAGAAGTACCCAAGAGGCTGAAGGGACACCCCTGGAAAGGGTGCAGGTCGTTAATAGCGGCGCGAGGGTTCAAATCCCTCCTTCTCCGTCGAGACGGCACGGTAATTATTTCGATTGCCGTGCCGTCTTTTCTTGTTTCTGTCATAAGGTGCCGAGCAGGCTTCGAAGCGGCCGGCGGATTCCTTATGACCTACGCGTTTAAGAGGATATTTATGAAGCGAATCAGACTTGCATTGCTGCTCGGAGCAATCCTGCTCCTTACGGCGTGCGGAAGAAAGCAAATTGATAAGCAGACCGAAGGAACCGTAACGGCAACTCCGAATGCGTCCGGGCCGACCGGTCAGGCCGTAACCGAGCCTGCGACCGTAACCCCGGAAGAGAAGAAGGTTTATGACCTGTACGTCAGCGAAGTCATGTCCGACAATTACCGGCTGTACCTCGGAAACGAGTACGACTGGATCGAAATCGGAAGCCGCGAGACGGAAGAGGTTTCTCTTGCCGGTTATTACCTGACGGACAATTCCTCCGAAGAGGCAGTGATTTCCTTAGAAGACTATACCGTCCCTGCGGGCGGTTATATCGTGATTTCCCTTGCGGCGGACGCGCCGTTTCATTTAAGCGGCGACGGCGAAACGGTTTCCCTCCTGCACGGCGACGAAGTCATCAGCAAACTCACCTATACGGCGGAAATCGGAACGAAGTCAGCATCGGCGGAGGGCGTGCTTCCTTACGCGACGCCCGGATACCCGAATACGGATGAGGGCTGCGAAGCATATCTGGCAAACCGCGTGACGCCCGAGATCGTTCTTTCGGAAATCGTTTCCGCAAGCGACACAACCTATGACTACGCGGAGCTGCAGAACTGCACGGACCATGAAGTCAGCCTCGCCGGCTACTGCCTGTCCGATAAGAAAACCGAACTGACCCGCTATGCGCTTCCCGACGTAACCGTCGAAGCGGGCGGATACTATGTGATCTATTGCTCCGGCCTTACGGAGCCCGGCCACGCGCCGTTCAAGATCGGCGGGAACGGCGAGACGGTTTACCTCTCAAAGGACGGCAGTCTTGTGGATGTCATCCGCGTCCCCGGCGACCTCGAGAAGAACAAGAGCTACGGCCGGAACGGCGACGAACTTGTATATATGGAAGTCATGACTCCTTCCGCGGCAAATGCCACGGGCTTCGTCTCCCGTGTAACGGTACCGGTTCCGGATGTTACTCCGGGACTCTATGAGAAGGCGATAACCGTAGCATTTTCCGGAACAGGAACGATATATTACACGTTGGACGGCAGCCGGCCGACGGAGAACTCCGAGGTTTACACGGAGCCGATCACTCTTGATAAGGTAACGACCATTCGGACATTCTCCGTAGACGAAGGCCGCGCAAGCGATATTGTCGCATACACGTATCTGGTCGGCATTGCGCATTCGCTGCCGGTGATTTACGTGAGCCTTCCGCAGGACAGCCTGAACACCGTTAAGAACAACATCTACTCGACAATCGAGAAAGAATGCGTGTTTTCCTTATATGAAGACGGAGAGATGTGCTTCTCCGTTCCCTGCGGTTTCCGCCTTCACGGAAGCGAGAGCCGCCTCGGGGCCAAGCAGAACTTCCAGTTAAGGTTCCGCTCGGAATACGGACTCGGAAAGCTTCGGTATCCTCTGTTCGACGACATCGACGTCACGCAGTTCAATTCGCTTCTTCTAAAGAGCGGAAGCGAAGACTACCCGATGGCAATGATGCGTGACGAACTGTGCACGGGACTCACGCGGGACGGAAGAACACACCTGTATACGCTTGCCATGAAGCCGTGCGTTCTGTATCTCGGCGACCGTTACTGGGGCATTTACTACCTGCGCGAGCGGTTCAGTGACGACTATGTGGCGGACCATTTTTCGGTATCCGAGGGCTCCGTCGATCTGATGTTTTCTTACGCGGGCGTGCAGAGCGGAAGTTCAACGGACTGGTTCAACCTGATCGCGTACTGCCGCAACCACGACCTGTCCGTGGATGAGTATTATCAGTATGTAATTGACCGGATTGACCCCATAAGCCTGATGGACTGGTACATATGCCGCTCCTACATGGGCGACAAGGATATCGGAAACATTCGCTGGTTCCGTTCTTCGGAATACGACAACAAATGGCGATGGATGTATTTCGACCTCGACTGGTCCTTCTGGTACACCGACGACAACCCGGTGAGCTGGCTGATCAAGAACAATGATTATCACGTTCTGATATATAATCTTCTGAAGAATCCGGAGTTTAAGGATGCGTTCCTCAGGCGGTACGCCGAACTGATCGATTCGTTTTTGAACGGGGATGTCATTACGGCCGAGATTGACCGCTTCGTCACATTTCTCGAGCCGGAGATTGAGAAAGACCGCGAACGCTGGGGCTACACGGTGAGCGGCTGGAAAAGCTCCGTACAGAAGCTGTATGATTATGTGAAGGACGGGGCGCGCACGAAGAATGTCCTTCGGGACATCAAGAACTATTTCAACCTTTCCGATACGCAGATGCAGGAATACTTCGGAGCGTATTGGAAGTAACACAAACAAAGGAAGGGGAACGGAAAATGGAAGAGCAAATCATTACAATCACGGTTAAAACGAGTGGCGACGTCTGCGTGATGAGCGACGAGGAAATCCGCGAGTGGTACGAGAAGAGCATTGCGGGCCTTTTCAACCCCGCTTACGGCACGCCGGAAATCGACGTTCAGGTAAAGAGAATCATTAAAAACTGAGGCAAATGAGACACCTTTTTGACGGTTTGTGCAAATGTACAAAACAGCCTCTTGAATCGGACGGAAAAATGGTCAATTTTTCGTCCGATTTTTTTGAAAAAATCTGTTGACAAAACAGAGCATTTGAGTTAGTATGTAAAAGCTGTCGCGTGAGACATTTTGTTTTTAGACAGCTCAGTACCTTGAAAACTGAATAGTGAAACAACCTTGAAGATTCGTTTGAAATGTTTCTTACATTTTAGATGTAACGAAGCGAACTTTAACAAATGTAAATTTCAGGAAACAAAGGCTTAATAATAAGTCAGAGTTCACTGAGAGGAATAAACTTTTAACGAGAGTTTGATCCTGGCTCAGGATGAACGCTGGCGGC
>JAEEGG010028695.1_pt1 | contig 10447 bp, 8 predicted proteins | sample 9134161 | NCBI WGS metagenome assembly JAEEGG01 (sample SAMN16246543, study PRJNA631951) | gut metagenome | biome: gut microbiome; feature: rumen; material: CR-attached | host: Bos | place: Iran: Karaj | collected 2018-10 | reverse complement strand
TGTCGTTAATATCGCAGCTAATGTCAAGCCTTCAGCAAGAGGCGAGATTGAGATCACTTCCGTAAATAATGAATATTTAAGCAGAGGTAATCTCCATGTAGAGACTCTTGGAAGAGGATTTGCATGGCTCGATACAGGCAATCACGACAGTCTTCTTGATGCCGCCGATTTCGTAGCTGCATTCCAGAAGCGCCAGGGACTTTACATCTCCTGCATTGAGGAGATCGCATATAAGAGAGGCTTCATCGATAAAGAGCAGCTCCTTAAGCTCTCCGAGCCTCTTATCAAAACAGCTTACGGTAAATACTTAGTAGAGGTGGCAAATGGACTCTAGGTCCCGGATACTTACAATCCTGGGAAGTATGGGAGCAGTACTTTTAATAGTACTGATAGTTCTTTTGTGCACTTATGACGGGTGGAATTCCGGTCCTGCCGCATCGCAGGGGCAGACAGCTTCCGTTCCGCAGCCGCAGGCGGCAGGCACTGATGCAAGGTCACCTCTTGAAGGACATCTGATCGGGGGAAATCCCCGCGGATTTTTAAATGATCCTTCCTTTTTTGATCCGGAGCCCAATGCCATTCTTGATGCGGCAATGGATACATCAGGTAACCTGTCCCTTATGGTCACCAGCATTGAGAAGGATTTAAGGGTTCTTATCTTAAACGATGCGGGGGAGCTTGTAACGGGAGTTCCGTTTAACATCAAACTCACCGACTCTTCGGATGTGACCACCAGATACAAGGATCTGGATCAGGACGGTATCATTTATGCGGGAACACTTGCCGCAGGTGATTATGATGTGACTCTCGATCCGATAGAAGGATACAGGGTTCCTCTTCATTCCACCAGAGTTACCGTCAAGGAAAAGATAGAATATATCCCGATACAGGACATCTCCGTCCTGATCAAGACAGAGGACGAGATCAATGCGTCCCTTGAAGATACTGCGGACAGAGAGGATGCCAGAGAGGATTCGGATAATTCCGAGATCATCACTCTTCAGCCCGGTGGTAACGACCACAAAGCCGGAATCGATGTGTCAAGCTGGCAGGGCGATATCGACTGGGATAAGGTCAGGGAATCGGGAATCGAATTTGTAATAGTAAGAGCCGGATACAGAGGTTCTGTAACCGGCGCCATAGTTAAGGATAAAAATTTTGATGCCAATGTTTCCGGTGCATTAAATGCCGGACTATCCGTCGGAGTATATTTTGTGACTCAGGCGGTAAATGAAACCGAAGCAGTTGAAGAGGCATCTGCTGTAATGGAGATGTGTGAAGGATACGATCTTGATCTTCCCATCTATCTGGATGTTGAAGGTTCAAACGGCGGAAGAGGCGATCAGATCGATGCAGAGACAAGAACTCTTGTGTGTGAAGCATTCTGCAGGACTCTCGAAAATGCGGGAGCGCAGGGCGGCGTATATGCATGCAGGTACTGGCTTAACAACAATATCGATGCGGCTCGTCTCGACAGATATAATATCTGGCTTGCTGAATACAGAAGCACACCGCTCTATAGTGGATATTATTCAATGTGGCAGTACACTTCCAGAGGCCGCATAGACGGCATCGAAGGAAATGTGGATTTTGATATTCTTTATTACTAAAGAGAGGTTTTGGAAATGGGAAAACTTACCGTTGAAAAATGTGACATAGAGGGACTCATCGTCATTACTCCCGAAGTTCGCGGCGACAATCGCGGATATTTCATGGAGACCTATCAGCAGAAGGATTTTACAGAAGCAGGAGTTGACGTAACTTTCGTACAGGACAATCAGTCAGCTTCAACCAAGGGCGTTTTAAGAGGACTACACTATCAGATAAATCATCCTCAGGACAAGCTTGTAAGAGTGATCAAGGGAGAGGTATTTGACGTAGCGGTAGATCTCAGAAAGGGTTCCAAAACTTTCGGCAAATGGTTCGGGGTTCTCCTTTCCGAAGAGAATAAAAAGCAGTTCTTTGTACCCAAGGGATTTGCTCACGGATTTGTAGTACTGTCCGATTATGCGGAGTTTTGCTATAAGGTAAGCGATTTCTATACTCCCGGAGACGAGGGCGGAATCATGTACAACGATCCCGATATCGCAGTCGAGTGGCCCATCCCCGATGATATGGAGCTGATCTTCTCGGAGCGCGATAAAGTATGGCCTCCCTTCAAAGAAACATTTCTGAATAAATAATATGCTTGAAGCTGTATTAAAAAAGAAAAAGATCATCATCACCGTGGTAGTGCTAATCCTTGCAGCACTTGCCGCGGTGGTTGTTCTACATACAAATCCGGAAGCGGAGAGACATTACGAGAACGTTAAGAAGTCCATATCTGTGGGAGTGATCGTCTGCGCCGCTATCTTTTTTGCACTTAAGTTCGACAAGATCGTAACATTACCTGTAGAGATCTGGCAGAACAGAAGGCTGATCATAAAGCTTGCGGGTAATGATTTCAAGAGACGCTATGCGGGTTCGTACATGGGTGCCATCTGGGCGTTCATCCAGCCCCTTGTTACCATAGCACTTTATAATTTTGTATTCGGAACCATCATGAAGGGCGCAAGAAGCAGCGGCTCCGATGTTCCCTTCGTACTGTTCCTTACTTGCGGAATGGTTCCCTGGTTCTTCTTCAGCGAAGCGCTTTCGACAGGAACAAGTGCGCTTCTCGAATACTCTTATCTCGTAAAGAAGGTCGTATTCAAGATAAGTATTCTTCCCATCATCAAAGTGGTTGCAGCATTTATGACACATGTCTTTTTCATCGTGCTCCTTATTGCAACCGCGATCATAAGCGGATACTACCCCAACATTTATTGGATCCAGATGATCTACTATACCTTCTGTACATTCGTGCTGGTACTGGCACTTTGCTATACCACCTGCAGCGTCATCGTCTTTATCAGAGACCTTGGTCAGCTCATTGCGGTGGCACTTCAGATACTTGTCTGGGCAACTCCCATCATGTGGAGCATCGATCAGCTTCAAAACCACCCAATGCTTGTATCAATCATGAAATTAAATCCCGTGATCTATATCGTAACCGGATACAGAGATGCGATTTACGGAAGAGTATGGTTCTTCGAAAGATTCTTCTCAACAGTTTATTTCTGGGTTATAACTGCAATCCTTTTTGGATTTGGTGCAATAGTTTACAAGAGACTTAAACCGCACTTTGCGGATGTATTGTAGGAGCGTAAATGTCCGAAGAATTTGCCATCAGTGCTTCGAAAATCGAAAAAAAGTACAAGCTCTATGACCGTAATCGTGACCGCGTTCTCGACGCGTTCGGGCTTGCGGGTAAAAAGCAGCGCTTCAAATATCACTATGCCCTTAAAGGAGTCGATTTTGAAGTAAAGAAGGGCGAGACCGTCGGAATCATCGGAACAAACGGATCCGGCAAGTCCACGCTTCTTAAGATCCTTACGGGAGTACTTACTCCCACATCCGGAGAAGTATCCGTTAACGGAAGGATCTCTGCGCTTCTGGAGCTCGGTGCCGGCTTTAACATGGACTACAACGGTATCGAGAACATCTATCTCAACGGAACCATGATGGGTTTTTCCAAAGAGGAGATAGATAAAAAGCTGGATGACATCCTTGCTTTTGCGGATATCGGAGATTACGTATATCAGCCCTGCAAGACCTATTCCAGCGGAATGTTCGTGCGTCTTGCTTTTGCTGTCTCCATCAACATCGATCCCGAGATCCTTATCGTTGATGAAGCGCTCAGCGTAGGAGATGTATTTTTCCAGGCAAAGTGCTACAGGAAATTCGAAGAGTTTAAGAAGAAGGGTAAGACCATTCTCTTCGTAAGCCATGACTTAAGTTCGATCTCCAGATACTGCGACAGAGTCTATCTCCTCAATCAGGGAGAGATGATCGGAAACGGTTCTCCCAAAGAGATGATCGATAAATATAAGCAGATACTTGCGGGCGGACGTGATGTTCATATTGTCGAAACAAGGGATAATGATGTTCTCGAGTACGGAAACGGCAAGGCAACCATAAGCGAGTATAGCGTAGTCGATAAAGACGGCCGGGTTACCAACGCGGTTGAAAAGGGAACAGAGTACAGTGTCCGTATGAAAGTAACTGTTAACGAAGACATCGATGCTCCCATTTTTGCATGCTCACTTAAGAACGTAAGAGGCGTGGAGATCACAGGAACCAATACTCTGGTGAGCAAGACCTTTGATGAGAGTGTTAAAAAGGGTGATGTCATCGAACTTGAATTTAAGCAGAAGATGATGCTTCAGGGCGGTGAATATCTGGTATCCCTCGGATGCACCGGATTTGAAAACGGTGAATTTACCGTATACCACAGACTCTACGATATCTTAAGCATCAATGTCATCTCGGACTCGGATACCGTAGGATTTTTCGACAGCGATTATAAGATCAGCGTAAGTAGAAAATAGAATTTAAAAGTTGTATCATAAAAACAGTTTTGAACTTAAGTGCTGATGAATGCACTTTAATAGATAGGAGGATAGCATGGGTTACAGAGAAGAATATGAAAAGTGGCTTGGAGATGCGTATTTTGACGAAGCCACCAAAGAGGAACTTCGTGCCATTGCAAATGATGAAAAAGAGATCGAGGATCGTTTCTACAGAGAACTCGAATTCGGTACCGGCGGTCTTCGCGGCGTAATAGGCGCAGGAAGCAACCGTATGAACGTATATACCGTAAGAAAGGCAACCCAGGGACTTGCCAATTACATCATTAAGGCAGGAACTCAGGCTAAAGGCGTTGCAATTTCATTCGACTGCAGACGTATGAGCCCTGAGTTTGCCGATGTTGCGGCTCTTTGCCTTGCTGCCAACGGAATCAAGGCTTATGTATTCGATGAACTCAGACCCACTCCCGAGCTTTCTTTTGCGCTCCGTGAACTGGGCTGCACCGCGGGAATAAACATCACCGCAAGCCACAATCCCCCCGAGTACAACGGATATAAGGTTTACTGGGAAGACGGCGCACAGGTAACCCCTCCTCACGACACAGGAATCATCGGCGAAGTATTCGCAATCAAGGAATATTCCGATTGCAAAACCATGGATAAGGATGAGGCCGTTAAGGCAGGTCTTTATGTCTCCATCGGAAAAGAAATCGATGACAAGTACATGGTCGAGCTTAAGAAGCAGAGTCTTCACCCTGAGATCATTAAGGAAGTTGCGGGCGATATCAAGATCGTCTACACTCCTTTCTGCGGAACAGGTAACAAGCCCGTAAGAAGGATCCTTGAGGAACTCGGTTATAAGAATGTATATGTGGTTCCGGAGCAGGTAGGCCCCGATCCCGAGTTCACTACCCTTGCGTATCCCAATCCCGAGGATCCCGCAGCTTTCGAGTATGCTCTTAAGCTGGCTAAGGAAAAGGATGCGGATATCGTTCTTGCAACGGATCCCGATGCCGATCGTCTCGGTGTATATGCCAAGGATTCAAAGACCGGCGAGTATGTTGCGTTTACCGGTAACATGTCGGGAATGCTCATTGCGGAGTATATCTTAAGAGAGCGCACCGCGATGAACACAATGCCTTCAAATCCTACTCTGGTAACCACCATCGTAACCACCAATATGACCTTCCCCATGACTAAGGCATACGGTGTTAAACTCATAGAGGTTCTTACCGGATTTAAGTATATCGGAGAGCAGATCAAGATCTTCGAGCAGAACGGAAACAAAGACAATAATTACGTATTCGGACTAGAGGAGTCTTACGGATGTCTGGTCGGAACCCATGCACGCGACAAGGACGCTATCGTAGCTGTCGAGATGCTCTGTGAGGTTGCTTCCTGGCTCAAAAAGCAGGGCAAGACTCTCTGGGACTTCATGATCGAAGTTTACGAAAAGTACGGATATTTCAAAGAGACTCAGTTTACCATTACCATGAAGGGTGCTGAGGGCGCCGAGCAGATCGCTGCTTTAATGGACAAGCTCAGGAACGATCCTCCCAAGGCATTCGGTGACTTTGAGGTTCTTAAATTCAGAGATTACAAGAAGGATGTTATCCTCGATATGAAGTCGGGAGAGAAGACCACAACCGGACTTCCTTCCTCAAATGTACTATATTTCGAGCTTCCCGATGACAACTGGTGCTGCGTAAGACCTTCCGGTACCGAGCCCAAGATCAAGTTCTACATGGGCGTAAAGGGCAAGAGCATCGAAGATGCGGAAAACCTGAGCAAGAAGCTCACGGAAGCGGTTAAAGCATTCGCATAAACATGATGTGAGTCGGGGAGAGATTTCTTCCCGGCTCACTTTGTAGTCATATCAGCGGGTCCTGCCGCTATATATAATTTGTCTCGCTTTCAGATGTCAGGCGGAAAAGCTTCCCAAAGCATGTTTTAGCTCATGACGCGTGGCCACTCACGAAAATGCCTTTCGAAAAAGCGAAACGCATCATCGTTCGGGCCGGGCGGCCGCTTTTTCTCGCAGACATCTGAGTCTCGACAAATTATATATTTGCGTCACCCGCACTTTTTTACTAAGAATGTGAGCCGGGAAGAAATCTCCCCCTGACTCACAAGAACAGATAACGGTATGGATATCACGTCGGTTGTTAAGAGAAGCCTTGGCTTCATGAAAAGGAACGGAATAAGGGCAGGTATCAACGAGATCTCCGAGAGCTTTTCCATCAGAAAGCTCAGGGGGTCTGATTATGTACTGCCTACGGAGCGTGATATCGAAGTTTTTAAAAAGCTGGCGGGTGACCTGAGTATCAGACCGAAAATTTCGGTAGTGGTTCCGGCATACAATACGGATCCTTTCGGATTCGAGGGGATGGTGGATTCCGTCCTCACCCAGGCTTACGACAGTCTTGAACTTATCATTGCGGATGCGTCGGATGATAAGGCAGTTCTCAGAGCAATCTGCGACTCGAAATCCGATAAGAGAATTAAATATCTGGAGTTATCTGAAAATAAAGGCATATCCGATAATACCAATGCAGCACTTAAAGAAGCTACAGGAGACTATATAGCTCTTCTGGATCATGACGACTTGCTGACTCCGGATGCATTCCTCAGGATCGTTGAAAATATCATAAGTTATAAAAAGAGATGCGCAAAAGAACCTGATGTTATTTATTCCGACGAGGATAAAACGGGATGGGACGGAAAGACCTTTACAGAGCGTAATTCCAAGCCTGATTTCGATCCTGAACTGTTACTGAATAATAATTACATATGTCATTTAACTGTAATGAAGGCGGAGCTGTTAAAGAAACTTGCCTTCAGGCCGGAGCTTGACGGAGCACAGGATTTTGATCTGCTATTAAGGGCGGTAAGAGAGGGAGCGACCTTCAGCCATGTTCCCCAGATCCTGTATCATTGGCGAACAAGTCCCGGATCTGCTGCATCAAATACCGAAGCTAAACTTTATGCATATGAAGCCGGGGGAAAAGCCCTCACGGATCATGCCAAAGCACTTGGATATAAAGCGGATGTCTATAATCTCAGAAATGTGGGATATTATGAATTCCGTTACAACGGAGATATCTTTGAAAGCCGGAAAGATCTTGGAGCTGTGGGAGGACGAATTGTTTCGGAACCCCACAGAGGCAAGATAACAGGTGGTATTATGGACGCTGACGGAAAGGTTCTATATGAAGGACTGCCCGTAGGCTATACCGGTTATTTCCACAGAGCCGTATGCCAGCAGTCTGCGCAGGCTCTTGATATCAGATGCATCAGACTTAATCCCGCGCTTTGGGATGAGTTTTATAAGATAACAGGTGTTAAATATTCCGAGCACAGAACCCCCGGAACAGTCTCACTGAGACCTCATGAAAACTCAAGACCTCCTCAGGAGGGTGAGAAGATATTCGATTTTCAAACTCTTCCCGAGGATGCAGATATTAAAAAGATGAGTCTTGAACTTTCCGAAAGGATTCGAGATATGGGTTACGGAATGCTCTACTATCCGAGCTGGCAGGTAAGGGCACATGAATAAAGTTACTGTTGTTATTCCAAATTATAACGGAGAGAAGTCCCTGAAGGGATGCCTTGATTCCATCGCCCCTTCTGTTCAGAATGCGGCAATAACGTATGATATCATAGTCGTTGATGACTGTTCCACGGACTCGAGCAGGGAGATAGTAAAGTCCTATCCGGATGTGAAGCTGATCGAGCGTAAAGAGAACGGAGGATTCAGTGCTTCCGTAAATACCGGTATCAAAGCAAGCGAAACTCCCTATGTTCTTCTCCTGAATAATGACACTATAGCAAAACCGGGATTCGTTCAGAATCTTTACAATGCCATCAAGAAGGATAACAAGTGTTTCTCAGTTTCCGCATCCATGAGAACCTGGGACGACGAGAACATAATCGACAGTGCCGGGGACATTTATTGTGCTCTGGGATGGTCAAGAGCCAGGGGAAGAGGAAAGTCAGCGGCGGGATACGGAAAGAGCTGTAAAGTCTTCTCAACCTGCGCAGGTGCTGCAATCTACAGGAAAGAGATATTTGATAGCATAGGTTATTTTGACCCGTTGCACTTCATGTATCTGGAGGATCTGGACGTATGCTGGAGAGCAATGCTGGCAGGATTCCATAACACATATAATCCTACTGCTATAGTCAAACACTTCGGCAGTGCCTCCACAGGAAGCAAATATAACAGTCGTAAGGTAATTTATTCAGCATCAAATAACATATATGTTCTTTATAAGAACATGTCACTGTTACAGTTGTTATTTAACTTTCCGCTTCTTCTTGCGGGCTTTACCATCAAGACCCTCTTCTTCATTAAGAAAGGCCTCGGCAGGGACTACATCAAAGGCCTGGCTCAGGGCTTCGGCAAGTGCTTCAAACAGGGCAAAGGGAAGAGATATAAAGGCTTCACTAAGATAATCCCCCGCCTCTTCAATATCGAACTCCTTCTTATCAAGAACATGTTCATCTGGTGATCATTAAAGGGGTCAGGCACCATAAAATATTTTAAAAATTTATGGTACATGCCCCCCTTAAATTTTATAGATTTTTTATGGTGCCTGACCCCTCCTTAACATTTAACAAATATTAAGATTATAAGATTGTCCTTCTCCCTCTTTCGCGGTACAATCGTCCTTGCATGACTAAAGATACTAAAAATATCAGAAAGCCCGCCGGCATTTCTTCACAGGTCCGTACCAGAAGAAAGATGGCCGTCTTTGTCATAGAGATATTGATCATAATCGCTATGATCGGTGTTTTGTACTATGTTATGAAGCACACCGAGAATGACTATGACAATGGCCCCATATATGCCGATTCTCAAAATATCGATCCGGCCAGTATCGGAATCTCCGATGCTGTAGTTAAAGCTTCGGAAGAAGGCGGTTCCATGGAGGGATATACCAATATCGCTCTTTTTGGCGTTGACGCCTTAAGCACCAAGGGCTCGGATCTTCTCAAGGGTTACAGAAGCGATACCATCATGATTGCCAGCATCAACAATGCCACGGGCGAAGTGAGTCTGGTATCCGTATACCGTGACACCTATCTTAATCTCGGAAATGATTCCTATAATAAATGTAATGCAGCATATGCTAAGGGCGGTGCCACTCAGGCCGTCACAATGCTCAATGCCAATCTTGACCTTAACATTACATATTGGGTCACCGTAAGCTATAAGGCTCTTGCCACCGTTGTGGATGATCTGGGCGGTATCATGATCAATGTGGAATCCGATGAGATAGACCACCTCAATAACTACCAGATAGCCGTTGCCCAGGCAATCGGTGCAAGCGAAGAAGAAATAGTTCCCGTCAGAGAGACCGGCTACCAGCTCCTTAACGGAATGCAGGTATCCGCCTACTGCAGGATCAGATATACGGCAGGTAATGATTTTGCCAGAACCAAGAGACAACAGGAAGTTATAAAAGCCATCATGGATGCCGCCAAAGAAAAAGATGCTGCGACTCTGACCAATGTTTTCACCGACGTAATGAACTACACATACACCAGTATCGATGAGAAGACCTTCCTTAATATGATCCTTAACATCAAGGATTATAAAATCGTAAGGGAGGGCGGCTTCCCCTCCATGGAGATGATGGGTGCCGCAAACCTTCCCGCAAAGGGGGACTGCGTGGTTCCCATAAGCCTTGAAGCAAACGTCGTTGAGCTTCACAGATTCCTATTCGGAGACGAGCACTATCACGTAAGCAATAATGTCATAACATTTTCCGAAACCATCGCTCTGGATACGGGCAGCTACCTGAGGTAGACGAAAATTAGCCAAAATTTGACAAACAGAGTATAATAAGGCATCACTTGAGATGAAAGAGAGAAAGCATATATGTGCGGAATAGTAGGATATGTAGGTAAAAAGCAGGCTGCTCCCATTCTTTTGGACGGACTTGCAAAACTTGAATACAGAGGATATGACTCGGCGGGACTTGCCGTAAGAGACGGCGATGCCCTTGCGGAGGTAGTTAAGGAAAAAGGAAAACTCAAAGAACTTTCCGATAAGG
>JAEEGG010028687.1_pt1 | contig 10448 bp, 3 predicted proteins | sample 9134161 | NCBI WGS metagenome assembly JAEEGG01 (sample SAMN16246543, study PRJNA631951) | gut metagenome | biome: gut microbiome; feature: rumen; material: CR-attached | host: Bos | place: Iran: Karaj | collected 2018-10 | reverse complement strand
CCACCTTCCCGACGGGAAGGCCACACGTCTGACCCGGGGCCGGGAACAGAAGCGGACCTACCGCTACATCAGCACGAAGGACAGCGAGGACGATCCGGGTATCGGCCCGGGTGAAACCATCTACCTGAGAGTTTATGACGAGGTCACCAAGGAGAACGGCCTCGCTTCGTACCAGATGAATGCGAAGAAACCGGTTTTAAACACCTTGGCTTTCGGCGGATACACCTGGGACGGGCTCCGGAAAGCGAAGAACGCGCCGGTGTTCGCCTACCAGAAGGGCAATCTCCGGGAGCAGATGGACCTGTACGTGACGGACTTCGGCAAGTCGACGGAGAAACTCACCGCCATCAACCCGCAGCAGAAAGACTACAATTGGGCGACGGTGGAGCTGTATCATTGGACCACCTTTGACGGCAAGACGATGGACGGCCTCCTGTTCAAGCCGGAGGACTTCGACGCCTCAAAGAAATACCCCGTGATGATCTACTTCTACGAGACCTTCTCCGAGAACATGTACAAGAACATCATCCCGCAGCCCAGCTGGTCCACGGTGAACCTGATCTTCTATGCGTCAAGAGGTTACGTGGTGTTCGTCCCGGACATCGTCTATACGCCGGGCATGCCGGGCCAGTCGGCCTACAACTGCATCGTGAGCGGCGCCGAGTCGCTGGCGAAGTTCCCGTGGGCGGACAAGGACAACATGGCCATCCAGGGCCAGAGCTGGGGCGGTTACGAGGTCGCCTGGCTCATCACGCGCACGAACATGTTCAAGGCGGCGGGCGCGGGCGCGCCGGTGGCCAATATGACATCGGCCTACGGCGGCATCCGCTGGGAATCCGGCATGAGCCGTCAGTTCCAGTACGAGCAGACGCAGTCCCGCATCGGCCGGGACCTCTGGAGCGGTCTTGAGCTGTACATGGAGAACTCTCCCCTCTTCCGGCTCCCGAACGTGCAGACGCCCGTCCTGATCATGCACAACGACAACGACGGCGCCGTTCCGTGGTACCAGGGCATCGAAATGTTCATGGGCCTGCGCCGCCTCGGCAAACCCGCCTGGCTGCTGGAATACAACAACGAGGCCCACAACCTCCGCGAGCGCCGCAACCGCAAGGACCTGACCATCCGGCTCCAGCAGTTCTTCGACCACTACCTGAAAGGCGCCCCCGAACCCGCCTGGATGCGCGACGGCGTCCCGACGATGAAGAAGGATTACTACTTCGGATACGAGGAAGCGGAATAATAAAAAGAGAAGAAGGGTGACCAGCAAATGGTTACCCTTTTTCGTACTGTTTGATGGAGGAAGGGAGTACCCTCCCGGAGGACTCCGCTTCGCTCCGGCCCCTCCCATTGTCTCCTGCGTCCCCGCCCAAGGCGGGAACTTGTATCCAACGGGCCCCTCCCCCTACCCGTGTCCGGGGGTGGACACGCCTCCGGGAGGGTACTCCCTTCCTCCATCAATCAACCCAAATCATTGTAGCAGAGGGCATGAAACAAAACCGCTTTATTTCAGTTTTTGTGCTTCGTGAAATAATTGCTACCTTTATCTGTCAATTCACGATTCAATGTCATTCTGGGACAGGTTTAGAAGAAACACTGAAAACGTTTCCGAAGATTCTCTGCGATATGCCGTCGTAGATGCCGAGGTTGGCCTCAAGGATCATAAGGTTCACGATATCGGAGCATTACGATTCGATGATGCCATGTATCACCAGGCTTCCAAGGATGAGCTGCTCCGTTTCCTGCGCGGAGTAGATTTCGTTTGTGGGCATAATATCGTCCATCATGATTCGCAGTATCTATTCGACGGCGCCAAAATCCCGTGGACGCTGGTAGACACACTGTATGTGTCGCCTTTGCTTTTCCCTGAACGGCCGTATCATAGGCTGGTCAAGGATGACAAGTTAGTCAGCGAACAGGCGAACAATCCCGTCAATGACTGCGAGAAGGCCCGTGAACTCCTATGGGATGAAATCGACCGGTGGAAGAGGCTTTCCGATGGAAAGAAGTCGGTGTTTTCATCTCTCCTGCATGGGCAGCCGGAATTCGACGGATTCCTCGAGATGGTGGGCGCGGCTAATCCCGAACGAGGGCGTCTGGCTCCTCTTATCAAAAGAGTATTTGATGGTCGAATCTGCCAACACGCAGATGTCGAATCCTTGATCCTGCAATGGCCTGTTGCACTCGCTTATGCATTGGCATTGATCGACACGACTGACCATCGTTCGAACACGCCGGCCTGGGTAATCCGCAATTATCCGGAGATAGAGCATGTCATGAAGGTGCTTCGGCATACCCGCTGCTCATCAGGGTGCAACTATTGCAATTCCCAGCTGGATGTTCATCTGAAGCTGAAACAGTTCTTCGGCTATGATTCGTTCCGCCTGTTCGAGGGGGAAAACCTTCAGGAAAGGGCCGCTCAGGCAGCGGTGGACGGGAAATCGTTGCTGGCCATTTTCCCCACGGGAGGCGGTAAATCCTTGACATTCCAGCTTCCTGCCCTCATCCAAGGCCGCTCCGTCCATGGGCTCACGGTGGTCATCTCTCCTCTTCAATCGCTTATGAAGGACCAGGTGGACAACCTGGTTGCCAAGGGCATTACTGATGCGGTAACTATCAATGGTTTACTAGATCCGATTTCACGCTCCCTTGCCATAGAACGAGTCTCTTCCGGGGATGCATCCCTCTTGTATATCTCTCCCGAGATGCTCCGTTCCAGGACCATCGAACGGATCCTTTACTCAAGAAACGTAGTCCGCTTTGTCATTGACGAGGCACATTGCTTCTCGGCATGGGGGCAGGATTTCCGGGTGGATTATCTGTATATCGGGAAGTTCATCAGTGACTATGAGAAGCAGAAGGGTGACGGGCACAAGATTCCGGTCTCTTGTTTTACCGCGACTGCAAAACAAAAAGTCATTCAGGACATCAGCGATTATTTTGAAAAATGGCTGGGTGTACACCTTGAACTGTTCGCCTCTTCCGCAACGAGGACGAACCTCAGATATAGTGTCATCCATTCAGAAACAAAAGAAGACAAGTATCAGAAACTCAGGCAACTGATTATTGAATCAGACTGTCCAACCATAGTATATGTCTCCAGAGTCAGAAGGACCCACGAAATCGCCGATAAACTGATCCGCGATGGTTTCCAAGCCCTTCCGTTTAACGGAAAGATGGACGCAGACGAAAAGACGGCCAACCAAGACGCTTTTATGAACGGGAATGCCCAAATCATCGTGGCCACTTCGGCTTTTGGAATGGGCGTAGACAAGAAAGATGTTGGACTGGTCGTCCATTTTGACATTTCCGACTCCTTGGAGAACTATGTCCAAGAGGCGGGGAGGGCAGGTCGAGACCCTGAACTTCAAGCCCGATGCTACGTTCTCTATAGCGACAATGACCTGGACAAGCATTTTATTCTCCTCAACCAGACCAAAATCAGTATCAGCGAAATCCAACAGGTCTGGAAGGTTGTCAAGGACATGACCAAACAACGATCCAGGTTCGAGTGCTCAGCCTTGGAGATTGCGCGTCGTGCAGGATGGGACGATTCAGTATCCGAGATCGAAATGCGCGTGAAGACGGCCCTATCGGCCTTGGAACAAGGAGGATATATCGAGCGCGGGAATAATATTCCGCATGTCTATGCGACGGGAATCACGGTTGCAAATATGGACGAAGCCCGTTCCAGGATAGAAAGCTCAGCTCTTTTCGAAGAGAAAGAAGTGGAGAAGGCCGTGCGTATCATCAAGTCGCTGATTTCGCAGAAATATATCACCCGTGCACAGGATGCCGAAGCGGAGTCCAGAGTGGATTACCTGGCCGATATCCTGGGTCTGACTAAGTTCGAAGTAGTTTCGGCAGTCGACCGGATGAGACAGGAAGGGATCTTGGCCGACAGCCGGGACATTTCCGCCTATCTGCAGGATCCGGGGACTTCGCAGAAGAAATCGGCAGCCGGTTTCGAGCGTTTTGCACAGTTGGAAAGGTTCATATTGGAGCATATTCCGGACCAAGTGTGGAATGTGTCTTACAAGCAATTGAACGACGAAGCTGTCAAAAGCGGATTGGCTTCGTCGACAGAAAAGGATATCCGTACGCTTCTGTATTTCTTGACAGTCAAAGGCTATACACGGAGGCAAGATGCCAATCTCAACAGCGTGGAAATTGTCCGGCAGTCGGATTTGGATACTTTGATCAGCCGTTTTGAGAAGAGAGTCCGAATCTGTCATTTCGCCATCGATTGGCTCTACAAGCAAGCCGCTCCGGTTGCTTCAGCCGATGCCGGAAAGTTAGCAGTCAGTTTTTCCATTGTTGAATTACTGAAGAAATTCAATGAACATGAAGCATCCCTCCTCGATGGAAAAGCAGATGCCCACCTTGGCGATATCGAAGAAGCGCTGCTCTATCTGTCCAGGATTGGTGCGTTGAAATTGGAAGGAGGCTTCCTGGTCCTTTACAATGCCATGGATATCCGCCGCACGAAGGATGCACGATTCCGATACAGGGTCGATGATTATCAGATGCTGAATGATTTCTATAAACAGAAAATTCAGCAGATCCATATCGTGGGAGAGTATGCCAATCTGATGGTGAAGGATTATAATGCCGCTTTGCAGTATGTCCAGGACTATTTCAGGATGGATTACAAGCAGTTCATCTCCAAGTATTTCAAGGGAGAAAGAGCGAAGGAGATCCAGCGGAATATGACGCCGGAAAAATATCGGCAGGTATTTGGAGAATTGTCCCCGAGACAGATGGACATCATTTCCGACAAGGATTCGCGTTGTATCGTAGTGGCCGCCGGTCCTGGAAGTGGCAAGACGCGCGTGCTTGTCCATAAACTGGCATCTCTGCTGCTCCTGGAAGATGTGAAGCATGAGCAGCTCCTGATGCTTACCTTCTCCCGTGCGGCAGCAACTGAGTTCAAGCAACGCCTGATGGACCTGATCGGCAATGCGGCCCATTTTGTTGAAATCAAGACGTTCCACTCCTATTGCTTTGACCTGCTAGGCCGCATAGGCAATCTGGAGGAAGCGGATGATGTAGTTTCCAAGGCCGCGAAGATGATTGAGAATGGAGAAGTGGAACCGAACCGAATCAGCAAGACCGTTCTGGTAATCGACGAGGCCCAGGACATGAGTGCAGACGAGTATGCGCTGGTCCATGCACTCATGGTCAGAAATGAAGAAATGCGGATTATCGCTGTTGGCGACGATGACCAGAATATCTTTGAATTCAGAGGATCCGACTCCAAGTACTTGTATCAGTTGACGGAGGTTGAAGGCAGCAGGTTCGTGGAAATGACGGAAAACTTTCGTAGTGGCAAAGCTGTTGTCGACTTTGCGAACACCTTCTCCAGCCGTATCCAGGGCCGCCTGAAACGGACGCCGATTATCTCCATGTGCCCAGTGACGGGTGCCGTTACAATCCATCGTTTTTCATGCCCGAATATGTACATCCCGCTTGTTCAAGATTTGGTTTCGAGGCAAGCTGAGGGGAAAGTGGGGCTGCTCACACAAACGAATGAGGAAGCCGTGATCCTGCTGGCGCTGCTGCGAAGCCGTGGCGTCAATGCGAAGTTGATCCAATCTGCCGATGGATTCCATTTTGGAGCACTGGCGGAAGTAAAGTATTTCATGAGGATGTTGGATGCCAGCATGAGCACACCCATTATTCCGGATGATATTTGGGAGATGTCTAAAAGCCGGCTGTTTGACAAATACGCCTCGAGTACTACCCTTCCCTACCTTCGTCGCTGCCTGGACGTGTTTGAAAAAACAAACCGGAAGAAGTATTATACTGATTTCAAGGAATTTATCTACGAATCCGAGTTAGAAGATTTCTGCGAGACTGCCGGTGCTGACGTGACTGTTTCCACCATACACAAGTCCAAAGGAAGGGAGTATGACGAAGTTTATATGCTGCTGGCAGGTAACTTTGGCCTGAATAATGATCAGTTGCGGCGGTATTATGTGGGCATGACGCGTGCAAAGAAGAATCTTCACATATACACCAACAGTTCTTGTTTCGATCGGCAAAAAAACTCCGGACAGCATCTATTCGACGCGGGAGAGTATCCTTTGCCAGATGAGGTTGTCCTCCAATTTACCCACAAGGACGTTGTACTCAGCTTTTTCACGTCCAGAAAAAAAGAAGTTCTGTCGCTAGTCGGTGGGGATCCGCTTGAGTATTCTGAGGATTATCTCCTGAATACCAAATCCGGAAAACCCGTGGTAAAATTGTCTGCCCGTATGCGCGAGAGCTTGAGGCTATGGGAAGAGAGGGGCTATCGTGTGAATTCAGCCGCCGTTCGTTTCGTGGTCGCATGGAAGGAGAAGGATGCGGACGTGAATCTGCCTGAAACCGCCGTATTACTCCCTGAATTGACGTTGGTAAAGGTTGGCTGAGCTTCAATTTCACTTAGCCCATAGTCCGCTTCTTCCATTTTCGTACCTTTTCGCCAAGTTCCCGCACATTGACCTTACACACAGTTCGCTGGAAGGCATCATCTTGTGCACCAAGGCCCGATATCGGCAGTTGGCGCACGTCGGAGGGCGTTTGAAGCATCCAGAGTTCCACCCATGGTGCAGCTATTTGGCGGCGGGAATGGGGTGTCCGGGGGCTTGTCCACCCCCGGACAAGTATAGGGGGAGGGGCCCGACGGATACAAGTTCCCGCTCCGCGGGGACGCAGGAGACGTTGGGAGGGGCCGGAGCGAAGCGGAGTCCCCCGGACACCTCATACACCTCCCACAAACTTAGAAATTAAACCTGAACATTTGCTGCACGCGATGGTTCAGCACCCAGTGGCCGGTCTCGAAGAGGCCGCCGCGGTTACGGGCACCGTCGCCGAACCAGGCGGCGGTGCAGTTGTATTCGAGGGCGAAGGTCAGCTTGCCCCAGTTGAAGGCCAGCGTGGGGGTCGCGCGGAAAGCGCGCTGGATTCTGGCGTCAGCGGACGTGTTGAGCCAGAGCGGCCGCGCGATCGCCTGGTGGGCGAAAATCGCCTTCGTCGTGCCGAGCTGCTGCATATAGCCGAACATGCTCATGAACTGGACCTTCCGGCCGACCTGGAAAGACAGGTAGGAGACCAGGTCCTGCATCGGGGTATACTCCAAGGCATGCCTGTTCCAATTGAACGTCACGCCGTAACCGGAGAGGAGATTCATGTGTTCTCCGCTCTGGGCCAGGACGCCCTTGGCCTTGATCTGGAAACTCCCATGGGTGTACTGCAGAAAGAGCAGCGGCGAGAAGGCGAACAGACGCGCGCGCAAAACGGACTTGTCGTTGAAGTCATACGCCAGTTCCCGCGTCGCCTCGTCCACGATCCGGACGGAGGGAGCCTCCCAGCGCGGCATGCTCGAGAACATGTTCACCCCGATCCGGCCCAGGAAGCCGCCGCTTTTCAGCGAGACGCCCAGGTAGACCTCCGGAATCATACCGTACTTGTTATAATCGGCGCTCTTGGTCGAGCCGTACGAGGTGATCGGGATATACCGGCTGGAGGACTCGAACCACACCGGCGTCGTCGTCGAGGTCGGGCCCACCGGGAGGAACTGCATCGGGTAGAGGATGCCGCCCGTCCAGGTGAACTTGCCGACGGTCCAATGGACCATGATCTGCGGACTCCAGTTGAAAGGCGTGAACGGGGCGCCCATCTCCATGTCGGTGACATTCGGAAGGTCCGCCGCCATCGGATGCCAGGTCTGGCCCACATTCAGGAGGAGGTCGCCCAGCACCAGATTGTCCCAGAGAATGCCCATATAGGCCTGACGCAGCCGGAACGAGGCCGTGGAGCCGTTCATGAGGTAGAAATCACCCTCGACGACCCCGTTGATCTGCGTGTCCCCGATCCGGTAACCGGAGATGTCCAGTCCCAGCTGGGAAGTCAGCGACAGCATCCGGAAGGAGGGCACGGCGTTCTGGTCGACCCCGTCCACCGCCTTCACATCCTTCGGCATGTAGAAATAGAGGTCGTGGGTGCCGGCGCTCACTTCACGGGTGTCAAACGCCGCGTAATTGCGGATGAAGCCGTAAAGCTTGAGTTTGGAAGGAGTCTCTTCCTGCGCGGAGCATACGACGCCCGGGCCCAGTGCGGAAAGGGCTGCCAGAAGCGACAGAAGTATCTTTTTCATAAGCTGGATCCGGACGAAATGTGTTACCCGTTAGAAACGGATATAGGACATGAACCAGAGTTCGTTGAACTGAGGCGCAGGCAGGAGCTTGTTGTTGTGATGACGGTACTCCAGCTGGAAATTCAGGTTCTTGTGCAGACGGAAGTTCAGGCAGGCGGAATACATGTCATGGCTGCTTTCGGCCGTACCGAGGGCGCGGAACTCATCCCACTTGGCATAGACCTTGAACCAGTCCGTCACGGGGATGCCGACCGTGACATACAGGGCGTCGGCGGCACCGCTCTGCTCTTTCTCGCCAGCGAGGGTCGTTGCATACTCCGCGCGTACCGTCCAGTTGTTGACATCGTACTTCAGGCCGGCGCTGATGCGCTCGCGCTTGAGGGTGGCGCCGGCGGCGTTCACCCAGTTGCCCTTCCAGCCGAAAGCGCCGATATACAGGCCTTTGACGGGCTGGATCTGGACAGTGCCGATGATGTCTTTCTCCTTGTTGGCATCGGCCAGATTGATGCCCTGGCCATTGTACACGCCCAGCTGATAATGGAGCAGGCGATACGAGTCATCCGCCATCGGGATCAGGTCTCCCTGGACCTGGATGCCCTGGTCACGGCCGCCCATGTTGGCCTCGCCGAGACGGTCGCCCATGCCGGCCATCTTCTGTACCAGGAAAGAGAAGTCGCCCACGCCCACATCCCAGGGGTTCATCGGGTTCTCGAAGGTGAAGGCGCGCTTGAACTGGCCCAGCTTCACGGAGAACTCCTTGTACTTCGCCCACTCGACGAAGAAATCCTTCACATGGGGGCTGGTGCCGTTGGCCTGGAACTGGATGCGGTATTTGAAGTCATTGAAGATGCTGCCGTCCACATACAGACGGATGAGCCTGCAGTTGAAGCCGGGGCCGCCGTGGGCGCCTTCCTGGTCACTGTACTTGTAGCCGCCGATGATATAGCCGCCCACCTTGGGCGTGCTCATGAAATCGGACACTTTGTAGCCGTATTCGGGTTGCTGACTCCCCTGCGCGAAGGCGGAGAAACTCATTGCGGACAGAAGCGTCGCCAGGAAAAGGATAGTCTTTTTCATACGATGTGTGAATTGGTTAAGCGAAAGGGAAAATCTTGGTCAGCCAGAAATAGCCGAGGATGAAACCGATGAAGCCGATGATGAGACCGACCTTGGTCATGTCCTTGGTCTCCACCATGCCGGTCGCGGAGGCGATGGCGTTCGGCGGCGTGGAAATCGGGAAGAGCATCGCGATGGAGGCGCACACGGCGATGAAGGTGATCATCGCGGAGGTGCCGCCCATGGCGAGGAACTGCGCGTTGTTGGCGGCTTCCGGATCGGCCATGCCGTTGGCGACGACGATGAGGATCGGGATGAGGAGGGCCGCCGTAGCGGAGTTGGAGATGAAGTTGGAGAGCAGGTAGCACACCAGGCCGGCGATGATGAGCACCACCCAGACCTTCATGCTGCCGAACGGGATCGCCTGGATCAGAACCTTCGCCAGACCGGTGTCCTGCAGGCAGTATCCGAGGCAGAAGCCGCCGGCGACGAGCCAGAGGACGTTCCAGTTGATTTCCTTGATCTCCTCCTTGCCGAAGAGGCCTGTGGCGGTGAAGACGCCCAGGGGAATCAGGGCCACGATGTTGGAGTTGATGTGGGTGAGCTGCTCGGTGGCCCAGAGAAGGATCGTGCCGATGAAGGTGATCCACACCACATACAGTCTCCAGTCCTTCTTCTGCTTGCTCTCAGGGATTTCCAGGACAAGTTTCTTGGTCTTGAACGGGAAGAAGAAGCGGAGGATGACCCAGGCGAGCAGAATCATGATGATCACGTAGGGAATCAGGTGGACGCACCACTCTCCGAAGGAGATGTCGATGCCGGCCTGCTCCAGGGCGCCCTTCGCCGTCGCGTTCGGCGGGGTGCCGATCGGGGTGCCGATACCGCCGAGGTTCGCGGCGACCGGGATGGAGAGGGCGAGGCCGATCTTGCCCTTGTCATCGGCCGGAAGCTTGGAGAGCACCGGCGTCAGAAGGGCGAGCATCATCGCGGCCGTGGCCGTGTTGGACATGAACATCGAGAAGATGGAAATCATCAGCAGGAAGCCCAGAAGGACCACCTCCGGCCGGGTGCCGAAGAGTTTCAGCAGGGCGCGGGCCAGCGTGACGTCCAGTCCGTAGCGCTCCGCCATGATGGCGAGGACGAAACCGCCCAGGAACAGCATGACCACCGGGTCGGCCATCGAGGACATGATGCGGGCGTACGGGACGAGGGTGCCGTACTGCGGGTCGCAGAAAAGACCGATACCCTTGTTGGA
>JAEEGG010028686.1_pt1 | contig 10448 bp, 10 predicted proteins | sample 9134161 | NCBI WGS metagenome assembly JAEEGG01 (sample SAMN16246543, study PRJNA631951) | gut metagenome | biome: gut microbiome; feature: rumen; material: CR-attached | host: Bos | place: Iran: Karaj | collected 2018-10 | reverse complement strand
TTGCTATTAATGTGCTGATACATACTTTTTTCATCATAAACGTTCTCCCCCGTGTAATCCCCATAAGCAACCATTCAACCGGTTGCTTTGCTCTTTAGCTGAATAAATTCATTATAGCATGAGAGACGATATCAGGGCAGAATCGCCAAATAATCATACAATCGGTTTTGCCAGTAATAGGTCTGCTTTTCGATATTGGTCAGTTATACGATTGGCTGCTCTTATTTGAATATAAACGCCAGTATATCCGGCAGGTATGTATATACGAACAGGAGCAATGCCAAAGAGAAGAAGACCCACATGGTTACGCTGTGCGTCATGGTGCGGAGGATCTGCTTTCTGGGGAGCTCCCCTACTATCGGCATGAGCTTGAACTTCTTGCGTTTAACGATGACCATTACAAAGCCTGCGATCTGGAATCCCGCGAGGGTGATGATCCAAACCAGAAGGACGAGAAGAAGCGGCATAACCGACTTCATCATGGCATCGTAATCAATATTCGGATTTATGGTTCCGTTGCTCATGTCCATGCCCATGCGCTTCATCAGCTCGGCGAGCAATTCGACTGTGATGGAAGAAGTTACGACATTAAGGCTTGCATGGAGGATCATTGTATAGATGATCCTTCCTGTGCGGATATAGACGAATGCGAAAAGAACTCCTAAAAAGAACGCAAAGAAGAACTGCTGGAAATTGCCGTGCCAGAGTCCGAACATGATTCCGGACATTGCACAGCTGATGAACTCACCGTGGCGGAGAGTGCGGTCGATCAAGAACTTTCTGAATAAGAGCTCCTCGAAGATCGCGGGCATGATGCCTACGGTAATGATCCTGATGACCGTATCAGAGCCGATTATCAGGCTGTCTTTAAGGCTGCTCAATGCATCTTCGGAAGAATTATCTCCGAATAAAGTGACAGATGACAGAGCGGTATGAATGGGCATGCCCATGAGGGATCCAACCTGTCCAAGACCGTAGACCATCATAATGAGGAGCATTATCTGTCCGAAAGTAAGTTTTTTCTTCTCTATCTTTACGGAAGGAAGCACTTTGAGAGAAAGTCCCAGAACAAGGCAGCCGAGCACGCTTACGTTGAATGAATTCATAAGAAGATAGATAGTTGTAAAGTGCGCGTTGTAGAATTCAGGGCAGATGAGGTCCAAAGCCGCCGAAGCAAATTTGATCGGGAATATGAAGCACCAGCCCCAGATTGCATATCTGGACGCTACTGCGGCCATAGTCTCTTCCACAGTATCGGTGCTGTTGCAGCAACGGGCGAGTACGATAAGCACAGCTAAAAGAGGAATGGCAAAAGCTGCGATGAACGGAATACCGTATAATGACACTTCATCGCCGTAAACAAGGCCGTTTGCATTATTGAAGCTGAGCAGCAGTGCCAGGATCACGGTAAGTATGATTGCTGTGACTGATAAGCCTTTGCGCAAAGCTTTATTTTCCATAAATTCCTCCTGACTGTCCCTTACACGGTTCACACCGAAGCTAATTATACTTAAATAATACCTGCATTTCATTAATAGCAACAAAACCGAACCTTAACGCTGCCTTAATTATTCTATTAATTGGCATATGTTTATTTTGGGCAAAATGCGTGTATACTGTCGTAGTTATCTTTATAAAAAGAAGGAAAATTCTATGTCTGATTCAAAAGTATTCAGGATTTTTGTAGTAAATCCCGGCAGCACGTCAACCAAGGTCGAGTTTTTCGAGAACGAGAAAAGCGTACTCGAAGGCAATGTATTCCACGATTCAGCGATCCTAAAGAATTTTCCTACGATCAACGACCAGCTGGATTACCGTATGGAATATGTAAAGAAATGGCTGAAGGACAATAATATCGATCTGACCGGTGTTGATGCCATCGTCGGCAGAGGCGGTGCATGCTACCCCATAGAAGGCGGCACTTACGAAGTAGACGACAGGCTTGTAAACGATATCCGCGAAGCAAAGGGCGGCGTTTATCACTCCAGCATGCTCGGCGTTCAGATGGCTAAGCAGCTTCACGACGAGTTCGGCGGAAGGCTTCTCATGGTTGACCCGATCGTTGTTGATGAATATCAGGATGTTGCAAGGATCACAGGCGTTAAGGGCATTTACAGAACATCTGCCACACACGCTCTTAATCTCCGCGCAACTGCTCACAAGTACGCAAAGAGCGTAGGCAAGAAGTATAACGAGATGAATCTTATCGTATGCCACATCGACGGCGGCATTACGATCACGGCTCACCAGCACGGCAGAATGATCGATGCCAATGACGGCAGCGGCGGTGATGGCCCGATGACTCCTACAAGAATGGGTACGATGGCAATTACTGACGTGCTCACAAAGCTCATGGACCGTCCGAAGGAAGAGATCAGGAGCCTTTGCATGGCAACAGGCGGTCTCTCCTCCTGGTTCGGCACGTCCAATTCAGATATTATCCACGACCTTGTCGAGGCAGGCGACGCCAAGGCTACGCTTATCTGGAATGCCATGATCTATCAGATCACAAAGTGGATCGGCTCGATGGCATGCGTACTTCACGGCGAAGTTGACGGCATCGTCCTGACAGGCGGCCTCATGCGTTTCCAGGACGTTTATGACGGCATCAAGGATGCATGCGGCTGGATCGCACCTGTAGCGTCCTACCCGGGCGAGCTTGAGCACGAAGCAATGAGAGCTGCAGCGCTCAGAGTCTTAAGAGGCGAAGAACACGCAAAGACATATCCCGGCAAGCCGAGATTTGAAGGATTCGATTATCTGTAAGGAGAATATTTATGAGCTTTATCGAGACAATCAAAGCAAGAGCAAGAAGTGACATTAAGACTATCGTTCTTCCCGAATCTGAAGACGACAGAACAATACTTGCGGCAGCAAAGGTTCTGGCAGAAAAGACCGCTCAGCCGATCATCATCGGAACGGAAGAAGAGGTCATGGGCGCGGCAGCAAGACTTAATGCTGACCTTACGGGCGTTCAGATCCTTGATCACACAAAATCCGCCGAGATCGACAAGTATGCAACGCTCCTTGCCCAGATCAGAGCCAAGAAAGGCATGACCTTCGATATGGCAAAGAATCTTTTAAGCGACAAGCTCACATTCGGCATCATGATGGTCAAATCAGGCGATGCTGACGGTCTCGTATCCGGCGCATGCCATACATCAGCAGACATGCTCCGCCCTGCTCTTCAGATCATTAAGACGGCACCTGAGAGAAAGATCGCGTCAATAGCTTTCATGTTCGAACTTCCCGACAAGACCATCGGTGAAGACGGCATCATCCTCTGTGCTGACTGCGCTTTGATGCAGGATCCGAGCCCTGAAGAACTTGCTGAGATCGGTGCTGAATCTGCTGCATCTTTTGAAGCTCTTATGGGCAAGAAAGCAAAGGTCGCATTCCTCTGCCACTCTACAAAGGGTTCTGCTAACCACCCCTTCGTAGATAAGGTAGTTGAGGCAGTTAAGATCGCCAAGGAAAAGTATCCTGATGTCCTTCTGGACGGCGAACTCCAGCTCGACGCTGCGATCATCCCCGAGATTGGCGCTTCGAAGGCTCCCGGTTCACCTGTTGCAGGCCAGGCTAATGTATTGATCTTCCCTAACCTTGAAGCAGGCAATATCGGTTATAAGCTCATCCAGAGGATCGGCAAGGCTGAGGCTTACAGCTTCCTCCAGGGTCTTGCAGCACCTGTAAATGACCTCTCCAGAGGATGCAGCGTAGACGAGCTTGCAGGCGTTATCGTTATCACCGCAGTTCAGGCACAGCAGATGGCTGCTTCGAAATAATAGTTTTCGACAAAACTAATGTAAAATATAGGAAGCGTTGATAAGTCAGCGCTTCTTATTTTTTGCAGAGGTTTATCTCGTTATGTGGAACGGACTTAAGATATCTGAAGTTTTTTTCGAAGAGTATGGTCTTCCCATGCTCGAAAAGGATTTCCCCGAATATAAAGATCAGATCGCGGCAGGCCTTGCCGGCCAGACGTCCGAATGCTTTGGCTACGATGACTACATCTCAAGAGATCACGACTATGCGCCGGGCTTCTGCCTGTGGCTTCCGGAAGAATTAAAAAAGCAGATCGGCGATGATCTGCAAAAAGCATATGAGGATATTCCGGTACAGGAATTCATCTTAAATCACAGAAGCGATGTCGGAATGGCTGAACCGTCACCGATAATGACAGGCGCAAGGCGTCACAGGGTAGGCGTTCACAGCATCGAGGAATTTTATTACGAACATACTGGAATGACACATGCACCGGTTACCACGCAGGACTGGCTTGCTACGCCCCAAATGCACTTAGCCGAAGCAGTCAACGGAAAAGTATTCCGTGACCCTCCGGCTAAATTTAGTGCTATTCGAAATGTTTGGGCTGGTTATTATCCTGAAAACATATTGAAGAAGAAAGTCGCTGCAGACCTTGCCATGGCGGGTAAAACCGGGCAATTCAACTATGTTCGCTCAATAAAACGTGGTGACGTAGGGGCCGCTTATTTCTGCGTTACAGAATTCATATACAAGATTACTGCGGCATTGTTCCTTCTTAACGGCCGCTATATGCCATATTACAAGTGGCGTTTCAGAGCGATGAAAGAGTTTACCGTCTTGAGCTGCGTGATAGAACCGCTTATAAAGCTTTCTCAAATGAGCGAAGAAGAAAGTCTGGGTAAGGTCGATCTTATAGAGAGTATAAGCGGCGAGGTTGTCAAGGAACTGGTTAAACGCGGTTGGTCTTCGGGCTACAGCGACTATCTTCTCGACAATGCAAAACTCGTTATGAAGACCATAGATGATACAGAGATTGCATCCTGGAATGTTTTCGTCGGTGAAGATTGATTTACTTAATCTGCTTCAGGAATGAATACGGTAACATATCCCGAATCATTGATCGTTGTTTCTAACTTGGGTTTATCCTCGGTCATGCTGTATGAAGCATTATTCTTTACTCCGTTCCAGCGTGCGAAAACAAGAACAAACACCATAGCGATTGCGAGCAGGAAGCCCGCAATCACTACGAAACCGCTCCCCATATTTGCGGCGTAACTTTTTACTCTTATAGCTAAATCCGGAAACATGCTATTTCCTCCTTTGCTTAACTTCTGAGCTTATTATGGCAAAGGAAAAAATCAAAAAAGTACTAAATCGGCATCAAAACGGCATCAATTACATAAAATCAAGATGTCTGGATCGTACAATATATAAAACTTACTTCTACATTTACCTGGAACGTATAGTTCTTACCGTCTCTGAATACAAGACGGTATGCTACGCCCATATCCTCAGGGGATTCCGATAACATATGGTATGTAACGAGCTTTGCGGAAAGCTGTCTCTGGTAATGATTATATATAGCATTGCTGTATCTCTCCGCTATTGATTTCGACGGATCGGAATACTGATCGACACCTTCTACCAGATCAGTCCACAGTCCGTTATCGGAATTGATACTGCTGCGGAGAATAGCTCCTGTCCTGTCATCGACCAGACAGTTGAAGCTCCACTCGTCATTTATCTTGCTATCGACGACCCAGATAACTATGGTGCCCCTGTTGTTGGCAAGGTTTGCAAGCATCGGCTGTGCATTCGTTCCAAACCCGGTCTGCGATTTAATGCCCGTAAAATCTGTTATGAACTCAGATACTATACGTTCGATGTCGGCCTTCTGATTAGCGATGCCTTTATCGAGTTCGATATATGTGGTAATCGCAGTTTCATAATTAACCAGATTTATCTTCTGATTCATTGCGAGGTCATCTCTGTAGGAAAGGTTTACCTGCTCGATGTTAAGGCTCTCCTGCTTTCCCTCGGATAACCTGTCTTCGAAATTATAAACAGCAAGAGGAAGGAACCACCCGAGTGCTGCCGCCATAAGGAAGAAGATTGCTGTAATGACCGTGCTTATCCGCTTCATAACGTCATCTCCTTGATCGTAACCGTAACACAGGTTCCGTTTCCTTCTCTCGAAGCAAATGCTATCGTTCCGCCGTGAAGCTGAATGACTTCTTTGCACAATGTCAGACCGAGGCCTGCACCGCCCTGCGCTCTCGAACGCGATTTGTCGACACGGTAGAACGCCTCAGTAATATGCTTGATCGCTTCTTCCGGCATACCTCTTCCGTTATCGAAAACACGGATGCGGTAATATCCCTGTATGCTCTCTCCGACGATCATGATATTACCGCCGTTATCGATAGCTTTTCTGGCATTATCCAAAAGGTTCGTAAGTACCGAACTGAAAAGATCCGGCTCAACAAGGCAGATGCCGTGTTCACATCGGCTCTGAAGCATGATCCCTCTCTTTGTGTAGACAGGCTGCAGATGCAGCGAAAGATTGTCTATCATCTGCTTCATGTCAGTCGGGATGAGCTTGATTGATTCCTTCTTCATCATAAGAAGGTCAAGGAGTTTTAATGAAAGTGATTCAAGACGTTTGCCTTCTGAGAAGATATAGTTTGCAGCTTCCTGAGCTTCTTCGCCTGTAAGTGACTGGCTTCTTAAAAGATCCGCATAACCGATGATGGATGTCATAGGAGTCTTAAGTTCATGAGCAAAGCTTCCCATAAACTGATCCTGATGTTCCATCGTGAGCTTAAGCTCGTTGATGTTATCGGAAAGCCTGTCTGCCATGTTGTCAAAATCGGATCCGATCTGACCTATCTCATCTAACACCTTCGGATTTACTCTCGCATCGAGATCACCGGAGGCAAGCGCTCTTGCCGTTCTCGACACCTTAGCCAAAGGCTTAGTCATGAGGTATGTCGCGATCCATGCGGTAAAGCCTCCGATCACGATAAGCAGCAGGAAGATCTGGTGATAAGTACGCACCTGGGATTCTCTTGCCGCATATACAGGCGAGATATCATAAAGGATAACAAGCTGCAGTGGTTTGCTGTCGGTATTAACGCTTCCGCAGATCTGGTAATAATTCTTGCCGTCTCTTGTGAACATCATCGATTCAAAATCTGTGCGGCTCTCATAGTCCGTGATCGTCTCACCGGTCTGGTATAAGACGGTATCACCCCTCAAGAGCTTGATCCCGACGATACTCTCGGAAGTCTTCATTTTCTCGAGCGTATTACTGATGCTCGAGAAATCCTGCTGGATGTCTACGAAGTTAACAAGCTGAACAGACTGAAGGATCATCTCGTAAGATTCATTACTGGTTCTCTTGATCTGACTTAAAGCACTCTTGAAATTCTGCCTGATCAAAAGTACGCCTCCCACACCATAACTCAATGTGAGAAGCCATACCATTACGAGAAGCATCTTCTGCCTGAATCGCATTAATCAGCCTCCAGCCTGTATCCTACCTTCGGCACAGCATGAATAACGTCTTCCCATCCGAGCTTTTTTCGAAGTCTCTGAATGTGAAGATCGACAGTCTTACTTCCATACGGGAACGGTTCGTTCCAGACACGCTCGTAGATCGTCTCCCTGTACATGGCGATACCCGGATTCCTTGCAAACAGAAGGAGCAGTTCATATTCCTTCGGAGTAAGCGGTATCTGATATCCGTCCTTATATACGATCATGGCCTTGGTATCTATGGTAAGACCTGCAATAGTGATCTCCGTATCCGTCTTGTTATAACGGCGCAAGACAACATTTACCCTGGCAAGGAGCTCGATGATCTCGAAAGGCTTTGCAAGGTAATCCTCAGCGCCCAATTCAAGGCCTCTTACTCTGTCCTCGACCATATTCTTCGCTGTAAGGAAGATTACGGGAAGCTTCATCGGCCTGATATACTGCATCAGCGAAAAACCGTCGATCTTCGGGATCATTACGTCCAGAAGTATAAGGTCAAAAACATTATTCTTTATCATATCGAGAGCCTGTTCGCCGTCATATGCGCACATGCATGAATAGCCTGCTTTTGTAAGGCTCATTCTGATAAGGTTAGATATCGGTTTCTCGTCTTCAACAATTAAAATATGTATCATAGTCCCCACCTCGCTAGATACAATTATACATTCAAGAGACGGAATACGGTATTAATTATTTTTGTTCTTATTGTCATCGCGCGCATTATTTTAGAAAATGCCCGTAATTCATTTGTTTTTGCCTAATTCCTGTTATAAGATAAATTAATGGGATAAGGGAGGGATAGCAATGGCTGTAATATGCAAAAACTGCGGAGGAACACTGGTCTTCGATCCGGAATCACAGAAGATGATCTGTGACCGCTGCGGGGCCTTTATCACTCCCGGCGAAGTGGAATTTTACGCAAGAGATATATTAGAGAACAAAAAGGTCATTCCTCTCAGCAAGATAATGGGAGAGGAAGACTTTGAAGACGACTCCAATAATGATTCCGCAGACGATTCAGAAGATGAGACAGACGCTCCTGTATCACTTCTCAGAGATCCGGATGAAATAAGAAAAGACGCTGAAGAATATCCTGATTATGAGCTGGAAGATCCTCCGCCGCTTCTTAATGACATCCCCGGACCTATAAGGAACTTTGCAAAAAGAAACTTTGCAAAATGGGATTTCAGTGATAACTACATGGAATGCGCTGTATATACATGTGATTATTGCGGCGGTGAAGTTATCGTAAACGGTACTGAAGCTTCGACAATGTGCATCTTCTGCGGCAATCCCGTCATAGTATTCAGCAGGATCGCAAAACAAAGAAGACCGGAGCTGATCGTTCCTTTTAAGATAACAAAAAAGGACGCGCTTAAAGCTATACGCAAGCACTTCAATAAAGGCATTTTTATTCCGAGAGAAGTTAAACATTTCAAGGAAAAGCAGGTCCGCGGAATCTACATTCCTTATTGGATCGCAGATGCGGAGCACTATGGTTCTGCCATTATTTTGGGAAGCGTTGAAAAGTCAAAATCCGGCGAACCTGATACTTATTACTACGGAAGAGCCGGAACGATCATGATAAGGGACTTTCCTGTTGATGCATCAAGAATCTTACCGTACGATATCAGCTCAAGGCTTGAACCATACGGTATCAGGAATGCAACAGAATTCAAGGAAGATTATCTTGCAGGTTTCTACTCAAGTATCGCAGATGACAGTTTCGATGGTCTGTCCGATCTTATCGAGAAAAGAGCAGCTGCTATTTTTGAAGAAGAAGCAAAGGCAGATATAATGAATGCCTATCCCGAGAGGATCATTGAGGCAGTTCATCATACAGAAATAGATTACGGCAGTCTGCGTTATGCTATGCTCCCTGCCTGGTTCGTAATCTATGAGCACAAGGGAAAGCACAACACTATCCTCGTTAACGGTGAGACAGGCAAAGTCGTCTGCGGTGTCCCGTGGAACCGGAAAATCCTCTATTCGCTTTATTTTCTGTTTGCAACTGCACTGTCTTGCGGAGCCGTATATATGATCAACATTTTCCTCACAGAATCCGATTGGGATTTCGATGATATTTCCAATGCTATCTTGTTTTTAGTATTAATAATTGGAATATCATTCGCCTGGGGAATCAAGATGTTTAAAAAAGTGCATAAGAGTCTGGGTCTTACTCAGGGACGCTCTGTATTTAATTTTGTAAAAAGGGGGCGGGAACAAGTATGATCAAGTTTTTAAGTGTAGTCCTGGGAATCGGCTTCGGCTTCGGAGTTGCTACCTTCGTATTTAGTTATTTTCTCGAGAAATCCAATAATATCGGAGACAGTGTCGGTTCTGCCTTCTATTACGTACGCTCAAGAAAATTCCATGCCAGAATGGACAAAATGACAGCCAGCGAGAGACATGAGTTCATCTCCCGATATCACAGACTTTTCTGACAGGCGCTAAAACAGTCTGCGCTTGGATTACCCTATGCCCGTAACCTTAAAATCCTTGTCCTCTACGGCCTTTGTAAGAACATCGTCTGCGACGTCCTTTTCGAGTGCTACAACAGCCGTGCCCTTATCGTGAGATACGTCAGCTGAGATAACGCCGTCAATAGCTTCCAGAGCCTTCTTTACGGTCGCTTCGCAGTGTCCGCACATCATGCCTTCGATCTTGATAGTCTTTTCCATAGTATTTATCTCCTTTTCATTTTTGATCTCTAATTCATTAAGTCTGTTCCTGATATCGCTCCTGGCCTTGTCATGCTTTGTATCATATGGTCTTATGAGATTTAACCTTAACGCGTTCATGCACACCGTAAAGCTCGACAGGCTCATTGCAGCAGCGCCGAACATAGGTGTCATTGTTATTCCCAAAGCTGCGTAAGCACCTGCTGCAACAGGTATCAGCGCGACGTTATAGATGAAGGCCCAGAAGAGATTTTCGTGGATATTTCTTATCGTTCTTCTGGATATCCTGACGGCTGCCGCAGCATCTTTTAAGCTGGATTTCATGAGCACCACATCAGCAGCATCTATTGCAATGTCTGTTCCCGCACCGATCGCGATGCCTGTATCTGCTGTAGTCAGTGCAGGCGCGTCATTTATGCCGTCGCCGATCATTATCACCTTGCCGTATTCCTGAAGCTTCTT
>JAEEGG010028681.1_pt1 | contig 10450 bp, 10 predicted proteins | sample 9134161 | NCBI WGS metagenome assembly JAEEGG01 (sample SAMN16246543, study PRJNA631951) | gut metagenome | biome: gut microbiome; feature: rumen; material: CR-attached | host: Bos | place: Iran: Karaj | collected 2018-10 | reverse complement strand
TAAAGAGCGAGACCGATTCGACGGGAAAGACCACCATCCATGGCATGTTGTGGAAAACTAAGGTAGCCGACGGCATCACTCGCATGACCCGATGGTATGGCTACAACAACGACAATGACACTTGGGGCGGTCTTGAGGTGAAGTATCCTGACCCCGACGACGTCATGCCAACCGACTACAAGACAATTTCTAATGCATTTAAATTTGTCTGCAACAGCTCGCATGCCTCCTTTGTCGAACATGTGGGTGAATACTTTGACCTTCCAGTGGTGATGGACTATTGGATCATGATTAACACTCTGCTTGCTGTCGACAACGGCGCAAAAAACATTTACTGGGCTGTATATGATCAGACTATTGACAAGAAGCTTACGCTGGCGGCATGGGATCTGGACTGCACTGTGGGCCAGAACTGGATCAATGTTCCACCTCACAATGAGGAGGTTGTTGGACCTACTCGACAATTGAGCGGTTTCAACAACTTGTTATTACGCCTGCACGAACACAACCCCGACAGCTTTTGCATCAAAGCTGTCGAGCGCTACCGTCTGCTTCGCAACGACCTACTCAGTGCCGACAGCATCTATCACCGATTTGAGAACCGTGTCAACTGGCTCAAACGATGCGGAGCCGTGGCGCGCGAGACGGCAAGGTGGACTTGCGACAGCGACCTGTCGGGAAACCCGCTGGACTTTGACAATGAGTTGGCCTATATTCGCCAATGGCTTGACAGTCGTCTAGACTATCTCGATAAGGGACGTTTTGCGCCCTACGTCCGTGGCGACATGAACCGCGACGGTGTTGTTGATATTGTTGATGTCAACCACACCATCAACCGTATGCTCAATGCTACCGATTATCCTATGTGGTATGAGGATCTTGTTCGCGACTATGTCACCGACATAGCCGACCTTAATGCAGTCATCAACCTCATGCTCGGAAAATAAAGAACCGAAGAAAAACCTATATAAGTAATGAAAATCAACGTCTTTCATGTTGTGTCAAACAAGAACTGGGGCGGTCCCGAGGAATATGCCTACGAGATGGTCTCACGTTTGCGTCACGACCCACGATTCTATGCCGAAGTCGTGTGCAAGAAAAATGAGCCCGTGCTATTCCACTTTCGGCGCCTGGAGATCCCCATCTCCATCCTGCCGCTGAAAGGCATGACCGACATCGACAGCCCCACACGCCTTGCACGCCTTTTGCGCAAGGGGCATAACATCGTGCATGTGCACACGTTCAAGGATGCTTTTGCCGCAGTGATGGCACGTCGCATCAGCGAGAATCGCAACACACGGGTCATCATGACAGTACATGGCATCTGCCGCCCCAAGACCAACTATCTCTACCGCAAACTTTACCGCTCAATCGACAAGATGGTGTTTGTTTCGCAGCGCGCCTATGACGAATGGATGAGCCATGCCAAGAAATACGCGCCCACTCGCGCCTGCATCATACGCGACAGCGTCATCGACAATCCACTGGCTACGCCAGCACCCGACTTGCGACAGAAGCTGGGCATCGCCCCCGAAAAGTCATTGATTATGTTCCATGGCCGAATCACGCCTGAGAAGGGTATTGACACCCTTCTGCAAGCAACTACACGACTTGACAAGAGCAAGTTCCACTTGGCTATCATCGGCGAGGGGAAACGAAAATACATGACCCAGCTCAAGAGTTACATCGTCGAGCACCAGTTGGTTCAAAATGTCTCGCTCGTGGGTTTTCAAGAAGACATGGCGCACCTGATCCAGCAGTGTGACCTAGGCGTGTTGCCGTCGGTCGAACCCGAGGCTTTGGGCATTGCCAACCTAGAGTACATGATGCAGGGCAAACCTCACATCACCACCAATAACGGCGCTCAAGTTGAGTATGTCGCCGACCAGGTCAACGCCTTGCTCGTTCCACCAGCAGATGTCGATGCACTCGCCGATGCCATGGAACGCCTGCTCGACGATACCGCACTGCGCCAGCAAATGGGACGTCAGGCACAACTAGACTTTGATCAAACGCTCAACTATGACATCTTCTATGACAAGATGACTGCTCTCTATCACGAATTACTAACCCCCCAAAAACCAGCAAAATGAGACTTTCCTCCATTCTAAAGGTTGCTGCATGCTGCATTGCAATGGCCAGTTGTAAAGGATTAGGCCATAACAATGTCCAACAGCCCGTATCGGCCCAAGACACCAACGACAAGCACACAGTAGAGTATATCACCCAACGCTTGAATGACATCTATTCTGAAGCGTTCCGCGAGAAAGACCACGACTTGATTGCCCTCGATCATCGGTTCATGTCGCAGGAATATAACCGCCTTCAGGATCAGGCCGTCGCCATTGCCGAACGCATTGATGACCACGTTATCGATGCCGACCACTGGGTGCTGGGACAGGATTGGACTTACCCTACCATGACCGTAGCCAAGATTGAAGGCATCACACCGACCCACGCCACAGCTCATGTCGCCATTACCAGCCACATGCCTGGCAATGATGAGAGTACCACTCAACTGATCCTTCCCCTTGTGTTTGAGCGCAATGATTGGTACATCGACAACATGCAGCAGTACTATGAGGGCGAGCTTCTCGACGAGAAGGCCTGGTATCAAGAGTACATCTCCACCCACTGAGGGAAAGTGAGCATACATATTTAAAAAATGTGTATCTTTGCAGCCAGTTTTGACAGTGACACCAATGAAGAATATCATTTCTAACCTTATCAAGTATGGCATTCCCATACTCATCAGTGTGGGACTAGCATGGTTCCTATATAATAATGTGGACATTGAAGCCATCAAGACCAGTTTGCGGCAGGACGTGAACTACTGGTGGTTTGTGCCCGTGATTGTGGTGAGCATCTTCAGCCACATTTTCCGTGCGTTGCGTTGGCGTCTGCAGTTGCGTGCCATCAACATCGACGCACCGCTGTGGGTGCTTGTTAACAGCATCTTTGGCACTTATTTTGTCAATCTGATATTCCCCCGCTTGGGTGAAGTGTGGCGCACGGGATATGTAGCCCAACGACAGAAGGCACCATTTGCCACTGTATTGGGCTCGATGGTGGGTGACCGCTTGAGCGACACAGTCACTGTAGGCTTATTGACCCTCGTTACCTTTTTCTTGGCCCAAGACGCGTTCTTAAAGTTCTTTGACGCCCGTGGCGATGGCGGCTCGTCGGCCGCTTCATGGACGATGTGGGCATTGGTTGCGATATGCGTTTTGGGGCTAGTTGCCATGATTTGGCTTTATCGGAGCACGTCGCAGAACAAGGTTATCGCTCGGTTGCGTGGCATCCTTCACGACCTGTGGGACGGCTTTGCCGCCATCGCCCACATGGACGGGAAGTGGATGTTCCTGCTCTACACCCTGCTCATCTGGGGTTGCTATTTCATGCAGCTCTATATCGCCAGCAAGGCATTTACCTTTACGGCCGACCTAGGCGTACTGCCGGTGCTGGTGCTCTTTGTGCTGAGCAGCCTGGGCATGGCTGTACCCAGCAATGGCGGTCTCGGCCCGTGGCAGTTTGCCATCATCTTTGGCTTGTCGCTTTATGGCGTGGGTGCGTTCCCGCCCAGCACCCCCTATGATGCGCAAGCATCGGCCTTTGCCTGGCTCGTGTGGGGCGTGCAGCAGTTGCTCATCATTGTGCTGGGCATCTACGCCTTTGTGAGCATCGCTTTAGATAAGAATAAGGAATAGGCCCGTTTGCCGAGTCTTGACTCCCACTTGCTGAAAATAGCACAACAATCAGCGCAACAATTCGTTAGAATGTATAAGGTTGCGCAACATGCTGGCAAACTATTTTGCTTGCAGATCACGCTAGACACTCAAATAATAAAGATGAAAACTTTCAAGACCATAGCATTGCTCGTGCTGCTGGCCTTGCCCATGATGGTGAGTGCTGGTAACAATGATGCGGGACTGATTGTTGGCGCCGAGGCCGAGAAAAAGCTTAACAAGAAGCTTTCGCTCGCCATCGAGGCTGAGTTTCGTTCGCGCAATGACTTCCGCACTGCCGACCGCATCAGCCTGGGGCTAGGTGGCTCCTACAAAATCACCAAGTGGCTCAAAGCCGAACTGGGCTATCAACTGCTCATCGACAACAACCACGAGAAGATTTCCTATAACGCGCCCACGATAGATGAAGACGGCAACAAGGTGGTGAACTATAACAACTGGCGCCCTTCCTACTGGGGCACACGCCATCGCTTTTATGTCCTATTGACAGGTTCTTACAAGTTAAACCGTGTGGAGTTTTCGCTTCGCGAGGGATGGCGTTACACCTATCGCCCTGAACATACTGCCAAACGCTATGACTTCGATAACGCGATGTGGGAAGACAAGGTCATCAACACCAAGCATTATCACATACTGCGAAGCCGTTTCAAGGTCGAGTGGGACATCCCTAAGTGGAAATTAGACCCCTGGGCCAGCATTGAGCTATTCAACAATCTCTCGCTCGACAAAATACGTTATGCCGCCGGCATCGACTACACCATCAAGAAAAAACACGCCTTCAGCCTTTTCTACCGCTACCAACAGGTCTATGACAAAGACGAAGAAGAAGGCGACATTCACGACATTGGCTTGAGCTACAAGTTTAAGTTCTAGTGAAATAAGGCACAAGATGAAAGCAATGAAAAAATATTTGACAATATTGCTGGTGGCTATGATTGCCACATCGTGTGTCAACGATGACACCGATTTCAGCGACCTGATTAATGGAGGTGGTAACGACACCATCCCCGAGGAGGTCATCACACCCATCGACATTGAATTGGACTATAGTGTCCTCAATGAGCCCGATGACGTGGTACCCACCGATGAGGCCGACCCATCCTATAACGACTATGAGGAGAACACCAATTGGTCCTACACTATCAACATTGACTATGACGGCGAGACAGCGACCTTGAGCGGCAACACTTCACGCGTTCGTTCGACAGTAACTGGCGGCCATGTGGTTATACGTTCGACCAGCGCCCGCATCAACTATGTGGTTACCGGAACGAGCGACAACGGTTCACTGAAGATTTACAGCGAAAACAAGTTCAAGCTTACGCTAGCCGGTGTATCGCTGACCAACCCCACGGGCGCGGCAATAAACAACCAGGGTGGCAAGTCGCTGTATCTGGTGCTTGCTGATGGCACTGAAAATATACTTACCGATGGCGTAAACTATACCGATATAGACGGCGAGGACCAAAAAGGCGCCCTGTTCAGCGAAGGCCAGGTGCTGGTCAGTGGCAAGGGGTCGCTCACCATCGACGGCCATGGCCGCCACGGCATGGTCAGTGACGATTACTTCCGGTTCCGTCCTGGCTGCAAGGTGCATATCAAGTGTGCCAATGGCCACGGCATCAAGGCCAATGACGGCATCACCATCGATGGTGGCGTGTTCAACATTGAGGTCAGTGGCGATGGTTACAAGGGTTTCCGTTGCGACTCGACAATGACCGTTAACGGCGGTCGCACGACCATTATCGCCACGGGCGGTGTGTCGGTCACAGCAGCGACCGACATTGCTCCCGCCGACACCTCAAGCTGCGCCGGCATCAAGTGCGACTATGCCCTCACCATCAATGGTGGCAATGTCTTCGTCAAGGCAACTGGCGAGGGCGGCAAGGGCCTCAACAACACAGGCGATATCATCGTCACTGGTGGTGCATTACAAGTAGTGACCACTGGTACCAAGGGACTGGCCTCGCCCAAAGGCATCAAGGGTGATGGTATGCTCACTGTCACAGGTGGATATGTCTATAGCTACAGTGCCAATGGTTCTCCCATTGACCCCAATGGTGGCATTGTCGTAGCCGACGGCTATACCCTATGGGAAAATAAGGCCAGACGAGTTATCATATCGTTTTTGACGATTGATTGAAAAAAATCAAATATATACTGATTATGTTTTTTAATCCGAACAAAAATAACTAATTTTGTTCGGATTAATAGCATACATTCCTCATGAGGTTGTTTCGTTACACATCGCGACAAGAAGCTTGTGCCGACCTGTTATTGTGGGCGGTAATGTTCATCGTACCCTTGGTGGGCATGGTAGTACTGTCTTCGGTCGATAATAACTATTCATTCCGCTGGTCCGACTTAAAGCATATATGGTTTCCACTAGTAGTCATCTTGTTGGCCTTTATAATACACGATATTTTCATAGCCCCGCGACTCATTTATGAGCATAACCGTACGCGCTATGTGGTGCTAGTGGGTTGTCTGATGATAGCATTCGTGTGCTTCCAGTGCGCAAGTGGTCCACCAGGACGACCGTTTGGCGAGAAGATGAAGGCTTCACCACAACAAACTGTCGAAAAAGAGAAAAAACCACCATTCCACCCTATGGCTGGTCCTCACGACTTCACGATGTTTTCGTTGCTAGTGTTCGCCTTGGGGGCAAACCTGGGTCTTAAACTTTATTTCAAGACCCAAGAGGAGCAGAAGCAGCGGGCAGACTTGGAGAATGAGAACCTGCGGCAGGAACTCAACTACCTTCGCTATCAGGTGAATCCGCACTTCCTGATGAATACGCTCAATAACATCCATGCACTGTGTGACATCGAACCCGATACAGCCAAGAGGAGTATTGTGCAATTGTCGCGATTTATGCGCTATCTGCTCTATGAGAGCCACAATGAGCAAATTTCGCTGCAACATGCCATCGACTTGATGAATCAACACATCAGTCTGATGAGCATCCGCTATACCGATAATGTCGACATCCGCGTCGATGTGCCGCAAGAAGTGCCTAACGTAAGCTTGGCGCCACTGGTCTTCGTGCCGTTTATCGAAAACGCCTTCAAGCATGGAGTAAGCTATGACAAGCCATCGTTTATCCACATCACGCTCACGGCCGACAACGACAACATCGAATTCGGCTGCTGCAACAGCAAGAATAAGGTCAAGCATGAGACGGGTGGGGTGGGGCTCTCGAATGTGACCAAGCGCCTGGATCTGATCTATGGCGAGCGATATACACTCAACATCGACGATGGTGAAGACTGCTATCGTGTCAAGCTCGTCATCCCAGCCTATAAGAATTAAGAACTTGTTTCTCAAATAACTGACCACCCTAACAATTTAACAAATAAAGAAATGATTCGCTGCATTGTAATAGACGATGAGCCATTGGCTCTGAAGCAATTGACCAAGTATGCTTCACAAATGCCTGAGCTCGAACTTGTTGCCTCGTGTCGCAGTGCTAAAGAGGCACAAGAGGTGCTTAATCGCGAGAAGATTGATGCCATGTTCACCGACATCAACATGCCCGACCTTAATGGTCTGGAATTTGTGCAGTCGCTCGACAATCCGCCCATGGTGGTGTTTACCACTGCCTATAGCCAGTATGCCGTCGACGGCTTCCGGCTCAACGCGCTTGACTATCTGCTCAAGCCCTTCGGCATTGACGAGTTCCGTCGAGCCACCAAGCGCCTGGTGGAGAAATCTGAACAGCTTAATGCCGCAGCCGTATCGATGGTCGATGAGGATGACTGTATCTTCCTGAAGACCGAGTACAAGATTGTGCGTATCTCCATCTCCGACATCCTCTATGTCGAGGCGATGAGTGAATACCTGCGCATACACTTCAGCAACGGCGCTCGTCCGGTAACTGCCCTATTGAGCATGAAAAAAATGGAGGAGCGGTTGCCCAGCAACAATTTCATGCGCACCCATCGCTCCTATATTGTCAACCTAAAGCGCATCATCGAGGTGAACAAGAGCCACATCGTCATGGCACCGCAGGTGGCACTGCCCATTGGTGACCTCTACAAGGACACCTTCATGGCATACCTCAACAGCAAGTTCCTGACCAAGTGAGCAGCCAGTGCTTGCGCAGATTGTAAGAGTGGTTCCAACATCCACAAGTAGCACATAATCAATAGATTGACAATCACGTTTCTCATAAACACTCTTAACGACATCAGTTACAAATTTTCTCATAGCTTTTTATTTTGGCATCCCCGTTTGGGGGTGCCTTTTTGCATCTAGACTCTCCGTGAATTTACGGACGCAAACAGACGAGAACCGATTTACTACCTGTTGGATATGAGCACCTTCAGAGGGTTGTTAATAACTTTTTTGCTAAAAATTTACAAAAACAAATTTAGGAATCCAAATTATTGCCAAAAAGTTTGTAACTTTACACCCTCAAAAGTTATGAACCTAGCCCAACTCCGTTTTTCTGCTCATGAATGAACCTGTATATCATATCCCCGCGCTTCTTGAGGAGTGCCTTAATGGCTTGAGTATCAAGCCTGACGGGACTTATGCTGACGTTACCTTTGGGGGTGGCGGCCACAGTCGTGCCATTGTGGAGCGATTGTCGCCGTTGGGGCATCTCTACGGCTTGGACCAGGATATCGATGCATGGCGCAATCGCATTGACGACCCGAGGTTCACTTTTGTGCTGAGCAATTTTGCTTACCTAAAGAATTTTTTGAGATATTATGGGGTGCTGGCAGTGGATGGAATCCTTGCCGACCTAGGTGTGTCATTCCACCACTTCGACGACCAGGAACGCGGTTTCTCATTCCGATTTGATGGGCAACTGGACATGCGCATGAACCAATCGAGCACGCTTGATGCTCGCCAGGTCATCGCCACCTACAGCGAGGAACGCCTTGCTGACGTGCTCTATCTCTACGGCGAGCTCAAGCAGAGCCGCCAGTTGGCGCGCGCCATTGTACGAGCCCGTAGCCAACGCGACATCAACACCACGCTACAGCTCATCGATGTGGTGCGTCCACTCATTCGTCCCAATCAGGAGAAGAAAGAGCTGGCCCAGCTATTCCAAGCCTTACGCATCGAGGTGAACAACGAGATTGATGTGCTCAAGCGCTTGTTGCAGCAATCGCTCGATGTGCTGCGACCGGGCGGACGGCTTGTCATTATTACCTACCACTCGCTCGAAGACCGCTTGGTCAAGAACTTCATGCGCACGGGTAATGTCGAGGGCCATGTCGTCAAAGACTTCTATGGCCGCGTCCAAGCCCCATTGACTCTGGTCAACAACAAGGTTATCGTCCCCAGCGACGATGAGGTGGCACGAAACCCTCGTTCGCGCAGTGCCAAACTGCGCATAGCTGAAAAAGTGAATGATGATTTATAGTTGATAGTTAATTCCGAGAAACTCGAGAACACCAAGAAAAAACTATGGCAGACGACAACAAACATATCGATCCAATGGGCAACGAGTCCAAAAGTACCGACATCAGGAAGCGCAAGCGCAATCGCAAGGCGCAAAAAGCCGTCAAAGGCGTTGTGCAAGGTCGTTCGTTCCTCTCGTGGGACTTCTTTAAGCGCAACGCAGTGTATATCGTGGCGGCCACCATCATGACACTGATGTATATCAGTAACAAATACGTCTGCCAGAACTACATGAAGGAAGTCATCGACCTCAAACTCGAGCTTGAAAATGCCAAGACCGACTGTGTCAATGCCAGCGCAGCCTATAATTCTCAAATACGAGAGAGCCAGATGACTGCATATGTCGACACGATGCACATCGATCTGACCGCACCCGAACAACCACCTTATCACCTGAAAGAACAATGAAAGAGACCAACAAAAAACACATCTTGCTGCGATACTCACTTGTTGTGGGAATTGTGCTGGCTTTCTCGGCCGCCATCGTCTGGGATATGGTCAAGACATCGGTCATCTATGCTGGCGACTGGAACGCCAAGGCCGATAGTATCCTCACGCAAGAAACTGTCATCGAGCCTGAGCGAGGCAAACTGCTTGCCGACAACGGTACTGTGCTCGCAGCCAACTTGCAATACTTCACTGCCCGTGTTGACTGGTTGTCGGCGGGTATCAAGAAAGACACACTGATGAAGTATCTGCCCGCGCTGGTCGACTCGTTGGCGGTGCTTGAGCCGTCACGCACCGCTCAACAGTGGCAGGAGGAACTCGCTGGAGCCTACGAGCGCATCACCACCGACAAGAAGAAAAAGAACCATAGCTACCGTCTCATCCGCCGTTTGCTCACCCATGGCGAGTGGGAGCGGCTCAAGACATTCCCTTACTTCAACAAAGGACAAAACAAGAGCGGACTCTATAGCGAGCGCGAGACCAAGCGCTGCAAACCCTACGGGTCGATGGCATCACGAAGCATTGGCACTGTGGGAGAGAGTGAGACACGCAAAGGATTACATGGGCGTTCGGGCTTGGAGATGGCACTCGACACCATGCTCTATGGCGTGCCGGGCAAGGCTACACGTATCCAGCTGACCTACAACATCGTCAACCATGAGAGCGTGCCGGCTAAGCCAGGCTATGATATCACCACAACCATCAACATTGCACTGCAGGATATTGTCGAGAACGAACTCTACGACATGTGCAAGGAGACTGATGCACGTTGGGGCACCGCCGTGCTTATGGAGGTCGCCACCGGCGAAATAAAGGCCATCAGCAACCTGCAGTGGGATGAT
>JAEEGG010028679.1_pt1 | contig 10451 bp, 7 predicted proteins | sample 9134161 | NCBI WGS metagenome assembly JAEEGG01 (sample SAMN16246543, study PRJNA631951) | gut metagenome | biome: gut microbiome; feature: rumen; material: CR-attached | host: Bos | place: Iran: Karaj | collected 2018-10 | reverse complement strand
TCGCGCTAAATACCGATAATCGCGTCAACTACGGTCCTGTGCTGGAAAACATCGTCTACTTTTACGCGCGCAGCATGGGCTGCGCTGTCAGCGTGGGACGAATCGGCAAGCTGGAATGTGACTTTATCGTACGTGACGCAGCTCAGAATTACGCATACGTGCAAGTCGCACGGACTATTGCCGCCGAAAGCACAGAAGAACGCGAATATGCGCCGCTCGAAGCCATTCGCGACGCGTGGCCCAAATACGTCATGACGACCGACACGCTTCTTCAGCGCCGCAACGGCGTGCGGCACGTCAACCTGATCTATTTTTTGAGAAACGAGCAGGAGTTTTAACCCTCCTTTGATTGGCGCGACATTCCTAAAGGAAAGTCCGCATGTTTTACTGTTCTCACACGATTCCTGAACGCACTTCAACCACAAGAGTGTCTCAGGATACTTTTTATTAAGCGTATTTTTCCAGTTTCTTTCACTTTTTGCACATTTTTTGCACGCATCTTTGCGACTGATTTCCGTGCTACGTCCATCCAAGATACCGCAAAATCAAGGTATCTAGTGTCAAACAAAAAAGAAATTGCCTGTATTTAGTGTTTTGGTCTTTACTTTCCGTCGTGGGTAGTGTAAGATAGGCGTCGCAGTTTACTCGCGGCGGAGCCTTTTCTCTGCCGCAAATTTTCTGAAAGAAGGACGCCGCATGATTCAGACGATCAAGAAGCGCGACGGGCGCATGGCTCCGTTCAACGAGGACCGGATCACCCGCGCGATCTTCCTTGCCGCTTCCGCCGTGGCCGAAAAAGAAGGTACGGCAGCCGATTACCGCATTGCCGAGGGACTGACCTCGCAGATCGTGCGCAAGCTCAGCGAGAAGTTCGGCGAGGCCGTGCCGAGCGTGGAAGACGTTCAGGACATGGTGGTCAAGGTGCTCATCGACAACGGCCATGCCCGCACGAGCGAAGCCTACATCACCTACCGCAACGAACGCACGCGCGTGCGCGATTCGCACACGCGTCTGATGAAGGCCATCGAGGAGATCACGTTCGCCGACGCCTCTCAGGCCGACGTGAAGCGCGAGAACGCCAACATCAACGGCAACACAGCCATGGGCACGATGCTCGAGTACGGCAGCGCCGTGTCGCGCGAGTTCTGCAAGACCCACGTGATGAACCCGGCTCATGCGGCGGCTCACGATGCGGGCGACATCCACATCCATGACATGGATTTCATGAACATGGGCACGCTGACGTGCTGCCAGATCGACATCCGCAAGCTCTTCGAGGGCGGGTTCTCGACCGGTCACGGTTTCCTGCGCGAGCCGCAGGACATCATGAGCTACGCGGCGCTTGCGGCGATCGCCATTCAGAGCAATCAGAACGACCAGCACGGCGGCCAGAGCATCCCCTTCTTCGACTACGGCATCGCCCCCGGCGTCGTCAAGACGTACCGCAAACTCTACTCCACCGATCTCGCCCGCTCCATCGCGCTGCTGCACGGGCTGGATCCCGCCAAAGCAAAAGCGGCCGTCAAGGCGGCCGTGGCGAAGTCGGAAGAGCAGTGCGGAGCCATCAGCGTGGAGCGCAGCGCGGCGCGCGAAAAGGCCGAACGGGCCGAGCTCGTTCAGGCGCTGGCCCTTGACGACGCGGAACTCGTCAGGCTGCAGGATTTCGCCGCCCGCGAGGCGCTGGAAGAGACAGACCACCGCACCTATCAGGCGATGGAGGCCTTCATCCACAACCTCAACACGATGCACTCGCGCGCCGGCGCGCAGGTGCCGTTTTCAAGCATCAACTTCGGCACCGACACGTCGCCCGAGGGCCGCATGGTCTCGCGCAACCTGCTCCTGGCCACGGAAAAGGGCCTCGGCAACGGCGAGACGCCGATCTTCCCGATCCTGATCTTCAAGGTCAAGGAAGGCGTCAACTACAATCCCGGCGATCCCAACTACGACCTGCTCAAGCTGTCCTTCCGCGTCACCAGCAAGCGGCTGTTCCCCAATTTCAGCTTTTTGGACGCGCCGTTCAACGCGCAGTATTACAAGGCCGGCGATCCCGACACGGAAGCCACGTACATGGGCTGCCGCACGCGCGTCGTCGCCAACCGCTGCGGCGAATCGACCGTGAGCGGCCGCGGCAACCTCTCGTTCACGACGATCAACCTGCCCCGCCTGGGCATCCTGCACGGCTGCCTCAACGGCGCGACGGCCGATCTTGACGGCTTCTTCGCCGACCTCGACGCAAAGATCGACCTCGTCGTCGATCAGCTCCTCGAGCGGATGCAGATCCAGGCGCACAAGCGCGTGAAGAACTTCCCGTTCCTGATGGGACAGGGCATCTGGCGCGGCTCCGAGGGCCTCGGCTACGAAGACGAGCTGGCCGACGTGATCCGTCAGGGCACGCTGACCGTCGGCTTCATCGGCCTGGCCGAGTGCCTCAAGGCGCTCACGGGCAAACATCACGGCGAGAGCGCCGAGGCACAGGAACTGGGGCTGAAGATCATCCGCCACATGAGGGAACGCATCGACGAAGCCGCGGCCCAGTACGACCTGAACTTCTCGCTCATCGCCACCCCGGCGGAGGGGCTTTCCGGCCGCTTCACGAGGATCGACGCCAAACGATTCGGCAAGATCCCCGGCATCACCGACCGCGAGTATTACACGAACTCGTTCCACGTGCCCGTCTATCACAAGATCGGCGTGTTCGACAAGATCGCGCTGGAAGCGCCCTATCACGAACTGACCAACGGCGGTCACATCAGCTACGTCGAGCTGGACGGCCTGGGCGCGAACAACCCCGAGGCCTTCGAGCAGATCGTGCGTGCCATGAAGGAAGCCGGCATCGGCTACGGCAGCGTCAATCACCCCGTCGACCGCGACCCGGTGTGCGGCTACACGGGCGTGATCCCCGGCGACGTCTGCCCCAAGTGCGGACGCCACGAAAAGGACGGCCCCGTGGGCTTTGAGCGCATCCGCCGGATCACCGGCTATCTCGTCGGTACACTGGAACGCTTCAACGACGCCAAGCGCGCCGAAGTGCGCGACCGCGTCAAACACAACGCGTGCGGAGGAACCGAGGCGAAGACTGAATGAAGATTCGTCTCGCCAGCCCCATCACGCGCGACAGCATCGTCGACGGGCCGGGGCTGCGCGCCGTGATCTGGGCGCAGGGGTGCTTCCATCATTGTCCCGGCTGCCACAACCCCTGCACGCACAACCCGTTCGGCGGCTTTGAGATGGACACGGCCGACGTGATCGAGCAGATCCGTTCGCTCCGGCTCCAGCAGGGCATCACGCTCTCCGGCGGCGAGCCGTTCCTGCAGCCTCTGCCGCTCGCCGAGATCGCCCGCGCCGCCCGGCTGCGCGGCCTGAACGTGTGGTGCTTCAGCGGCTACACGTACGAGCAGCTCACGGACCCGCACGACGAACATTACGCCGACCGCATGGAGCTGCTGGAACTGGTCGATGTGCTTGTGGACGGCCGCTTCGTGCGCGAAAAGCGCGACCTCTCCCTGCGTTTCCGCGGTTCGAGCAACCAGCGCATCATCGACGTGCGCCGCAGCCTCGCCCTCGGCGCTGCCTGCCCCATCGAGGAGTACATGAAAAAGGCGATGTAACCCGCGCTGTTCCTCTATGCCGATATTCAACGCCGCCCGACGCACAAGTCGGGCGGCGTTATTATTTGGGCAAATGTTGGAAAAATGCCGCTATCCTTGACATTTAATACAAATTCTTATATATTAAACGCGGAGATGATTCGATGGATTTTGATCTTGAAAATACGATCATGCATGACCTCGTATTTTGGGGAAATTCACGCGAAGAACTGCTGGACTTCCCTGATGAGCCGCGCCGGGAAGCGGGCTACCAACTTCACAAAGTCCAGGTCGGCGAACAGCCGCAGATTTTAAGCCGATGACGATCGTCGGGTTGGGAGTCGAAGAACTGCGTGTCCAGGACGCATCCGGAACGTACCGCGTTTTTTTCATTGCCCGCTTCGATCAGACCGTCTATGTCCTTCACGCCTTTGAGAAGAAATCACAGAAGACCGCGCCGCAGGACATAAAGGTCGGTCAGGAACGTTACAGAAGTCTCATGAAATGGAGGAGTCAAAATGCCAGAGCCACAGATTGAACGCTTTGAAAATGTCTGGGATGCCCTTGAAAAGACCGCTTTTGACGCGCAGCGGATGCGTATCAAGTCAGACATGATGATCACAATCGAAAAAATCATCAGAAGCCGCGGCCTGACGCAGGCAGAAGCTGCAGCACAGTGCGGCGTGACCCAGCCCAGGATCAGCGACCTGTTCCGGGGGAAGATCGAGAAATTTTCCATTGACGCCCTGCTTGACATGCTGACAGCTCTTCGGTGTACCGTGACGTTCGCTGTCAAGGCATGAGGAAATCGTGTGCTTTACGAACGGAATGACCACGCCGGGCGCGCGTTTTTTCTCATGAACAGTGCGTCTGCGTTTTGAGGGGAGATTAATTCATGTCGATCGTCTATCTTGGCGTCGTTTTTGCCGTGATCGTCGCGCTGCTGGCGTTCGGGCGCCCGCTGTGGCAGGCGATCCTCGGCGGGCTGGCCGCCGTGGCGCTGCTGTGGCGGATCCCAGCGGATGATGCGCTGCTGATGTTCTGGACGGTGCTGAAGCGTCCGGGTTCTCTGAACGTGCTCGCGGCGCTGTATCTGATCACGTTTTTGCAGCGGATGCTGGAACGCCGCGCGATGATCCGCAATGCCAGCCGGGACCTGAACGGCCTGTTCCACAACCGCAGGATCAACGCGGCCGTCGCACCGATGTTTATCGGCCTGCTGCCCTCGGCAGGGGCGATGATCATCTGCGGCGACATCGTCAAAGAGGCCACCGACGGCTGGCTCACGCCGGTCGAGCAGGCGGCGGCAACGAGCTGGTTCCGACACATCCCCGAGAGCACGCTGCCGACGTACTCCAGCGTGCTGCTGATGCTGAGCATTTCCGGCGTGCCGCTGGCGCGTTTCGTGCCCTGCATGATCGTTCCCGTCGTCGCGCTGGCGCTGATCGGCTATTTCTCGTTCCTGCGCCGCATCCCCACCGATCCGGGCACGCCGAAGAGCGAAAACCGTCTGCGCGACGCGGGCAATCTGGCCTTTCATCTCTGGCCGCTGCTGCTGATCCTGGCGCTGCTGCTGGGATTCCGCGCCCCGATCGTGCCTGCGCTGCTGGGCGTGATCGTGCTGTTCGCGCTGATGGCACGCTTCTCGCCGAAGGAACTGGCTCCGTTCTTCGTCTCGGCGTTTGAGAAGAAGCTGCAGCTGAACACCTATCTGGTGCTCGTGCTGCGCGAGTACATCGCCGCCACGGGGCTGCTCGGCGAGCTGCCGGCTATGCTCTCGGCCCTGCCGCTGCCGCCGGCGCTGGTGTTCGCGCTGATGTTCTTCGTCGGCGGCACGATCAGCGGCTCGGCGGGGATCATCGCGCTGGGTGCGCCGCTGGCGTTCTCGGCGATGGGCGCCAGCGCGCCGCTGATGGCATTGCTGATGTGCGCCTGTCACTCGGCCAGCCTGGTAGCGCCGGTGCACATCTGCCTGGTCGTGGCCTCGGAGTATTTCAAGGTCCCTTTGGGCCGTCTGATCTTCCGCACGCTGCCCCTGTCGCTGATCTTCTGCGCGCTGATGGTCGGATATTATGCGCTGCTGACGTACGTCATTTAACACGAAAAGCCGCGCTGATGCGGGTTTTGCCCTTTAGAGGCAATCCGGCATCAGCGCGGCTTTAATTACGAATTGCTAATTACTAATTATTAATTATTACTTTTCAATTATTCCCCTTCGCCCTCTTCGATGTCGATCTTCACGAGCTCGTAGTCCAGTTTGCCCATGCCGATGGCCGCGCCGTGCTCGAACTGCGCGTGCGGGCGCGTGATCGGGTGCAGCAGGGCGAACTTGTCGTCGCCGGCGTGGAAGTGATGATGCTCCACTTCGGAGCCCGCGATCTCCGTCACCATGTCATAGCAGGCCTTGTCGAGCGCCACCGGGTCGGTGCTGGCGGCGATGCCGATGTTCGGCACGATGGGCGTGTCGCTCCAGCCGCAGCAGTCGCACAGCGGCGTGATGTCCATCATCACGTTGATGTAGACGACGCGCTTTTTGTCCTTCACTGCGCCCCAGGCGTACTCGGCCATGCGCTCGTTGAACTCGGCCATGTCGTCGGCGCCCGTCCAGGCGATGCTGATCGCGCCCGTGGGGCAGACGGTCATGCACTCGCAGCAGCCCAGGCACGGCTTGGGATCGACGCACGAAACCGTTTTGCCGCCCTCGCCTTTCACCATGCTGATGGCATGTCCCGGGCAGTTGCGGAAGCACTTACCGCAGCCGATGCACTTTTCCTCGTCGACGGTGAGGCGCACCTGGTGCTGCGCCTTCTTGCCGCGCGCCGGAGCGCAGCCCATGGCGAGGTTCTTGATCGTACCGCCGAACCCGGCCGCCACGTGGCCCTTGAAGTGCGAGACGACGACAAGCGCGTCAGCCTCGGCGATGGCGGAGCTGACCTCGACGGTCTTGAAGTGCTTCGCGTCGACCTCCACTTCGCGGAAGTCGTTGCTCTTGAGCCCGTCGGCGATGATCAGCGGTGCGCCTACCTGAGCGTAGCCGAAGCCGTTCTCGACGGCCGTGATCAGGTGATCGACGGCGTTCTTGCGGCTGCCCACGTAAAGCGTGTTGCTGTCGGTCAGGAACGGCTTGCCGCCGCACTTTTTGATCTCGTCCACGACGGCGCGGATGAAGATCGGGCGCATGTAGGTGTCGTTGCCCTTCTCCCCGAAGTGCAGCTTGACGGCGGTGAGATCGCCGGCTTTGACCGTTTTGCCGAGCTCGACGGCCTCGATGGCCTTTTTCATCACGTCGACCTTGCTGACAGCGGCCGTGAACGGCGCGAAATAGACGACTGATTTCTTCTCCATGGCATGATTCCCCCTATAATAAAAGTGATCGTTTCCCCGGTGTCCTATTATAGCAGACGCGAAGAGCATAGCGCATGAAGCGCGCTTGAAGTCAAGAGGGGAAGCGTGGATTATATACGATTCGCGTTTTCACGCCGAAAGTCTTATAATTCGGAGTTGAAATTTTGCAAATACAGGAGTTGCTGCCTCATGAACAAGAAACTGACCGCACTGGCTCTGCTGCTGACGCTTTCGCTGAGTGCTTCCGCCTTCGCTCTGGACGCCCTCTCGATCGTCACCGGCGGCGCCGTTTCCGACACTAACGCCGCGTCGGCCGACGTTGCCGTGACCGCGAAAAACGACGATCCCGCCCTGCCCTACGAGCCCCAGGCCGATGCCGACGCCTGCGCCGTGCGCGCCGAAGAGATCGGCAAGCTGCTCGACGACTGGAGCGCGCTGAAGACCGACGAAGCCGCGCAGCGCTTCGGCGTGAGCGAAGAGGCCGTGACGCGCCGCATCGAAACGCTGACGAACCTGAAAAACGCCTATCCCGCCGTTATCAACGCGCTCAGCCGGAAAACGCAGGTCGATGCCGAACTGGCCAAGCAGAAATCGGACACCAGCTCGCCCGAGCTGAGCCTGACGATCAAGCCGCCGTATCCCCTCGAATTTTACGACGCCTACATCGACCAGCTCGCCGATCTCCGGGCGCAGCTCGACGACGCGCAGAGCGACATCGACCGCGCCGCCGTCTACGCCGAAAGCGTCAAAGACCTGATCAAGGACCGCGAAGCGGCCTGGCGCCTCGCCCGCGACCGCTACGCCAAGGAGCGCACGCCCGCGACCACCTGGGAGTTGACCGGCGCCTCGTATCAGCTGGAGATCGCCCGCGCACAGAGCACCGCCGCGCGCCTCGTTCAGGAGAACGCGGCCGCCACGCTCGCCGCCCGCAAGCTGAAAATCGAGCGTCAGGGCAGCGTGCAGGCGTACATCCGCGACAACCTCGACCTTGAGGAAAAGAGCTTTGAAGCACAGGTCTCCGAACTCGCCGCGTCCGTGAAAAAGCTCGAAGCGAGCCGCACCGAGCTGAACCGCAAATTCAAACGGGCCCTCGACGACTTCGAGGCCGCCCAGCTCAAGTACGCCGCCGCCAAGGAGGAGGCCAGGCCGGGCGCCCTGCTCGAACGCGACATGCGCGAAGCCGAGCGCGAACGCCTTCGTCTTGAACTTGACCACCTGCAGGGGAACCTCATCGTGCTGGCCGCGCGCAGGCGCATCTGGACGCTGCGCTATGACCTTGCCCGCGGCGCCGCCGACGTCTCGAAGATCCCCGACACCGTCAAGGAGCTGACCGCCGAAGCCCTGAAGCTCGAAGAAGAGCTGGCCGATTCGCAGAAAGACCTGCTCGCGCTCCAGGGACGCTATTCCATGGTCCAGAAGCTGATCGACGCCACGGAACCGGGCGACGCGAAACTGGCGTCCCTGCGCAAGATCCGCACCGCCCTGCAGGCCAGCATCGACAGCTGCCTGGCCTACGTCTCCCACCTGTTCAGTATGGGCGCGCAGGAGCGCGCTTTCATCGCCGAACTTCAGGCGACCTACAAGACCGTCTCCATCTGGGACAAGGCGCGCGCCTGGTGGACCAGCAAGGGCACGGCGCTGCTCAACACCGAGCTGTGGCAGAGCGGCGGCTACGCCGTGCGCCTGAAAGAATTCCTCATCGCCCTCGCCCTCATCGTGCTCGGCACATGGGGCGCCAAGCGCGGCATCGCCATGCTCGTCTGGCTGGCGTCGAAGCGCTTCACGATCGACGAGACCAGCAGGCGCTCGCTGAACCGTCTGCTGTTTTACGTCGCCGGCATCGCCATCTTCCTGGGGGCGCTCCACATCGTCGGCATCCCGCTCACAGCCTTTGCGTTCCTCGGCGGCGCTGTCGCCATCGCCATCGGATTCGGCACGCAGAACCTGTTCAAAAACCTCATGAGCGGCATCCTGCTGACGCTCAAGCGGCCCTTCCGCCTCGGCAACGTCATCGAGGTCGGCGGCGTCTCCGGCACCGTGGCCGATATCGGCGTCAGCTCCACGCTGGTCCGCACGTTTGACGAGAAGGAAGTCGTCATCCCCAACAGCGAACTGCTGGAAAAGCAGCTCGTCAACTGGAGCCTGTCCGACGCCCTGCTGCGCTGCGAGATCAACGTCGGCGTGGAATACGGCACGCCGGCGAAGCTGGTCCGTGAGACGCTGCTTGAGATCGTCGCCAGCGACCCGAGGATCCTCAGGACTCCGGAGCCGTGGGTATGCTTCGCTGACTTCGGCGCCAGCTCGCTGGACTTCATTCTCTACTTCTGGATCAATCAGCGGCTCGCCAAAGGCCCGAGGGTCCGTTCCGAGATGCGCGAGAAGATCCAGGAGACCTTTGCCGAAAAGGGCATCGCCATGGCCTACCCGCACATGGACGTGAACCTCTTCCATCCCGCGCCGGTCCCGAAGCCCGAGCGCCGCGACGACGACCGGTCGCTGACGGTCTGACGGGCCCGTCTCTTCCGCGTACAGACTTCATTCGCCCGTTTTTTGACCAAACAGGAGTGGCAGTTTCATGAAAAAGAAATGTTTTGTGCTTGCCGTGCTGATGATACTCGGGTCCGCCGTCGCATCCTCCGCGCTTGACGCCGTATCGCTGCTCACCGGCGGGAACGTCAGCCTGACCGGGGACGCAGCATCCGGCGCCCCCGATCCGGCGCCCGTTTCAACGCAGCCCGGAAGCGATGACGTATCACCCTACAGCCCTGCGCCCAACGCCGAAGAATGCGCCCGGCGAGCCGAAGCGATCGGCAGGCATCTTGAGGACCTGGAGAGGCTGTCAGTCAGCGCGGCCGCCACGCGCTTCGGCATCAGCGAGGAGGCCGTCGTCCGCCGCAAGGAGACGCTCTCCGGCCTGAAAAACGTCTACCCCGCCATCATCAACGCCCTCAGCCGCAAGGGGCACATCGAGGCCATGCTGGCCAAGCGGAAAGAGGACATCTCCGCACCCGAACTGACGCTGATCGAAAAGCCGCCTTACCCGCTCAATTTCTACAACGCCTACATCGACCAGCTTGAAGATCTCAATTCGCAGATCGATGACGCACAGTACGACCTCGACCACGCCGCCGGCGCCGCGGAGCGCGCACAGCATCTGGTCGAAAGCCGCGAGGCCGCCTGGCGGCTGGCCCGCGATACCTGCGAGCGTGAGAACACGCCTCAGAACATCTGGAAACTGTACGGCGCCGCGTTTTTGGCGGAAGCGGCCCGCGCGCATCACACGCTCTCCGTTCTGAAACACGAGAACGCCGCCACGGTCCTGAGCGCCCGCAAGCTGGCGCGCGACCGGCATATCCGCCTGCGGGCCTACATCCGCGACCACCTCGACCTTGAAGAAAAGAGTTTTGAAGCGCAGATCGCCGAACTCGACGCCCGCGTGAAGGAGCTGGAGACACAGCTCTCGCAGGAAAGCGCGCAGTTCCGGAGCGCTCAGGAGGAACTTGAGGCCGCGCAGATAAA
>JAEEGG010028675.1_pt1 | contig 10453 bp, 7 predicted proteins | sample 9134161 | NCBI WGS metagenome assembly JAEEGG01 (sample SAMN16246543, study PRJNA631951) | gut metagenome | biome: gut microbiome; feature: rumen; material: CR-attached | host: Bos | place: Iran: Karaj | collected 2018-10 | reverse complement strand
TTCGCGTTTCAAAAGGCTGAATGAAAAACTGTCGTATTTTTTACAGAACTGCTTTATGTGGTTACGTTTCCGGTTGTATTTTTTGCCTGTCAGATTGCTTAAGTTCTCTGTAAGATAAATGTAATCGCTTAGTTCTGGGGCTTCATCTATTGAAAGCGTTTTGAAATATGCCGAAAGAAAGTCCTTTTCGTCTGCTGTAATGTTTCTGAAAACGCATGTTTTGTCGGTAGTAGAAGCTTCTTTGAGCAAAGTCTCGATGGCAGCCGCTGTGTTTTGTTTGTCGCCGTTTATGTTGTGCGGAAAACTGTAACAAAGCTTTTCATCATCAAAATACTTTTCGTATATCCAACCATCTTGAATGGCAACAAGTGAATTATATTTCTGTGCGTATAAGACGGAGTTGACCGCGCTGTAGTTATTCGCAAAGAAACCGTTGTTCAAAGCGCTTTTCTGGAGGATATCAAGATCTTCTAACGATGTTTTGTGCCAGTCCATCATTCTATTTGTTATTTTCACACATTTTGCGGAGCCCGCTTAAGCCTGTGAACTCGTTCCATTCGCTTTTTGACGCGAATGTTATTGCGCTTGAAACGCCTACATGCCACATCATATGTCTGAACTGAGCAAGAATAAGTTCAATCCGTGTGTATTCGCATCCTTCGGGCTTCTCCAAAAGCATAGGTAGCGTTAGCGTCTCAAAGTATTTGTCTATTTTACCTTTAACGTGCTCAAAATAAGATAAAAGGCTTTCTCTTGAAATTACGACAGAAGTGTCTTTTTCGTAGCCTTCGCGTTTTGGGTCTATTACACTTAGATTTTCCGGGATTCCGAAAAGTTTTTCACCTTCATAGACGTAATTCATAGGATTTATGAAGAACCTGTCCATTGAATGAAGATAGTGGAAAATGTAGCGCGAGTTGTTTTCCGCATCGAAAACAATTTCCAAATCTGCTTTTTGAATCTGCTCTTTAATGTTCATAAAGTTGATTTCTTGCTGGTTCTTTATCTGCTTTATAATTTCTTCCATGATTTGCTGCCTTTAATTGTTTTATACAGTACTCGGCAGTTTATGTAAAGTAAGCCACGCTTGATATTGGAATAGCTTGACTAAAGCGGTCGTTTTTGGTAGTTTTTTCAAGTCAATTTGACGTAACGGGCAATAGCGCAGTTGGTTAGCGTACAAGTCTGGGGGACTTGGGGTCGCGGATTCGAGTTCCGCTTGCCCGATTTTTTTGAAAGGGCTGCTTGATGCATCGAGTATTAAGCAGCCCTTTCTATGTCTTTACAAGATACCGCTTTTTTTTTAGTATTCGAGCTATGGAACAATATAAAATTGATTTTATTCACTTTATGGTGAGGAGCGATGTCCTCAAGTTCGGAAGTTTTACGCTTAAAAGCGGCAGACAATCTCCTTTTTTTATGAACGCAGGTGCATACGTCACGGGAAGCCAGCTCGCTAAGCTTGGCGAATATTATGCGCAGGCTATTCACAACAAATACGGCGATGATTTTGACGTGCTTTTCGGACCAGCATACAAAGGCATTCCGCTGAGCGTTGCTACGGTAATCGCGTATAAAAATCTGTATAACAAAGAGATAAAATACTGCTCGAACAGAAAGGAAGCGAAAGACCACGGAGAAGCCGGTATCCTGTTAGGGTATCAGGTGAAAGACGGTGACAAGGTTGTTATCATCGAGGATGTGACGACTTCCGGAAAATCGATGGAAGAAACTGTTCCGATTCTTAAGGCGCAGGCAAAAGTCGATATAAAAGGACTGATGGTTTCGCTGAACAGGCAGGAAAAAGGAAAGGGCGAGAAAAGTGCGCTCGCGGAGATAACGGATCTTTACGGTTTTCCGGCGAACGCGATTGTCACGATGGAGGAAGTCGTCGAAGCACTGTACAACAAAGAGATAGACGGCAGAATCGTGATAGATGATACGATAAAAGCCGCAATAGAGGCCTATTATAAGGAGTACGGAGCAAAATAGCTACGCTAACGATTTTATCAGTCGCAGAAGGCTTTCGAGTTTTTTGTACGTCAAAAGCGGATTGAGCAGCGTGAACTTAAGGTATGTATTGCCTTTGCACGTTGTCTGCCCGATGACGACACCCTGCTCGTGAATCAGCGCACGGCGGACGCGCTTGTTCACATCGTCGCATGATTCGCCGGAGCCAGCTCCAGAATCACGCAACTTTGCGCAGAATGACGGCGAAAGCCTGAACACAACGGAGCTTATTTCCGGTTCGGTGACAACATCAAAATCCGCGTCCGCCTTAAGCACCGCATAAAGATGCGCCGCATTATCCATGCATTTCGTTATAAGCGCGGACCAGCCGTCCTTGCCACGCACTTGGAAAGAAACCCATACTTTAAGAGCGTCGAAGCGGCGCGTTGTCTGCATAGACTTGTCAACAAGGTTCGTGTAGCCGTCTTCCTCATCTTCTTCCCGGTTTAAGTAATCTGCGTGTATCGTAAGCGCGTCAAAATCCTTTCCGTCTTTAATGAGAACCGCGCTGCAGCTAATCGGCAGCATGAACATCTTGTGAAAATCGACAGTTATTGAGTCGCATTTTGAAAGCCCTGCGACGCGCCGCGCGTATTTCTGTGACATGATTACACCGCTTCCGTAGGCTGCGTCCGCATGGAGCCACATTCCGTGTTCTTGGCATATTTCGCTAAGAGCTTCAACCGGGTCGATGCTTCCAAAATCAGTTGTGCCTATTGTCGCGACGACACAATACGGAATGTTTCCTGCTTTTATGTCAGCGTCTATAAGGCGTTTGAGCGCATCAACGTCCATCCTCTGTTTGTCGTCTACCGGCACTTTTACGACCGATTCGTATCCCATTCCCATTATGTGCGCGGACTTTTCCATAGAAAAGTGGCTAATTTCGCTTGTATACATGCGGAGCTTCGTGAAATCAGCGGGAAGTCCGTATTTTTTCACGTCGTAGCCGAGTTTGTTGCTGATGAACCAGTCGCGGGCAAGTAAAAGTGCCGTCTGGTTTGACTGCGAGCCGCCCGACGTGAAAACGCCGTCCGCGCCGTCTTTGTAGCCGTACATTTCGCACAGTTTTTTTATAACCTCAACTTCAACTTCCGTCGCGACAGGAGCCTGATCCCAGCTATCCATAGACTGGTTGAATGTAGATAAAATCAGCTCGGACGCGATGCTTTCAAGCGTTGCTGCGCTGTGAAGATGCGCCATATAATCGGTTGAAGGTGTTCTAAGAAAATTAGGAAGAATCTGCTTTTTAAGGCGTTCAAGGACTGTTTCCCATCCGGCTCCCTGCTCCGGCAGAATATCATCGACATGTATAAGTTTTTTAAGTTCGTCAGGGGTAGGGCCTGCGTATGCGCGGTCATCGGTGAACGCTTCCGAGACCGCCTGTGCTGTTTCCGCTATCATGCTGCGGTACTGTTCTTTTGTGCTATCTTCGTAAGTTAGAAAAATGTTTTCCATGAGCGAAGTATAGCGGAAACAGGCTGTTTTGTCATCTTTATTACTTGTTTATGTTTTCTTTCAGCACGTATACGCTTTTTGGCGGCAAATCGTACTCATAAATCCAGATGTTTTTGCCGGCGTAATCCGCCTTGTAATAAACGCCGTTTTCTGTCTGAACCATTTCTGTAAGCGTAATCAAATCGGTAGAGTTGTAGTCGCCGTTTCCTTTAAGAATCAGGTCCGCGCCTTTTGTGAAATTATCCGATGAGTACGCTTTGCATTCTCCGTTTAGAAGCAGATAATGCGGTAGCCGGATGTCGTAGAAAACCTCAGGCTCGACTCGTTCGTTTCCAAAAATCAGTGTATATTCGTTTTGGATTCCGTGATCAATTGAGCCTGCGAAAAGCCAGAATTTATTTAAGAAAGCCTTCTCTTCATCACTGTCGTATTCCCAAACATCTTGCCAGCTAAAATCTTCTTTGTAATACATACAGTAATTGGTCGCTATGTCCAATTCCCCATGATGCCAAGTTTCATCCATGTAGGGATTAAAAAGATCAACATAAGTATCGCCTTCATAATAATGACCCCAGAAATAACCGCTGTGGCAAGGCATTTTGTGATATAAGTATTCTGTATAAAGAGAGCCGCACTCGGTCCAGTCACAGTCATTCCAGCGTCCATAACGGACTTTATTGCTCCAGTCATTGTCATAATCATATCCGCCCTCGTTAAAGATGCGCTGTAAAGTAGAGGTGTCATACAACCAGACATAATTGTCTTCAACGTGAAGTGCTAAATTCCTGTATTCATAAGGGGAAATTAAATCATACTGAACGGAATTGGCGAAAATCTTATTCACGTAGTAATCGCCGTTAGAAAACTCCCTGATATTTTCCATCCAATAATCTTTTATAATAGTCCAACCATCCCAGTCGTTTGAATAATACGTATATCCGAACAGCTCCGCTGGCTCTGATTCTTCAATTTTTTCTATGGCTATATCAAATCTGTTGTTCTCTTTGAAATATGAAAAGCTTGTGCTGTTTAGCTTGCGGATGTAATACCATTTTTCGCCATTTACAACTTTTGTTTTGGATTCATCGGCCTCAACAATTTCGCTCTCAAAAAACTGTTCTGTTTCTTTTCCGTATAAAGGAGAATCTGTTCCTACTCCATCTTTACGTATTACATACGGATTTGCGAACTTGTTTTTCATCACGTTGACATCGTCCAAGAAAGCACCGAAACACCAGCCTTTTGTGCCTTTTTTCGCGATTTTTCCGCTCCTGTATTTTGCTTCGTCAAGAACTTCAACATAAACCCAGTTGCTCTTGATTCCGCCTTTCACTTCTTCCTGTCCGATTTTTTGAATCGCAACAATGGTGTCCTGCGGAATTTTTTCCGCCGTTTTGCTTTGGAAAGAAGCTTCTTTGTAAAGCTGGAGCTCCTGCGGCGCTGTCATAATTTTGTTAAGCGCGACTGGCTTTGTAAGCGCAAAGCAGAATGCGCCTACCACTAAAAAAAGTAATGATGAAAGTGTTTTCTTCATTGTAAATCTCCTGAGTTAAACGGAGTATAACGGATTAATTTGATTTTGTCATTCGCCGACTGTGGCATTCAGCCGCGAGGCTTCGAGCCAGCCATTTTCCGGAGTAAAAATATGGCGAGAGTAGCTGTACGTTTAGAAATTAGTGCGGTTTTATTGAATATTTTTGAAATATATGCCATTATGTCGCTTGATTGCGGAACCTTGCGCGATTTTGCGTGAAAATGCGCCCGGATTCAGAGCTGACCCGGACTCAGAGCTGCAAGAAGCCGCAAGACAAGAGGTGTATATGTTCAAACCTGAACTTCTTAACTGTGTAAAGCATTATAATTTAAAGACTTTTCTGAGCGACTTGGTTGCCGGTGTAATCGTCGGTATTGTCGCGCTTCCTTTAGCAATCGCGTTTGCAATAGCAAGCGGCGTAAGCCCTGAACGCGGTCTTTTCACTGCTGTTGTCGCAGGTTTTTGTATCTCTGTTTTCGGCGGCAGTCGCGTGCAGATTGGTGGGCCAACAGGTGCGTTCGCCGTTATCGTATACGGAATAGTGCAGCAGTACGGTTATTCCGGACTCGCAATAGCCACAATAATGGCGGGTATTCTTCTTATCCTGCTCGGCGTTTTCAAGATGGGCGGTCTTGTAAAGTTCATTCCGTATACAATCGTCACTGGTTTCACAGCCGGTATTGCTGTTACGATTGCCGCCGGACAGATTGGTGACTTTTTCGGGCTTACCCCTGATTTTTCAACGCCAGTCGTTATCTTCGGCACGGCATACGACAAAATGCCAGGCGACTTTCTTGGCAAAATAATCGTCTATGCGAAAAACTTTTCTACAATAAACTGGTATTCGTTCGGCATGGCGGCAATCTGCCTTGTCGTTATTTTTATATGGCCAAAAATCACAAAGCGTATTCCAGGCTCTCTTATCGTTATTATACTTGCGACTGTCGCAGATTTGATCATAAAGAACACTCTTGGCTGGCAGACCGCTACTATTGGAAGCCGATACGGTGAAATTCCGTCTTCATTGCCTGCGCCTTCTTTGCCGGAGTTCAGCTTGGAAACTATAACAAAGCTTTTCCCATCTTCTGTTTCGATTGCCGTTCTTGCCGCCGTTGAGTCGCTTTTGAGCGCGGTCGTTGCAGATGGTATGACTGGTACAAAGCACGACTCAAACACAGAGCTTATAGCGCAGGGAATAGCGAACATGGCAAGCCCGCTTTTCGGCGGTATTCCGGCAACAGGCGCGATAGCACGTACCGCGACAAACATCAAAAATGGCGGAAAAACTCCGGTTGCAGGCATTATACATGCTGTCGTGCTTTTCCTTATCCTTGTGGTTCTTGGACGCTTTGCTGTTTATATTCCGCTTGCCTCGCTTGCGGCGGTGCTTGTAAGCGTTGCATGGAACATGGCTGGCTTCCCGGCTGTCCGTGCGCTTCTTAAAGGCCAAAAATCAGATATATGCGTCCTTGCCGTCACGTTCCTTATTACAGTTTTCATTGACTTAACAGTAGCAATTGAAGTTGGTCTTGGATTTGCCGCATTCTTCTTCATCAAAAAGATGATTGACGTTTCTGAAGTTCAGAACGACCGCGAGACGCTTGTTGGCGGCATAAAAGCCGACGGCAAGGAAGAGACGCTCGACATCCCGGCTGGGGTTCTTGTATACGAGATAGACGGCCCGCTTTTCTTCGGTACAGTGCGCAAGTTCGAGCTTGCAACGGAACGTGCCGAAACGGGCTGTAAAGCGATTATCTTCAGAATGCGGAATACAATCTACATTGACGCGGGTGGCCTTCGCGCGTTGGAGCAGTGTAAGGCAGCTTGTGACAGAAAGGGCATAACGATTATCCTTTCGGGCATTCATACACAGCCGTATTTGCTGTGCGAAAAAACAGGTCTTGCGGACAAAATCGGACGCGAAAACATTTTCAAGACGATTACGGAAGCGTTGGAGCGCGCAAGAGAGGTAACCGCCGGTAAACAGACCGCCACAAAATAATCTCGACAACATTTAAATCATGTGCTACTATTGTTCTTTCTTATAAGAACCTGCATACTCCGCGCGCTACTTGCATGCCGAAAAAAGTGCCAGTCTGCGTCGGTGCGTTGTAGGAACTAGCGAGGTGGCACATGAACTTAAAAAACAGAAACTTTTTAACATTAAAAGATTTTACTCCAGAAGAAATCACATATCTTCTTGATTTAGCCGCTGATTTTAAAGACAAAAAGAAAAAGGGCATCCCTGTTGATACTCTGCGCGGTATGAATATCGCGTTGATTTTTGAAAAGACAAGCACGCGCACAAGATGCTCATTTGAGGTTGCTGCCCACGATTTGGGAATTTCGACCACATATCTTGCCGAAGGTTCTCAAATGGGCAAAAAAGAAAGCATTGCGGATACGGCACGCGTTCTTGGACGCATGTACGAGGGCATTGAGTACAGAGGTTTCGAGCAGTCTATCGTCGAGGACCTTGCAAAATACGCCAAAGTGCCGGTTTGGAACGGACTTACGAACGAATATCACCCAACGCAGATGCTCGCGGATATGCTTACGATACGGGAGCATTTCGGCAAGCTCAAAGGCTTGAAGCTCGTTTATTTCGGAGACGCGCGGTATAATATCGGAAACTCGCTTTCTGTCGTCTGCTCTAAGCTCGGACTTAACTTTACAGCATGTGCGCCGGAAAAATATTTCCCGTCAAAGGAGCTCCGCGACGAGTGTCAGAAATGGTGCAAAGAAAGCGGCGGTTCAATTACATACACGACAGACATAAACGAAGCGACGAAAGACGCTGATATCATTTACACTGATGTTTGGGTTTCAATGGGCGAGCCTGATGAAGTTTGGGCGGAGCGCATAAAAGACTTAAAGCCTTATCAAGTAAATAGTTCTGTGATGAAGCTCGCAAAGCCGACGGCAATTTTCCTTCACGATTTGCCATCCTTCCATAATCTGGAGACAAAAATCGGCAAGGAAGTCGGCAAAAAGTTCAATATCACTGAAATGGAAGTAACTGACGAGGTTTTTGAGTCCGAGCAGTCGCTCGTGTTTGACGAAGCCGAAAACAGAATGCACACGATTAAGGCAGTGATTGCGGCGACACTCGGTTGGCAGCCGAAATAGATAGGAGGGGGAAGTTTCCCCCTGCGCCTCATCTAAAGAATCGGCGACCCCCTCTGTCGCTACGCGAACAGTTATAAAAAAACCTCGCCATTTTCGGCGAGGTTTCTTTTTGGTGGTTGTTTTTATCTGTACTCTTTGTCCACTTCAAAAACGCACTTTTCAAAGATGTCCAGTGCTTTTGCAATATCTTCTCGTGTTATGTTGAGTGCGCAAAGACAGCGCATTACAGCTCCGTTCCTTCCGCCTTTCTCTACGACAAGGCCGTTCTCAAAGCACATTTTCTGCACTTTTGCCGCAATGTCGCCGCAAGCTGGTTTTGTGCCGAGCGCGTCAGCCGAGGCTTTCGGGTCGATGAACTCTGTGCCGACCATAAGGCCTTTACCGCGTACGTCACCGATAATAGAAACGTTACCCTTAAGAGCTTCTAGTCTGTCTTTGATAAGTTTGCCTTTCTCGACAACATCGGCAAGAAACTCCGGTTTTGAAACGCGGTTCATAACGACTGTTCCGGCTTTCATTGCCATCTGGTTGCCGCGGAAAGTGCCTGCGTGTGCGCCGGCTGTCCACTTATCAAGTTTTTTGTTGTATATAACGACAGAAAGGGGCTGTGAGCCGCCAATCGCCTTTGAAGCGAGAATTACGTCCGGCACGATTCCAGCGTACTCAAACGCGAAGAATTTGCCTGAACGACCGATACCGCACTGAATCTCGTCCACAATCAGCGGAATGTCCAGTTCTTCTGTGACGCGGCGGATTGTCTGCAAAAACTTTACAGGAGCCGGGATAACGCCGCCTTCGCCCTGAATCGGCTCAATAATAACGGCTGCCGGTTTTGTAATTCCGCTTTCCGGGTCTTTAAGCGTGCGCTCAAAGAATGCGCAAGCCGCGTCTACTCCGGCTTCTCCGCCTAATCCGAACGGACAGCGGTATGAGTATGGGAACGGAAAGAAGTGTACGTCCGGCATAAGCCCGGCGACCTTTGTCTTTGCGTTAAGGTTTCCTGTACAAGCCAAAGCACCGTGACCCATGCCATGATATCCGCCCTGGAACGCAATTATAGAAGAGCGTCCTGTCGCGGTTTTGCAGAGTTTCAGTGCTGCGTCTGTGGCGTCTGTTCCTGACGGGCTGCAGAACTGTATTTTTGCGTTTTCTTTGAGTTCTTCCGGCAGAAGAGAGAGAAGCGTATGCACGAACGTGTCTTTTACTGGTGTCGTTAAGTCCAGTGTGTGAAGCGGTGCATCGCTTGTAAGCATTTCAACCATCGCCTGATTTACTTCAGGATCGTTGTGACCAAGTGCGAGAGTTCCGGCTCCGCACAAAAAATCCAGATACTTGTTCCCTTCGACATCCTCAACCCAGGATCCCTTGGCTTTTGCCAATGCAAATGGAAATTTGCGGGGATAGCTGCGTGCGTTGGATTCAGTGGATTCCTGTCTGGTAATGTAATACTGATTGGTGCATTCAGATGCATTATTCTGAACCATCTACGTTCTCCATTACTGGGCAACAGCCAATCTGTTGCCATTGGGAAATACAAGCTGTCAACGGCAGTCATTTTTTATTAAAGTGTGAGATTGAGAGTACAACATATTTCCTTTATGCACAATAGCGAAAAGCCATAATTCTCGATTTTTTTTGAAAATATTAATTGAGTTTTGTCTGTACAATTTCGCACTGGCTGCAATCTTCCGTGATGATAAGCTCTTTCGCGCGTGGGAGCGTTATTTTTCCGCGTTTCGGGTTTTTGATGCTGTCAACCTCTGTCGTGATTTCTGCCTCGACTTCCGATTTCTCGAACGCAAGGTCAGTGTCTATCATCTTGCAATTTATAAGTTTAAGGTTTGTGCAGTAGCAGAAAGGCTGCGTGCCGGTTATCGTGCAGTTAATAAGCGTAAGATGGTCGGAGTACCAGGCAAGATATTCGCCGTTGATTACAGAATTGCGCACCGTTACGTTACGGCTGTGCCAGAACGCGTCCTTTGTGTTGAGGTTGCAGTTAGCCATCTCCATGTTGTCAACGTACTGGAACGAGTATTTGCCTTTAAGCGAGAAATTGTCGAATTTCAGGTTCGAGCTACGCATCATGAAATACTCGCTTTCGGCGGATGTGTTCGTGAAAGTGGCGTTGTTTACTGACCAGCCGAACTCTGGGGAAACTATGCTACATCCTGATATGTTGATGTCATGGCATTCGCGAAGTGCTTTTATGCCGTGAAGCTTTGAATCCGATATTTCTGCGTGTCCTGTGTACCAAAGAGCCGCCCTGCAAAGCTCTGTAAGCTCGCAGTTTTTTATTGTAAGGCGGTCATCGTGCCAGAGAGG
>JAEEGG010028668.1_pt1 | contig 10455 bp, 7 predicted proteins | sample 9134161 | NCBI WGS metagenome assembly JAEEGG01 (sample SAMN16246543, study PRJNA631951) | gut metagenome | biome: gut microbiome; feature: rumen; material: CR-attached | host: Bos | place: Iran: Karaj | collected 2018-10 | reverse complement strand
TATAGCTGATTGTGTAATTAATTAATATTCAGCAATTTACATCTCACGGCCGATTTGTAGTTCTGTTCTAATGCTAACGTAATAGTACGGGCAATAACCAGGTAATGATGAAGTATCGTGTACTTCCTTCAAATTATTACTACCTTTATCAAACCAAACTAAAGAACTATGGAAGCCCGTCACATCTTTATGAAAGGCCTGAATGGCTGCGGCATATTCTACCGCTCTGAAGACCTCATCGTACTTATAACGATAGTCAGCACCCTGGTCAGGAAAATGAGGCTCACCGTGCTTGCCTTCTGTCCTATGTTCAACCATATTCATATCACGTTCAAGAATATCGGCAACCTCACGTTAAAGTCTTTCATCCAAAGACTTGCAGTAACTTTCGTCCGGGAATATAACGAAGAATATGGAAGGAAGGGTCCGTTGTTCAACAAGCAATTCGGAAGCTCGATCAAAAAGACCGTGAAGATCATTATGGGGAACATCGCCTATGTTTTCAACAATCCTGTAGCCGGTAAGCTATGCCGGTCCGCCAAGGAATACAGATGGAATCTGCTTGCTTACCGTAACTGCCCGAATCCGTTCTCGCAACCCTTGAGGAAAAGATCCTGCCGGACTGTGGTCAGAAGGGCTATGGACAAGGTGGAGTACTTCCATTCAAAATGTAAGCATATATCCTATCCTGTACTGAACGGAATATTCGCCAATCTCACAAAGGAAGAGAAGCAACAGGTCACTGACTACATTCTGTACAAATATAATTTCCTGAGCTATGAGTCATTGGAGAATCTGTTCGGGAGTTTCGAAAAGATGTGCCTGGCAGTTGACTCCAATGCCGGTTCTGAATTTGATATCGAAGATGAATATGGAGACCATTCCTGCTACAGGGCAATGCTCAGCATAGTCAGGGATCTTGGGTTTACAGGTAAGAAACTGAACTTTGAGCTGCTTACCAAAAATGAGTCTGACAAGCTCTACAACATAATTCTGAAGTCAACCCATGTCTCCCCAACCTGCATCAACAAATTCCTGCACAGACCGTCTGCCAATCATTGACCAGATAATACCTAAATTCATCTTCCCGAAACTTTGACAAAGCACCAGATAAACTCATCACCTTAACTTACGACCAATACAAATCACCCCTACGCATCATCTGAACACATTTCCTGTACTTGTACCGATAAACTGCACTTTTGTCTATTCTTGACTCACCACACCTAACCCACCAACAAGAAACTTCTCGCTTTAAGACTAACCATATGAAACACCTCAACACCTCGAGGACGATTGCATCAGGAACTTGCTCAAATTATCTGAAAATGAGATACATATATTAATAACCGGCGAAATAAATATTCGGACAGGGGATGAGTATTTATCGCTTCTGGACATTTATTCAACTTGGTGGGGTGCGTGAGACACAAGCGATTGATAGTCAGCAAAATAAGCAATCAGCTAGAGGCTAAATCGTCGCTAGTTGATTGCATTATTGATTAAGTATCAATTAGTTACATCTCACGCCGAAAGAAATGAGCCGGACGATTATCACGAGTAATTACCACTATAATTAATCTGCGTACTTGGGGAAATAGCACTGTAATAATTAACTAGCCCAAATCAAGTATCTGGACTACAACAATTTATGATAATAAAGCTATCAGAGAAATAATCCTGTCGGGAAAGCGTTTTTTGAAATGGGTTGAATATGAGGACAATACAAAAAATGCGTAGAAAAATAATCTACGCATTTTCTATAATATACTAGTTTTCAGCAGCTTCCGAAAAACGGTCGAACAAAAAGGCAGGCCACCAGGGTCGGGAACCAGGTCCTACCTGAAGATATTCATTACCTGGACGCAGGCGCGGGCGTCGTGCATCGGGTACATCCTGAAAGCGATGGTGTCCACCGTGTCGTTGAGGTGGTCCTTGATATAATCCCAGATGCGCATGGCATAATCGGCTCCCTCGGGAACTCCCTGGTATTTCCAGGAGCAGAGGTTCGCGATAAGGGCTTCGGCCTGGACCCAGGGCACCATCTGGCTGTCGATCTCGCCCTCGGAATCCTTGCCGAGAACCACATAACCATCCCCGCAGAGACCGTCCATGCCGGCCTTGTAGAGCTGCAGGCAGGTATCCTTAACGTGATTGATCGCATCGATGTCCTCGATGGCATAAGCAGCATCAAGGATCGACCAGGAAGCTTCGAGGTCGAGACCGTAGACACATCCGGAGGGAACTACGTTCCACTCCCTGCTGAACCTGGTCTCAAGATGACCTGTGTTCGGGTTGAAGAACTCGGAGATCATCACGTCCAGGAGGTCGGCTATCACTCCGCGCAGTGAGGCATCCCTCCATACCCTGTAGAGGTTGGAGTAACTTTCCAGGAGGTAGAGATGCGACTCGGCGATCTTGGACTCGTCCTTGACCGTGAAATCACGGGCAAGGGCCTCGCGGTATCCGCCGAACTCAAGGTCGTGGAATTCCTTCTCGAGTATCTTGTACAGGTTGACGGCCTGCTTCAGGGACTCTTCGTCCTTGGTGGCTCCGTAGAATTCGCTCAGTGCGTAGATGGCCAGGGCCTGGTTGCTCAGGAGGGCATCAGTGTCCTTCTTCTCGCCCCAGGAATCCACGTAGACGAAAGCGCCGCCGAACTTGTGGTCGATGAAATGCTGGATGAAATAATCCTTGCCGTTCATCGCAGGCATCAGGTATTCCTTCTTACGGAATATACGATAGGCATTGGAGAACGCCCAGATTATGCGGGCGTTGAGCTGCTCGTCCCTGTCGGCGTCCTTGTCGGCAGCAAGCCCCTCGGCGATCTTCCCGTAGAAGCCGCCGTGGGGATCCTGCATGCCTGACCAAAACTTGAGGATGTCCCACTCGAGGACTTCCTTGACTTCCTTTATCAGAGTGTCTGTCCTTCCGATCATGGCACTCCGAGTATTAAAGTGTCTTGATGTGGATGTTGCGCCAACGGACCTTGATTCCGCCACCGTCGTGGATCTGCAGGCAGATGCGTCCACGACCCTTGCCGATAGCCTCGTCGGTGATATCGGTCATAGGCTCGCCGTTGAGCCAGGACTGGAGATGGTCGCCTTCCAGACGGATGCGCATCGTGTTCCAGTCGCCGTACTTCAGGATGTTCTCCTTCTCGTCGGGAATCTGGTAGAGCCAGCCGCGGCCATAGGACTCATAGACACCGCCGGTGTCGTTTCCGGGAGGAGCCACCTCGACCTGCCAGCCGTTGACCTTGACGCCCTCGGGGACGACGGACCTGATGAATACTCCGGAGTTGCCCTCGGCCTCTTGCTTGAACTCGAGGCTCAGGTCGAAGTTGTAGTAATAATCGGCCGTGCCGAAGTAGCCGTATGCCTTGTCGGGACCGCTTTCGCAGGTCAGGTAACCCTCATCGTCGACATACCAGAGCTCGGTGCCGTAGTTGACCCATCCGGTCAGGTCCTTACCGTTGAAGAGGTCCTTCTCGACGGGAGCCGGATCAGGCAGCTCCTTGATCTTGATGTTCCTGAACCATGCGGGATAACCGTGGTCCTGGAGGCAGATGTGTCCGGTCGGGGACATTCCGTATTCGGTGCACTCGGCCCACTTGCCGGCAGCCTTGCGGTCGAACCAGTCCTGTGACCAAGCGTCGAATTCGACGGTGACCTTCCCGTTCAGGAGATAGGTCACGTGGCCGTTGTCGAATATGATTTCGCTCTGGTTCCATTCGCCTGCAGGCTTGAGGTCGCGGGCGTCGAAATCAGGAACATACATCGCATAGTCGACGCCGCACCTCTGCCAGGGCTCGAGGACGTAGCCGTCGTTCATCTCGGTGAAGTTCTCATCGTCGATGAGCTGATATTCAGGACCGGTGACGTAAGGGACAGGGAAGCACTTGCGCTCCACGACGTGGTACATCATGCCGCTGTTGCCGCCCTTGCTGATCTTCCACTCCCACTTGAGGTCGAAGTTGGTGTATTCCTTGTCAGTTACTATGTAGCCGTTCTCGTCGCTGCCTTCTCCTTCGGCCTGGATGGTACCGTCAACGACTGACCAGGGCCCGGTAAGGGCATCTCCGTTATAATCCCTCCATCCGTCCAAGGTGGTTCCATCGAAGAGGAGCTGCCATCCTTCGGCCTTCTCCTTTGAAGTCAGCGTGTTCTGCTTGGGTGCGCAGCTGGCGATAACGAACGCCGCCGCGGACGCGACTCCGATCCAATAGATTAACTTTCTCATAATCAATATATTTAAGAATAAAACAGATTGTCTGAATATAGAATCAAATCACCAGAAGCCCCATGATCATGAAGAACAGGAGGATAAGCAGGACTACGGAAACAGTGACGCAACCGCAACCGACTCCGATGCCTTTCTTGGCACCTTCGGTAAAACCTTTTCCACCCTCACCGCTGCGAGAGAACAGGAGGCCGATCAATCCGCCCACAAGGGCACAAGTCAATATGAATTTCAACATAATGAACAAATTTAATACTTTTCCGGACTATTTCAATAGTCCCGCCTTATTGTTATCTTTGTAAAAGCATTAAAACCATATCAGACTATGTTCAACAAGGAAGTTTATATCTCAAGGCGCAAGGCTCTCGTCGGGAAGATGGGCATTACGGCCCCGGAAGGGAAACGCGGAATAGCCCTGTTCGTCGGAAATGTCGAAGCAGCCGCCCAATACAAGGATAATCCCTATAAGTTCAGGCAGGATTCTTCCTGGCTGTATTATTTCGGCCTGGACGAGCCGTGCATGGCGGCGATAATCGACCTTGACAACGGCGAGGAGACCCTCTATGCCGACGACGTCGAGATCGGAGACATCATCTGGATGGGACCGCAGCCAACCGCCGCATCGAAAGCAGCCGAGGTCGGAATAAGCAAGTCAGCGTCCTACGGTTCGCTGAACGTAGCCGTCGCAAAGGCTCTTGCGACAGGGAGGAACATACATTTCCTGCCCCCGTCAAGGTATTACAACACGATGAAGCTCGCAGCCCTCGTCGGTATCCCCGAGGAGAATGTGTGCAAGGTCGCCCCGATAGACGAAGACGGCGGAAGGCACGCTTCGGAAGAACTAGTGAAGGCCGTCATTTCCATGCGTCTGGTCAAGGAAGAGTGTGAGATAGAGCAGCTTGACGATGCCGGAGCCCTCGGTCAGGAAATGCACACCGTGGCCAGGGACAACATCAAACTCGGAATAATCGAACAGGAGATCGTCGGCAGGATGGAGGCGGCAGTACTCGCAAAAGGCTGGGGAGTATCCTTCCCCACCATCCTGACACAGCACGGAGAGACCCTCCACAACCATCTCCACGACAAGGTGGTCGAACCGGGGAAACTGATGGTCATCGACGCCGGAGCGGAAAACAACATGCATTACGCCTCCGATTTCACGAGGACATATCCCACATCGGGAAAGTTCACGGCCAAGCAGAGGGACATCTACCAGATCGTCTGCGACTGCAACGAACTGGCCTTCCAACTCACCAAGCCGGGCGTGGCCTACCGCGACATACATATCGCTACAGCGAGACTGATGCTTGAAAGGCTGAAGGATCTGGACATAGTCCACGGCGACGTGGACACGATGGTCGCTGAAGGGATCGCCGGACTGTTCCAGCCGCACGGACTCGGCCACAACATGGGCCTGGACGTCCACGACATGGAGGACCTCGGAGAGAACCTCGTCGGATACGATCCCGACCAGAAGCGTTCCAGCCAGCTCGGCCTGGGCAGCCTCAGGATGGCCCGCAAGCTCGTTCCGGGGAATGTAATCACCGACGAGCCGGGAATATACTTCATTCCCGCCCTTATCGAAAAGTGGAAGGGGGAGAACATCGGAAAGGATTTCGTGAACTTCGCCAAACTCGAGAGCTACTACGACTTCGGAGGCATCCGACTGGAAGACGATGTGCTCGTTACCGCCGACGGTGCCCGCAGGACCGGGCCGAACAGGCTCCCGATCCAGCCTGATGACGTAGAGGCCGCCATGCAGGCATAGCGGCCTGGAACCAAATCCGAAATGTCAACAATCATCATCATACTGGCAGTCGTTGCCGGAATAATCGGCATCGCCGGGAGCATACTCCCGGGCCTGCCCGGTCCTCCGGTAAGCTGGCTTGGACTGATGATCCTGTACTTCTGGGGTAACGGCACCAACGGAGACGGAGAACCCATCTCCCTGGCTTTCCTTCTTATCTGGCTTGCTGTAACGGTGATTGTCTGCCTGATCGATTATGTAGTCCCTGCATATTTCACGAAAGTGACCGGCGGGAGCAAAGTCGCCGGCCGAGGAGCCATAGTGGGTTTGATATTGGGAATGTTCTTTACCCCTGTCGGGATAATATTAGGAACCCTGCTGGGAGCCTTCCTGGCGGAATTCCTCATCAGCAGGAAGGACGGATGGCAGTCGATAAAATCTGCCCTTGGGGCCCTTCTAGGCTTCCTGTTCGGAACCGGAATAAAACTCATCGCATCCGGCCTGATGATGTACTACATAATCGTGTTCCTCAAATGACAGAAAACGATCATTCAGGTTTCCTGAAAGAGATTTCCGAATTCATTCCTGCGGAAAGGATTTACACCGATGAACTCCGCAGGCTCGCATGGGGTACCGACGCCGGGTTTTACCGGCTTGTCCCGAAGATCGTAATCCGTTCCGAAAACGAAGAGGAGATATCACGGATCCTCCGGACCGCCGACAGGCTGAAAGTCCCGGTTACCTTCAGGGCGGCGGGCACAAGCCTCTCCGGACAGGCCGTGAGTGATTCCGTGCTCGTGGTGGCCGGAAAGAACTGGGAGGGATACGCCATCTCCGAGGATGCCGGGCTGGTCACCCTCGAGCCGGGACTTGTCGGAGCGAAGGTGAACGAGATCCTTAAGCCCCTGGGAAGGAAGTTCGGCCCGGATCCGGCATCGATAGGTTCCTGCATGGTGGGCGGAATCGTCATGAACAATGCTTCCGGAATGAGTTGCGGCATACATGCCAATTCCGACAGGATGATGGTCTCTGCAAGGATAGTCCTGCCGGACGGAACCGTCCTGGACACCGGGGACGAGAGTTCGAAGGAATCGTTCAGGTCCAGCCACCCGGGATTCATCCGCGCAATAGAGGAGCTTCGCAAGGAAGTACTTGAAAACAAAGAGCTTACCGAAAGGATCAGGTTTAAATATTCCATCAAGAATGTGACCGGGCTGAACCTGCTGCCACTGATTACGTTCGAGGATCCGTTCGACATTATCGCCCACCTCCTGGTGGGTTCGGAGGGCACGCTTGCCTTCCTGAGCCGGGTCACGATGAAGACCCTCCCGCTCGCTCCATTCAAGGCCAGCGCGATGATCTATTTCAGGTCCATCAAGGATGCGGCCGAGGCGGTGGTCGCAATGAAAAAGGCTGTAGGACCCGGAGTCATAAATGCTGCCGAATTGCTGGACAGGAGGTCGCTCGTGTCGGTTTCCGACCCTATGCTTTCCGAATATGGGGACACGGACCTGACCGCCGTCCTGACGGAAACTACGGCTTCGACCAGGGAGGAACTCGAGGGCAATATCGAGAGGATCAAAGAGGCTCTTCGAACCACGGTCTGTGAGCCTGTCGAACCGCCGGAATTCACGACCGATCCGGCCGTATATTCGAAATACTGGGCGATCCGGGCCGGGATATTCCCTTCAGTGGGAGGTCTGCGGAAACAGGGAACCACCTGCCTCATTGAGGATGTCGCATTCCACATCGAGGACCTGCCTCAGGCCACGGAGGACCTCTCCGCCCTGCTGGACAGGCACGGATATGAGGATTCCTGCATTTACGGCCACGCCCTCGAAGGCAACTTCCACTTCATAATCAACCAGGCTTTCGATTCCGAAAGCGAAGTCCGGCGATACGAAGAGATGATCCGTGACGTGGCTTCCATGGTCGTAGGCAAATACGACGGATCGCTGAAGGCCGAACACGGCACCGGTCGCAACATGGCTCCTTTCGTGGAATACGAATGGGGAAAGGATGGCTTCAGGGTCATGAAGCGGATCAAGGATATCTTCGATCCGGAAGGGCTGTTGAATCCCGGCGTGATCTTCAACTACGACCCTTCCTGCTTCCTGAAGGATTTCAAGCCTCTGCCGATACTGCCGTACGGAGAAAAGATCAACAAGTGCATCGAATGCGGATTCTGCGAAGTCAACTGCGTTTCCTGCGGGTTCACCCTCTCGTCCAGGACGCGTATCGTGATACGGCGGGAGATCGAAAGGTTGAAGGCCGTCGGTAATCCGACTCCGGAAGAGACTGCGAAGCTCCATACCCTCCTGAAGGAATATTCATACCTCGGGGAAGAGACCTGTGCTGCTGACGGTCTGTGCTCCATGTCCTGCCCTATGGGGATAAATGTCGGAGACATGACCCATATGATTCGCCAGGAGAACAATCCTCCCGGATCGGCGGGCTACCGGATGTGGTCTTTCGCAGCCGACCATTTCCCTGCCGTGAAAAAAGGGGTGCGCAGCGTCCTGAGGCTGGCTTCTGCAGGAGACGCCATTCTGGGCGACAAGGCCATGGCGGGACTGTGCAGGGGGCTGCATGATAAGCTGGGCCTCCCGCTCTGGACCCCTTCCACCCCGAAGGCGTATTCGGTTCCGGTCCCTGAGCTTGTCGAAGGGCCGGTGGTTCGACAGGCTCACCAACCGGGTCGCGTGGTATATTTCCCGTCCTGCTTGAACCAAATGATGGGACTCCCGCGCCATACCCGTGTCGTGGACAAGCCACTGGCGGAGGAGATGGTCTCGCTGCTGCATAAGGCCGGATACGAAGTGATATTCCCGGAGAACATGGAGCGGCTCTGCTGCGGGATGATGTGGGAAAGCAAGGGCATGCCGGACCTTGCGGACAAGAAGTCAAAAGAACTTGAAAAGGCCCTTTGGGAGGCTTCAGAACACGGTCGCTGGCCGGTACTCTGCGACCAAAGTCCCTGCCTGCACAGGATGAGGAAAACCATCGGTTCGATGAAACTCTACGAGCCAGCGGAGTTCATAATGACCTTCCTCAAGGACCGCCTCGAATTCCACCGGACAGATACACCGGTGGCCGTGCACATAACTTGTTCGACCAGGCTGATGGGACTGGCGGATACGATCGTATCCCTGGCCAGGCTCTGCTCCACGAATGTGACAGTACCTGAAGGAGTCGGTTGCTGCGGCTTTGCGGGAGACAAGGGCATGACCCGTCCCGAACTCAACGCTTGGGCGCTTAGAAAGCTCAAGGACGGTGTCAAAGGCATCCCGGTCGGGTATTCGAACTCCCGAACCTGCGAGATAGGTCTCTCCACCAACTCCGGCATCCCCTACGTCTCCATCGCATATCTGGTGAATTCCTGCACGACCCCGAAAATTGCATAATTATAGGATTATTCCTATATTTATGGGATTTTAGGAAGTTGCGTAATGGCAGGTGGAAAAGGCAAATACTGGATAATCGGTCTCATAGGTTTGTTAGTGGGCGTTTTGATCATGGCTATGTTCGACAATACCATGAACAAGACTTCCACCAACGATTACTGCATGAGCTGCCATACCCATGAACAGGCCGACCTGGACTGGAAGAAATCCCCCCATTACAACAGCCACAGCGGAGTGATGACGGACTGCATCGCCTGCCACCTTCCTCCCAAGGAAGAAGGCCTGCTGAAGCACTATGCCGCCAAGACCAGGATGGGAATAAAGGACATCTGGACCAAGATGACCAAGGATACCGAGGGGATCGACTGGGAAGCAAAGAGGGAACTCGAGCACGCCCGCAAGATTGTCTACAATTCAAGTTGCGAGAGGTGCCATGTCAACCTTTATCCCGAGGGGATATCTGACGACGGCATCACCGCCCATCTCCATTACGAGGAGAATGCAAAGAAACTCGGCCTGGACTGCATAAGCTGCCACCTGAACGTCGGACACTACATGCCCGGCTACGAGCACAAGCGCCTTGAGGGCGCCGTGTTCAATACCGGCGAGGGAGAGAAGTACGACAGCGCTGCAGTCGTGAAGAGTTTCGAGAACTTCACCGAGACCGTCCCCGGCACAACGGCAGCCATCAGGATGATAGCTGTCCCCGGCGGAGAGTTCACGATGGGCAGTTCCACGAAGGAAGCGTTCCACAAGGCCGACGAAGGCCCGCAGAAGAAAGTCAAGGTCTCCCCCTTCTTCATGGGTGAGGTTGAGGTAACCTGGAACCAGTTCTGGGCTTTCTACAACGAGACCATGTCTGAAGGCCGTACCCCTCCCGAGAAGATATACGCGAACAACAACCGTCCCGACGTGGACGCCGTCAGCGGTCCGACCCCTCCTTTCGGCTTCCCCGACCAGGGCTGGGGAATGGGTGAGAGGCCGGCCATCACGATGACCCATTACTCCGCCTCCACCTTCTGCCAGTGGCTCTCACTCAAGACGGGACGCCACTACCGTCTC
>JAEEGG010028667.1_pt1 | contig 10455 bp, 6 predicted proteins | sample 9134161 | NCBI WGS metagenome assembly JAEEGG01 (sample SAMN16246543, study PRJNA631951) | gut metagenome | biome: gut microbiome; feature: rumen; material: CR-attached | host: Bos | place: Iran: Karaj | collected 2018-10 | reverse complement strand
ACACATGGTGCCGGTGCTTCCGAAGAGGCACATCCTGCCATAGCCTATGCTTTTGCTAGAAATCTAGCCGCCCTAGAATCACTAGAGCCTCTAGCGGATCCAGAAACTCTAGAATACCAAGCCGCTACGGATACGCAAAAGCCTGTTACCACAGCCAATCAAATTCCAGTGGAACACACTGCGCCGCATGCGCAGGCAGAAGCTACTGCACCGCAGAGTCCTGAGCCGAATGCGCAGGCAGAAGCTACTACACCGCAGATTCCTGCGCCGCAAACAAAGGTTGCAGATGCCACCGCAAAAGCACAGCCTTCCATAGCGTATGCTTCTGCTAGAAATCTAGCCGCCCTAGAATCACTAGAGCCTCTAGCGGATCCAGAAACTCTAGAATACCAAGCCGCTACGGCTACGCAAAAGTCTGTTGCCTCAGCGAATCCAATATCCATGGAAACTATTGCGGTGCAGAATCCTACGCTGCATATGCAGGCTGCAGCTACTGCAGCTAACTCTCAGCCTTCCATTGTATATGCGTCTTCTAGAAATCTAGAATCGCTAGAACCACTAGAGAATCTAGAGTCTCTAGAAAACCAAGCTTCTGCGGCTACGCAAAAGACTATCGCCAAGGCTACTCAAACACCTGCGGAACTCACTGCGACGCAGATCACTGCTTTAGAATCAGTATCAGAAGACACTCTCATCATTCCGCAAACCTCAATAGCCCGCCTGTCTGTTAAAGTTCTAGAATCTCTAAAACCTACAGTGGCATCAAAAGAAGTTTTCACAGAAGTACTACAATCAGCTGAAGCCTTTCCTTTGTCGTATAAATCCGCTCAGACACCGGTGGATGATCATGCACCATTGCAAGCTACAGTTTCTCAAACACGTACGAAAACCATTGATACACAAATTCCCGCACCACTGCCTAGAGTGGTAGACGATCCTGCCATACAGCAAGTTCAAATATCCCGAATATCTTCTAGATATCTAAAAGTTCTAGAAACATCAGAGCCGCTAGAAAATCTAGAATCCATAAGAAACCAAACTGCTACAACTACACAAATGCCTATTGTCGAAGATATTCCAACCCCTTTAGAAACCACTGCTGTACAAAATCCTGCGCAGCTTATGGCTGCATATGTCACTGATATACCGCAAGCACCGACCCATGTATCTCCTAGAAATATGGAAGTTCTAGAATCTATAGAGCCCCCAGAAAACCAGGTGTTTACGACTACACAAAAAATTATCGCCACAGGTATTCAGAAACCAGTGGATGTCACGATGCCGCAGATTCCTGCGCAAAAAATACAGGCTACTGCCGTTACGGCCAAACCACAATCCGCTTTGCTACAGGTTCCTGATGGAAATCAAGCTTCTCAAGAATCTCTAGAAGGCCATGCATCTACAATGACTCAAAAGCCTATTGCTGAAGATATGCAAAAAACTGTGGAAGTCACTACAACGCAAATTCCTGTGCTACAAACACAAGCTGCAGCTACTGCAACTAAACCACAACTTTACACTGCGTATGCTTCTGCCAGTAATCTAGAATCGCTAGAGCCTCTAAAGAATCTAGAATCACTAGAAACGCTAGAGAATCCAGACGCTCTAGAAAACCAGGCATCTACGGTTACGCAAAAGCCTATTGCCACAGCCAATTCCATACCCACGGAAGCCATTGCGGTGCAGAATTCTGCGCCACATGCACAGGCTACATCAACCACTGCCAAACCACAGCATTCCATTGCGTATGCTTCTGCTAGAAATCTAGTTTCTCTAGAATCACTAGAGCCGCTAGAGAGTCCAGACGCTCTAGAAAACCAGACATCTACGATTACGCAAAAGCCTATTGCCACAGCCAATCAAATTCCTGTGGTACACACTGCGACGCAGAGTCCTGTGCCGCATACGCAGGCTACAGTTACGGCAGCGCAGAGTCCTGTGTCACAGCCAATGGTTGCGGAAACCGCAGCCAAACCACAGCCGGCCATGGTGTATGCTTCTCTAGAATCGCTAGAGCCTCTAGAGAATCTAGAAGTTCCAGAAAACCAAGCCACTACGGCTATGCAAAAGCCTGTTGCCAAAGCCAATCAAATTCCTGTGGAAAACACTGCAGCGCAGAGTCCTGTGCCGTATACACAGGCTACAGCTACGGCAGCGCAGAGTCCTGCGCCACAGCCAATGGTTGCGGAAACCGCAGCCAAACCACAACCGGCCACGCTGTATGCTTCTCTAGAATCGCTAGAACCTCTAGAGCCTCTAGAATCGCTAGAAACTCTAGGAAATCTAGAAGTTCCAGAAAACCAAGCATCTACGGCTACGCAGAAGCCTGATGTCACAGCCAATCAAATTCCTGGGGAACACAATGCAACGCAGAGTCCTGCACAGCGTACGCAGGCTACAGCTATTTTAGCGCAAAGTCCTGCGCCGCAGCCAAAGGCTCCAGAAACCACAGCCAAACCAACGCCTTCCGTAGCATATGCCTATCCTAGAAATCTAGAAGTTCTAGAAAACCAAACCGCTACGGCTACGCAAAAGTCTATTGCCACAGCCAATCAAATTCCAGTGGAACACACTGAGCAGCAGAGTCCTGCGCCGCAGGCAAAGGCTGCAGATGACACCACAATAGCACAGCATTCCACTGCGTATGCTTCCACTAGAAATCTAGCTTCTCTAAAATCGCCAGAATCTCCAACGGATCTAGAAGTTCTAGAATACCAAACAGCTACGCAAAAGCCTGTTGCCAAAGCCAATCAAATTCCAGTGGAACACACTGCGCCGCAAACAAAGACTACAGTTACTGCGCCGCAGAGTTATGCACCGCATACACAGGCTGAAGCTATTGCAACGCAGGATTCTGCACCACATACGCAAGTTGCATTTACCACCGCCAAACCACAGCCTTCCACGGCATATGCCTATCCTAGAAATCTAGCTTCTCTAGAATCTCTAGAGCCTCTAGCGGATCTAGAAGTTCTAGAAAACCAAGCCGCTATGGTTATGCAAAAGCCTGTGGCCAAAGCCAATCAAATTCCAGTGGAACACACTGCGCTACAAACAAAGGCTACAGTTACTGCGCCGCAATTTTCTACGTCGCATGTGCAGGTTGAAGCTACTGCAACGCAGGATCCTGCGCCGCAAACAAAGGCTACAGTTACTGCGCCGCAGATTCCTGCGCCACAGCCAAAAGTTGTAGAAAGCACAGCCAAACCACAGCTTGCCATGGTGTATGCTTCCTTAGAATCTCTAGAAAATCAAGCCGCTACGGTTATGCAAAAGCCTTTGGCCACAGCCAATCCCACACCCTCCGAGCCCGTTGCGGTGCAGAATCCCGCGTCGATGCCGCAAGCCGCGGCACCCCACGCGACGCCAAAGGCCGCTTCCACGCCAATGCATGAAGCTGCCGTTCCACAACAAGCGGAAACCGTTGAGCCGCAGGACAAAGCCATGGGCACGCCTGTGGATCCACAACCTTCCACGAAGCATGTTTCCGCCAAAGAGTCCAAATCACTGGAAACCGCTGCCGCCACAATCGCACCTGCCGCCCAGCAACAGACAGTGGCACAGCCTCCTTCGTTGGATTTGCCCTCCATCATGTCGGCAACCATCTCCAAACTGGCCATCTCCCCAAATGAAATACTTGCCTCCGCACTCAATGAACTGACCTCCGCCATCATGGTGAACATTGACGAAAGCGGCCATTTAGGTGAAATTCGTCTCGTCCTCAATCCAGACGTGCTGGATGGTACGACCATTCTCCTAAAGTGCGATCAAAAGCAAATTTCCGTCACCTTCTTCCCTGGCGCGGCAAGCGCCGAACAGCTGCTTGTGGCCAACCAAAGCCGCATCGTCGAAACCTTGGCCGCAACCGGCCATCTGCCTGTCCAATTATCCATCATCACGTCGGAAGGACGCCGTCAAATCCGTAAAAGCGTCGCTTGAAAAAGCATAAAGAACCATGACTCCAAACGAACTGCTAACATCTTGGTTGGGCGATACTTCCATCGCTTCAGAGCAAATATTGAAAGCTCCCGGACTGCAAGTCCCCACAGCATGGGGGCGTCAGCAGGCTTTCATCAATTTCTCCAAGCCGAGCCCGGACATCGTCTTCGCCGTCCAGCTTCAGTACAATGACCAGACGGCCTATCTCGGTTTGTCGAAGTCATCGGAATGCAATGACTTGTCACTGCTTGCCGCCAATCTCCGCACATCCCCGAAAGAAGTGCTTCTGGCCGTCTTCGAGGCACAGATCCAATATACATTGGCCGCGCTGTCGCAGCCGATCGGCATTTCGCCGAAAATCGTCGATATCGCGCCAATCGACGGCGACATCTGGAGTTCCGCCCTTCCCTTTACGTTGGCAACCGTTGAAAAACAAGCTCTTATCGCCAATGGTCTGTTCGTCCTGCCGCAGCCGCTCATGGAAAAATTCGCCCTGCTCGACTACGTCTCCCCGCTGGACGCCTCCATCGTGCCCGACGCGCCGCAAAAAGGCACGGCCATCGTCGCGCATTTCCCTCTGGAGCAATCGGATGCGACGCTTGACGGCGGCGACTATCTGATGCTTCCGGAAATCACAATGGACCAATATCCATGGCCCGTCGTCCTGCTGCTGGACAACAATATCGCCCTTACGGCGGAGCTTATCGACAGCCAGACGCTCCAGTTGAAAGGCGTTCTCGACGAAAGCCCCGTCCAGCCGGACGAACTGGCCGTCTCGCTTGGCGAAGTGTCCGTCCGCTACACCGATCTGGTCGCCCTGATGACCGAACAGACGCCAAACCTGCCGTTGGCCGACTCCCAGCAAGTCATGAAAAATGGACAAATCGCCGCCAGAGGCCATATTACTTCTTTTTACGACAACACCGCGTTTGAAATCGAAGCCTAGGAAACACACATGCTCGGAGCAGATCCATTCTCATTAATCATCCTGCTGGTCGGACTCAGCCTCCTTCCGTTCGTGGCGATGATCACGACGTCATATCTGAAGATTGTCGTCGTCATGTCATTGATCCGCAACGCGATGGGTATCCAGTCCATCCCCCCGAACATGGTCCTGAACGGCATGGCGCTCATCATCTCCCTGTACATCATGGCCCCCACCGTGGAAAGGACATGGACCAACATGGAGACCGCCTTCGCAGAAAACGCAAAAGCGGAGAACAAACGCCCCAACAGCGCCATCATCTTCGAATCCGCCGAACCGTTCAAAGCCTTCCTCAGACATCACGCCAGCGCCCGCCATGTGAAATTCTTCGTGCGGTCGGCGGAAAACCTCTGGCAGACGAATCCGGACGAACCGGTCGTCGTCGATGAAAACAGCTTCTTCATCCTCATCCCCGCCTTCGCCGTCTCCGAACTGACGAAAGCCTTCCAGATAGGCTTCCTGATCTATCTTCCTTTCATCGCCATCGACATCATCGTCTCCAACATCCTGCTCGCCATGGGTATGATGATGGTCTCCCCCATGACGATCTCCCTGCCATTTAAACTGCTTCTGTTCGTTTTGGTGGACGGTTGGACGAAACTCATCCAAGGCTTGATTCTAAGCTACACGCTGTAAGGAGGTTCCCATGGATCAAGCTGAAATTCTCGATTACGCGGTCAAGACGCTCGTCATCATTCTGGAGCTGTCCATGCTGCCAATCGTCGTCGCGACGGTCATCGGTATTCTCGTCAGCCTCATCCAGGCCCTGACGCAGATCCAGGAGCAGACGCTCTCCTTCGCCATCAAGCTCATCGCCATCAGCGGCACCCTCCTCCTTGCCTCGCAGTGGATGGGCGGCGAAATGATCCGCTTCACGCAGAACATTCTGGAGCGATTCCCCGGTATCACAAAGTAACCCTATTGCACATTAGGAAACATCATGGAAATCATCGATAAATCATCTCTCTTCAAAATCGCATACGGCCTCTATGTCATCACGATGAACGACGGATCACGCGACAACGGCATGATCTGCAACGCCGTCATGCAGGTGACGAACGAGCCGCTGCAGGTCGCCGTCGCCATCAACAAGGCCAACTACTCCCATGAAGTCATCCAGAAAAGCGGCCTCATGAACGTCAACGTCCTCTCCGAAGCCGCGCCGTTCTCCGTCTTCCAGAACTTCGGTTTCCGCAGCGGCCGCGACAACGACAAGTTCGTGGACGTCCCGTTCACGCGTTCCGCCAACGGCCTGCCCGTCCTCTCCCATGACTGCAACGCCTTCTACTCCCTGAAGGTCGAAAACTACATCGATCTCGGCACCCACGGCATGTTCATCTGCAGCGTGACGGAGGCCCAGACGCTTTCCGATCTCAACACGATGACCTATACCTACTATCAGGAAAACGTCAAGCCGAAGAAACCCGCCACCAAGAAGAAAGGCTGGATCTGCAAAATCTGCGGCTATGTCTATGAAGGCGATGAACTTCCGCCGGACTACATCTGCCCGCTCTGCAAGCATCCCGCATCCGATTTCGAACGGCTGGACGACGTCTCCGCCGCTCCCGCCGCCCCGCAGGCCGCAGCCGTCGAAGAGACGGAATCGGACGACCCCAAGATGCAGAAATACGTCTGCGACATCTGCACCGCCGTCTACGATCCCGCCGTCGGCGATCCCGAACACGGCATTCCCGCCGGAACGCCTTTCGAAGACATCCCCGACACATGGGTCTGCCCAATCTGCGGCGTCAGCAAGGAGAATTTCAGGCCTCTCAAAAAGGCGAAAAAAGTGAGCGATCCGACCACGCAGAAATACGTCTGCAAAATCTGCACCGCCGTCTACGATCCCGTCGTCGGCGATCCCGAACACGGCATTCCCGCCGGAACGCCCTTCGAAGACATTCCCGACACATGGGTCTGCCCAATCTGCGGCGTGACGAAAGAAAACTTCAAACCGTTGGAAGAGTAACGACGGCGTGGTGTAACGACGGCGTCCCGCCGTTGTGGTGTAACGACGGCGTCCCGCCGTTGAGCCAAATAGTAACGACGGCGTCCCGCCGTTGAAAACGCAGAACTCAAAGCCTCAAGCAAATACAGTCCCATCAAAAAGCTTTGCCATCAATTACTAACGGCAAGGCTTTTTTCGCACTACTATTGTTCATTTTCTTGGTTTTGCGCAAAGAATTTTCGCATGACATTTTTTCCCCACACGAAGCGCTTTCACAACCGCCGAGCAGACGGAGGCCATCATGATGTTTTTCATTCTGCGTGCTCCTGTCGGGACAAAATCAGCAGCAGTATGGCCGACGTCTGCGAGGCTTTCTGTTTGTTCCGTGTTTTCTGTGGACTGAAATTTCGTGTCTTTCGTGCCTTTCGTGGTTCCAAATCAATGGTTTTGCAGCCAATCCATAAGACACATCCGTAAATCATTTACGGAACAAGCCGTATATTCCGGCTTCGCCGCCGCTATCGCGTCGTTCTCGCCGTATCCGTAGAGAACGGCGCAGGCGGGCAGGCCGTTTTCATGCGCCCCGATGACGTCCAACGCGTGGTCGCCGACCACGATCGTATTGTCCGCCCCCGCCTCCGGACAGATGTCCAACGCGTTGCGGATGATGATCGGTTTCCGACTCGTCTTCTCGTCCATCGTCGCCCCGCACACGGCATGGAAGTATTTCGCCATGTCGAAATGATCCAGAATTCGTTCAACGAATAACTGCGGCTTGCTGGACGTCACAACAAGCTTGCATCCAAGTTGATGCAATTCCGCCAAAAGCTCCGGCATGCCCGAATACGGCATATTTTCGAATATTCCTTTCTCACGAAAATATTCACGGAACAAGTTGACGCCTTTTTCCGACTGCTCCGCTGTGAATCCATAGTATTTTGCGTATGAATCAGATAACGGCGGTCCAATGAACGGATAGAGCTCCCGTCGATCCGTCACCTCGATGCCGAAATGCCGCAATGCGTACATGACGGAATTCGTGATGCCTTCTGCCGGATCCGTCAGCGTCCCGTCCAAATCAAAAAATACATATCGTTTACTTTCCATTTTCCAGTAATTTACAATTAACAATTTACAAATTACAATTAATATACAAGCTACTAGTCTTCAATTATAATTATAAATTGTTAATTATAAATTGTTAATTGTTAATTGTTAATTGTTAATTGTTAATTTAAAGTGATTTAAATCACTTTAAGAATCGTTCGCGCCAATGCGGCTCCGAACTCCTTCGCCGCCGCCGCGTCAACCGTCAGATCACGCAGATTCGCGAACGGTATCTCAATCGACTGCGCACGGGGCTCCCACGGCAGCCCAGCCGCCCACATCACCATCGTCTTGCCCTGTTTGTAGTTGGCGGACGTGTTCCACGACACGCCGAACGGCATGTCATCGCTCGAATGATGCGGAAAACTCGCGGGCGATTCAATTTCCAGAACAGACGAAAACGCCGTGATGCCCGTCTGAATTCGCGGATTCTCCTGCCCGACGAAATACGTGTAGATATCCGTCGGCCCACGCAGCCACGGGCAGTGCATGTCAAACATCAACACGGGCTTCACACGATACGCAAGTGCCATGATCGCTTTGACTTCCGGATAGATTGCGTCCGCTCCGTAGTCCCGCGCATGGTCATGCGGCTTGCGGTTCTTCCCCTGGTCGCCATCCTCCACGCCGTCTTTATCCGCGAACGGCACGGCGTAAAACGTATATTCCTTATACATATTAGGATGCGCGGCGACTTCCCGCAGCATCCCTTCCAGCGAATGCGTCGCCATCGACTCCTGGCAGTGGTGCCGCGTCGTCACCAAAATATTTTTCGGGCCATTGCCCCACCGCAACAATTCGACGGAACGTCCTTTCCGTGAACGACATAGCTCTTCGCAATGGAACGTCCCCTCCGGCATGGACGCCATGAAAGCATCCCAGTCCGACTGCATGTACGGAACGCACACGCAGAACCATACTTCACCTGCTGTTTCCGCATGATAGCGGAACGTCTCCGCCTTCTTGTCCTCCTCGGTGACGTCACCCCACATCCATGTCTTTCCTTTATCCACGCTTACCGCCGCGCCACGATTGCCAATCGACGCACCTTCCAGAAATTTGAAGACATACTCCCCCGCTTCATCGAATTCCGCCCTGAACTTCCAGTAGAACCAATTTCCGGCGGTATCGCGCAACTCGCGTTTCAGCAAGGCGTTGTGACCGTCTATCTGCTCAACGATGATATTGCCTCCAGGCAATTGATTGTCAATTCTCATGGGAACACCTGTTTTTTCATTGCGTTTTCATGACTTTTCTTGAAATATAGCCGCCTTCCGCGTCTTTTGAAATCTTTTCTGAAATATTTTATTTTGTCAATATGCAGTTGCCTATTCATGTTTAGAAAGTACATTAAGAACACTGTGCATTTTCAATCACATCGAAAAAAAGGAGAAAGACATGTCTCAATACCAAACGACCAGCAGTCAGTCATGGTTCAGCCGCCTTGGCGGTGCCTTCAAAGGCGTTCTCATCGGCCTCATCATTTTCATCATCGGTTTTCCCGTCCTTTGGAACAATGAACATGATGCCGTTCGCAACACAAACGCGCTGAACGAATTGCAGAAAGTCACCATCGATGTCGGCAAGCCTGAAATCCAAGCAGAAAATGAGGGCAAACCTGTCTTCATGACTGGCCCCGCTGCAACACAGGACGTCCTCACGGATCCAATCTTCGGCATTTCTGAAAACGCCATCCGCCTTTCCCGCGAAGTCGAAATCTACCAATACGTGGAACAACAGCATTCGGAGACGAAGAAAAAGATGGGCGGCGGCACGGAAACCGTCACAACCTACACATACGAGCCCGCGTGGGTCCAAGCTCCCATCGATTCCAACACATTTGAAAATCCTGATGCGCGGATGACTTGCCGCAACGTCGGTATCATGCGCTTCCAAGATGACGAACTGATGGCCGCCAACGTTTCCTTCGGCGCGTTCAAGTTTGGGCCTGAAATCATCGCAAAGATCGGTGGCAGTAAAGGTTACACACTTGCTCCAGACTTCCAGCTGCCACAGCAGTTGAAGGTTCTCGGCGCGCGCATTGAAGGCGAATATGTCATCGTCCCCTACACCGCCCCCGCGACCACGACCGCAAACGCCATCAATCAGGCCGTGAATGCCGTTGCCGGAGCTGGCGACGCGAACGCCGCAGGCCAAGCCATCGCCAACGCCGTTGTCCCGCAACCTGTTACGCAGATCGGTGACCTGCGCGTCAAATTCGCCATTACCAAACCGCATGACGTCAGCCTCATCGCCGTCCAGAAAGGCGACACGTTCACCGACTACACGGCCAAGAACGGCAAGAAACAGTTCCTTTTCCGCGACGGCACCCACACCGCCACCGACCTCTTCGAAGCGAAAGCCGCCAGCAACAAGATGAAGCGGTGGTTCTTCCGCGCCATTGGTTTCATTCTGATGTACATCGGCATGGGCATGGTCTTCCGTCCGTTGTCCGTCTTGGCAGACGTCATCCCGT
>JAEEGG010028664.1_pt1 | contig 10456 bp, 6 predicted proteins | sample 9134161 | NCBI WGS metagenome assembly JAEEGG01 (sample SAMN16246543, study PRJNA631951) | gut metagenome | biome: gut microbiome; feature: rumen; material: CR-attached | host: Bos | place: Iran: Karaj | collected 2018-10 | reverse complement strand
TAGATCATAGCGTTAATCTCATCTCTTCTGGAAGAGTAAGGATAGAGCTCAACATATTCCTGAAGGGAGTTGATAGCAGCGTAGGTTGGAGTCTGGTCGAGTCTTGGGTCAGGTGATTGCATGAAAGAGGCTTTTCCTGAATAGAACTTTGCCAGTTCGGTGTATATACCTTTCGGATAGGTTTTGAAATATCGGTCGAAATAAAGAACAGCAGTTTCGTAATCGCGTAGATTATAATAGCACATGCCGTTCATGAAGAGACATTCCTCCGCTTTGTCAGAGCCTTTGAAGAGGTTGATAAGGTCGCCAAGCAGCTGATATGCCTTGGTATAGTGTCCCGCCGCATAGCATTGTTTTGCCGCCTCATATTTATATTCATAGTCCTGCGACTTATAGAGTGCATTATACTCATTGCATGCCTGGAGAGCAGTGAGTGCAAGCAGCGCCGCAAATATGTTGACTTTCATTTTCATACAAAGAGTAATTCTTAAAGCTCCTGACATAAGTGCCAGTAATGTGTATAAAACTTGGCAAAGTTACAAAAAAAAGGTCAGAAAACGAAATGGGTTGTTGTATTTTTTAGAATTATTAAAGAAAAATTAGCAATACATATCTTTATATGGTCATAATGGTTGTTTTCCAGGTTCCGTTCAACGACGCAAGATACGTCGTCCCCATGTAAAGTTTTAAGAACATCGGAATGAGATACGGCTTAGGCAATTATTGAATAGGAAAGAAAAAAGTGTCATGAAAACATTTTTTTTGAAAAAAAACGATGAAAAGTTTGTTTTGTTATAAAATAATAGTAAATTTGCGGTGGAGAATTAACTAACGTTTAATTGTCCGGGATGTATCATTAAACTAACACACTATTAACTAATTATTTATAAACTTAAAAACTATGCTTATGAAAAAATTATTTACCTTATTGGCAATGATTTTCTGCGTAGGCGTTGTGCATGCGCAACGAATCACATTCGACCAGTACAACGACGAAGGTTTTCCAATGCTTTTGGAATCCTATTCAGCTGGAGACTTCAAACTGACTTACGTGGATACCGCAGGTAAATTCGCCCCTGATGCGGATAACAAAAGCGACAAAGTTTATTCCGCCAATTTTGGAACAGCCGAAAGCTTTGAGAAATTCACCGGTCGATTGAAGCCAGGCAGCAAATCGAGCGAGAAAAACAACATCACCTTGACGATTCCATCCGATGGAACATTGAAGGTTTATGCCCGTTCCGCCAGCAGCAGTGCCACAGACCGCAATTTGGTGTTGACTCAAGACGGCACAGAGCTTTTCAATGAGGTGATCAAAGACGCAGATGCAGTCAAGGTTTACCTGAATCCAGAAGAGCCAGACAAAGCCACCAGTATTTATGGAGTTGTCAGCGTTGAGGTTAAAGCCGGCACAGTAAATGTGACCTATCCTACTGGCTCCATCAATTTCTATGGTTTTGAGTTTGAGGCCGCAGGTTCATCAGCTCCAACAGAATACACTGTGAACATCACGAGTGATCCTGAGAACAACTACTTCAGCGGCTATGAGGCATTTGCTCCAGCCGACATTGCTTCTGCCCTCGGTCTGAGCGTTGAAGAGATGATTGAGTTGATCAATGCAAAGAATGCTGAAGGCAAAGTCGTTGGTGGTAATGTCTATATCCAGCTTGCCGACGGAATGACATCAAATGTTTACACCGGCAATACCAATGAATTCTGGATGGGCAAGGACGGTCAGCCTCAGGGTTATGGCGAAGAAGGCACTTGCTGGTACGTAGGTTTGAGCTATGATGCTGGCGGCACAGACGAGACCACAGGCGAGAGTTTGGATCCAGAAGTGGATGTTAAAGTTGGTCAGATGCCAGACTTCTTCAGAAAGGTTTATACCGACAGCGACCTGAGCACCACGATTTATCTGATGAATGGCGACAAATCCGTGAAATTCAATGTGAATCTTCATGTGAACGCCGCTCCAGAGCCAACTCTTCCAGAACCAAAGACTAATCTTTTGGATTTGACCTTTGTGAAGGAATATGAGTTACTTCTAACTTTCAAACCAGGCGGTCAATATGAAGGCATTACTGTTTCTGCAACATTAGATGGTCTTTATGAAGCCCTTGGAACAACAGCAGAAGAGCTTGATGCAAATATCACCGATATGACTTTCACCCAAGTACTTGAAGGGACAAAAACTGGTGAAAGTGAAGATGCCGAAACCATATACAATTGGTCTAACGAACTAAAGACCCCAGACAGCGCCTCAGGAGGTGCTTGGTTTGGTCGTTATACAAACTGGAATGAGGAAGAAGGTAAGGAGGTTGCCATTGAGATGAATGCTCCAAAAGAATGGGGTGCCTCTTGTACATTCTACGCTCAAAACATCACCTTAAAAGATGGAGTATTCTCCATTCTTACTGGACAATATCCTGGCACAATGAAAGTTGGCGACAACGACTATGCATATTTATACATTATAGTTGGTGATAAAGCCGCAAAGATAAAAGTAACAGCAACCGTCAAGGCTCCTGATGCTGGTACTCCGAGTCTTTCTACTTATCAGAAAGTAGGTGAGCAGACACTTTCGCAAACCGCCACAAAGATTTCAGATTATCTTGAGATCACTACTCCAATTACAAATATTGAAGAAATCGCTTCATTGCTTGGTACAGAAACCAGTGAGATTACGAAATGGCACACATCTGCCGAAGGTGAATACCTGACAGACATGTTAGACGACGGATGGGGCACATGGGTTAATGCCGAAGGTGTGAAAGAAGCCTGGGGCACAGCAGTATTTATGGTTGCTTACGAATCCTTAGAGGATGGCAGTTATGCTATTTCCACACTTCAGAATGAAGGCAAAGGCCGCAACAATCTTGAAGTTGGTAAAACATTCAGTTTCCCATTCTATCTTGTTTCAGAAACAAACGGTACTTACTACCAGATTAACTTTGAATACACCATTGAAGAAAGTAACATTGATCCAAGCACATGGGAAAAAGCATACGCTGCCTCATATGATGTTCAGTTAATTCAAGCAGAAGGTTATGGCCAGAACGAAGTGTCTCAAACTCATCTTGACTGGTCCGATATCGCCACAGCTATTGGCACCAGTTCCCCAGTATTATATACTGAAAATTGGGAGAAAAACGAAGAGACTGGTGTTGAGAGCATGAAATACACTTCAGATTACACCTGTACTCCACATCCTGGATTCTGGATGTCTGCAGATGGACGTTCTAGTACTGGTCATGCACCAACATGCGCTTACGGTATGACTCTTTCCTCTTCTGGAGTAATTACATACTACGTACATCCAGATGCAAACCATCAGGTAGGTGACAATTACACCAGTAAATTCTACTTGGTAAATGAAGAGACAGGTAAATATGCACTCATCACATTGAACATAGAATACGTTGAAGAACGTGGTGCTGCCCCTGAGGAAGTTGGAAATACAACAGCCACTATCGAAATTACGGATCCAAACTTCGATGGAGCCTACTATTCAAGTTCAGAAGGAGTTGACTGGAACGCAGTTTATGAGGCATTAGGAATCACTGAAGATGGTATTGAAGATTGCCAGTGGATGGTTCAAAACTCATTTGGAAAACTTGTTGTATTCCAGTCAGCATTTGAGGATGAGAACGCCCAGTTCGATCAAAATGGTTACCTTGTGGACACCACGGATCCTACTGTAGATCTCAATACCATTAAGTTCGCAGTTGGCTACAACTATGATAGAAAAGTGTTCACATTCAGCGACATGGGCAATGAGCTTGCAGAAGATGAGGTAGTCAAGACTAAGGTTGCATTGAAATCCGAAAAGGGTTATTATGTATTCAACATTGTAATTGGTTCACCAGAGGCCATTGCAAGCGGTATTACCGGCATCAGTGCAGACAGCATGAATGATGGTAAGATTTATGACCTGAGCGGCCGTCGCGTGACAGTTCCTACTAAGGGCTTGTACATCATGAACGGCAAGAAGGTTTATGTGAAATGAACTGACAAGATGTGATAATGAAAAGAGGAGCGCGCATAAGGCGCTCCTCTTTTTTGATTAAAGGAAGAAACGGGGATGAACGGCGAAATAGACAAATTAGAATAAATGCGATTGATCAATAGAAATAACGAGGTGTTGGTGTTTTTGTTCAACTTCTTCATGCTGGAGACGGTTGGACGTATGCTTGTTTTGGGCCTTATTCACCTGCTTCGCTATTTCGGCCTTCACCAGCTTTATTATTTGTATTATGGCCACCGCATGTCGGGACATTGGCTTTTTGCTGGGTTGTTGGTCATTGCATTGATTATCAGCCTTGGAAGGTTGATGAAAAGACGCAGGGAGATCAAACGGAAGATGAAGGATTAGGAAATAAAAAAGCAGCAACACTGTTGCTGCATAGATGACTGCTTTTTTTGGGGCACTGCTCACAAAAAAAGACATTGCCTGCGGCGATGTCTCCTTTTGGGGTGCCCGGACGGACTCGAACCGTCGACATTCAGAACCACAATCTGACGCTCTAACCAACTGAACTACGGGCACCATGTTGTTTTGCGGGTGCAAAGGTAGGTATTTTCTTTTGAACTACCAAACATTTGGGCGATTTTTTAGCGAAAAAGTTTTTTGCGGGGCAGTTGCAGGGCAGTTTTGGCGTTGGGGCGGCATGCGGCATGAGTGACCCCTGGAAGTCCTGTAGATGAACTTCCTGGGTTCAGTTTTTTCCGAAGGTCTGTTCTGAGATTTCATAGCGTTACCAAGCAGAAAACAGCAAAGATTGACCACGCAAACTATATCTTTAGCACCTGGAAACAGTATACTTAGGTCTTGTAAACAGTATAGTTATAAAACAGCAGTATAGTGGACTGAAGTGTTCTCGTTAAAAAACACGAAACAATGGGGCTTTTCTTCACTTCTGTTTACGATTGGTGACAACATGATGTCACCATGAAGGCAATTGTTTTCTTTACTTTTGCAGCCGTGCCACCTATAGGAAAAGTCACATCAACGGTTTCATTAACTTCAAAAAACAATTATTATGTGTAGAAAACAATTAGCGAATCGGTTCGCAGGTACTATTCATACGAGAGTGAAAAACTATGAATGGAAACGAGGCGGGCCATAACATTCCAGGGCCATTAGCACGGAGCTGACCAACAAGACTCTTGAGGGCTGTCCTCATGAGTATGTTGAGGGCTGCGACACGTTCAGGGTGTCGCACTGACCGTTGCGTCGATACCGACACATGGATCAGCGGAAACTTTTGATTTTCTAAAGGGTAGATATTTTTTTATTTTAAAATTAAATTTAAATTTATTTGCCCCCCTATAGGGGCAAATTAAATAATTTTTTTATTTTTAAATTTTAAATTACGCGCGAGACGATGAAAGAGACGATGACTTTGGCACTGCAAACATCTGTTAATAAACAAGGGTTTTAACACCCCGATTGTTGCACAGCTCAATTTTTCTTCGTAATTTTGCAATCACAAACAAACACAGAAAGGAAAGAAAGAAAATGAAAAGATTAGCAATAGCCATGCTGGCCATGCTGACCATGACGGCAGCAACAGCACAAGACAACACTTGGGAACAGACCGAGCAAAAAGAGGTGAAAGGCACCGTAGACCAGAAATACCTGGCAGGAGCCGTGCCCGAGGTGAACGGCAAGGTGCTGTTTGAGACCACCATCAAAGCCCCCGGCAAGACAAAGGCACAGATCTACGACATCGTAGCCACAGAGCTGAAGAAGATGACCAAGGAGGCCAACCAGCTGGAGCAGAGCCGCATCATCAGCGAAGACCCTGAAGGCCACGGCCAGATAGCAGGCAGCTACCAGGAGTGGCTGGTATTCAAGAACAAGCCTCTGGTGCTCGACCGCACACGCCTGTTCTACAACCTGCTGGCTACCATCAGCGACGGCGAGCTGAACCTGAAGATGACGCGCATCTACTACCTCTACGAAGAAGAGCGAGATGCTGTGACCTATCAGGCCGAAGAATGGATTACCGACCGCTACGGACTGAACAAGAAGCAGAACAAGCTGGCGCGCGTCAGCGGCAAATTCCGCCGCAAAACCATTGATCGAAAGGACTATATCTTCAACAAGTTCAGCCAGTTACTGACGAAATGAGAATTGAGAACGACGAGAGAGACATGATGTTCTGGACCCGACAGGTCCTGAACATCATTTTCATGCTGGCTGCCATCATCGGAGTCATCTGCTATGTGTGGGGCGACAAGCGCACAGGCATCTTCGTCGTGCTGGGAGCCATGGTGGTGAAGATGGCAGAGTCAACCCTGCGCATGCTGAAAAAGTGAAGAGCGAGCGTGAAGACTGAAAGACTACTCACCCCAAGGCTGCTGAAAGCCGCAGTGCTGCTGCTTGCCCTCACGGCCAGCACGGCGCTACAGGCACAGACCGTCACCGGCTACGACGACGAAGGCAACTACAGCCAGTACGATTCCAACGGGAGAAGCCAGAACTTCAACCCCCACAACAACGACACCACCAAGAAAAACAAAGTCATACCCAAGGGACTCTATGTGTGGACAGTAGACCGCAAGCTGGGCGACATCACCCGCACTCAGCCTGACACCCTACCCCACCTCTATCCGCAAGGCACACTGGCCAAAGGCCGCTACGGGCAGTACAACACCACAGGCTCGAACTACACGGCACGCCTGTCGCGCATCTTCGCCGACCGGCCCAAAACTGACCAGTTTATCTTTGAGCAACCCTACAGCCAGACCTTCAGGCAGCCCGACGAGTGGCACTTCACCAACACACTCTCGCCCATCACCAACCTGAGCTACGACAACTGCGGCGACAAGACCAACGGCGAAGACCACCTGGACGCACGCTTCGCGGTGAACGCAGGAAAGCGTGTAGGACTGGGCTTCGACCTTGACTATGCCTACGCTCGCGGCTACTACCAGAACCAAAGCACATCCCACTTCAACACGGCCGTCTACGGCAGCTACCTGGGCGACCGCTACCAGCTGCACGCCCTGCTGCAGACACAGCACCAGAAGGCAGCCGAAAACGGAGGCGTGACCAACGACGACTATATCACCCACCCCGAACTCTTCAGCGAAAGCTACAACGACAACGAGATACCCACCCTGCTGCAACGCAACTGGAACCGCAACAATTCACAGCGCCTCTTCCTTACCCACCGCTACAGCCTCGGATTCTTCCGACAGGTAAGGATGACCGACGAGGAAATCAAAGCACGCGAGTTTGCCGAGCAGGCCAAAAAGGAAAAAGCACAGGAAGCACAGGCCGACTCGCTGACAGCTCCGCTGACACAGGCCGACTCGCTGGCCAGACTCATGAAGCAGGAGTTCGTGCCCGTGACCAGCTTCATCCACACCATGGAACTGGGCAACTATGACCGCATATTCCAAGCCTATGAGTCGCCCGCCAACTACTACGCCAACACCTACTACAACGAAGGCACAAGCGGACACACAGGCGACTCCATCTACGACCAGACCAAGCACTTCATGCTGAAGAACACGCTGGGACTGGCACTGCTCGAAGGCTTCAACAAATGGGCACAGGCTGGCATCAAGGCATTCGCCACTCACGAACTGAGACGCTTCGACATGCCCCTCACCGACGACGACGGCACCGTGAGGATGGGACGATGGACGGAACACAACGTGAGCATAGGAGGACGGCTGTCGAAGACACAGGGAAAAACACTCCACTACCTGCTCACAGCCGAGACCTGGGTGGCAGGAGAAGACTTAGGACAACTGAAGCTGGACTTCCAGACCGACCTGAACTTCCCGCTCTTCGGCGACACCGTACGCCTGGCTGCCTCGGCATGGTTCCACCGGCTGAACCCCACCTTCTATGAACGCCACTACCATTCAAAGCACCTCTGGTGGGACAACAACGACCTGAGCAAGACCACACGCACAAGGGTGGAAGGACGCTTCGCCTACGACAAGACGCGCACCCGCCTGCGCATAGCCATCGAGGAAATGCAGAACTACACTTATTTCGGCATGAGCTACGACGTCAACGACGACAAGCGCACCAACCTCACAGCAAGCCTGAACCAATGCAAGAAGAACCTGAACGTGCTCATGGCGCAGCTTGAACAGCAGCTGCAGCTGGGCCCACTGCACTGGGAAAACGTGGTCACCTACCAGACATCGTCCGACAAGGATGTGCTGCCCCTGCCTGCACTCAACGTCTTCTCCAATCTCTATCTGAAATTCACCATCGCCCACGTGCTGAGAGTAGAGCTGGGCGGTTCGGCCACTTATTTCACCAAGTACTACGCCCCCGACTACCTGCCCCAGCTGGGACAGTTTGCCGTGCAGGAGAACGGCAGCAGCCGCGTTGAACTGGGCAACTTCCCCATCATCGACGTCTATGCCAACCTGCATCTGAAGCATGCCCGCTTCTTCGTCATGATAAACAACGTGGCAGCAAACTCGTTCAACAGGCAGGCTTTCCTCGCTCCCCACTACCCGCTGAACCGCTCAGTGTTCCATCTGGGCGTTTCATGGAACTTCTTCAACTGATTCTTCTCAAAAAACCCCGTTTACGGCAGCTGCGAGAACAGCTTGCGCCCTTTGGCATAATACTGCCAAAGCAGCGAGAACGGCCTGCGTTCAGGCAGCTCCTTCCCCACACGGCTGGCCTGGATAGCCTTGCGGTCGGCCTCGAAATCCTTCTTCCACTGGCTGAAAGCACGGCGCGCACGGTAAACAGCCTTGAAGTCGCCCACGTTGCGCTTCAGGATCAGCATCTGCCAGGCAGCCAGATAGTCCAGGAACCAGCGCATGTGCATCACATGAGCCAACTCCTCGTCGGGCAGACACTTGTAGAGCATCGTCAGGTTGTTGCGGAAGTTCAGGTAGGTCTTCATCGGATTGCTCTTAGGAAGCGTGCCACCACCCACATGGTAGACCTGACTCTCAGGCAGACAGACAATCCTGCGCCCACGGATACGGAGCCGCCAGCACAAGTCAATCTCCTCGTTGTGGGCAAAGAACCGCCCGTCGAGTCCACCCACCTCTTTATAATCGCACGCACGCACGAGGAGAGCAGCACCCGTAGCCCAAAGAATGTCAGCAACATCGTCGTACTGACCATCATCGCGCTCCACCGTCTCGAAAATGCGTCCACGGCAGAACGGATAGCCATAGCGGTCAATGAAGCCCCCGCAGGCACCGGCATACTCAAAGCTGTCGCGGTCGAAGATGGAAAGCAGCTTAGGCTGGCAGGCAGCCACGTCGGGATGAGCGTCCATGAACTCAATCAGCGGTGTCAGCCAGTGGTGGGTCACCTCAATGTCGGAGTTCAGCAACAGATAGTACTCAGCCTCGATTTCTTTCAGCGCCTTGTTATAGCCCTCAGCAAAGCCCCAGTTCTTGTCCAGCACAATAAGACGGCACTCGGGAAAATGCTCCCTGAGCAGTTCCAGGCTGTCGTCGGTCGAGGCATTGTCGGCCACGTAGACCACAGCTTCGTCGCGCGAGTATCGCAACACGCTGGGCATATATTCCCGGAGCATCTTGGCCCCGTTCCAGTTCAGTATGACAATGGCAAGCTTTTCCATAGTTAGGAGTTAGGAATTAAGAATTGGGAGTTAGGAGTTTTTGGATGCGCAGGGCTGTCTTGTCGCGGTTGAAGCCGTCGAGCACCACGGAGATAAGCTGGTTGTCATATTCCTCACGGGCTTCCGATGGCGGCAGCTCCACACGGATGTAGTTCGGCGTAAAGCCATGCATGGCACGGCCACGGCCTGCCTTCTCAAAGAGCACTTCAGCCGTCTGACCCACAAAGCTGGCATAGAAAGCCTGTGTCTTTTCGTCTGACAGCTCCAGCAGACGCTTGCTCCGCAGCTTCTTGTCCTGCTCGGCAACCACATGGGGAATGCGCAGCGCAGCGGTACCGGGACGCTCAGAATAGGGGAACACATGCAACTGGGTCACAGGCAGAGCCTCCAGAAAACGGAACGTCTCTTCAAAGCATGCTTCCGTCTCGCCACGGCAACCCACCATCACATCAACGCCAATGAAGGCATCGGGCATCAACTGCTTAATCTTCATAATCTTATCGGCAAACAGCTGCGTGTCGTAATGGCGGTGCATCAGCTGCAGCACCGTGTCGCTGCCGCTTTGCAGGGGAATATGGAAATGAGGCATGAAAGCCCGGCTACTGGCACAATAGGCTATCAGCTCGTCGCTCAGCAAGTCGGGTTCAAGACTGCTGATGCGGTAGCGGCGTATGTCCTCCACACGGTCGAGGGCCTTTACTAAGTCCAGAAACTGTTCACCGGTGGTCTTCCCGAAGTCACCTATGTTCACGCCCGTCAGCACAATCTCCTTGCCGCCCTCGGCAGCTGCCTGCCTGGCCTGACTGACCAGCGAGGCAATGTCGGGATTGCGACTGAAGCCACGGGCGTAGGGAATGGTGCAGTAGGTGCAG
>JAEEGG010028659.1_pt1 | contig 10457 bp, 5 predicted proteins | sample 9134161 | NCBI WGS metagenome assembly JAEEGG01 (sample SAMN16246543, study PRJNA631951) | gut metagenome | biome: gut microbiome; feature: rumen; material: CR-attached | host: Bos | place: Iran: Karaj | collected 2018-10 | reverse complement strand
GCCGCCATGGCGAAGAGCAGGGTGCAGAGCAGCGTCAGCGCCAGGGCGATGAAGCCCGTGAGCAGGCTCGCCTCCCCCAGCGCCAGGCGGGAGGGCAGGGTGAGCACGGCGGTGAAGGGCACCAGGCCCATCCAGGACGCGTCGCTGATGAGCTGATGGGAGCTGCTGCCCTTGCCCAGGATGCTGATGAGGAAGCTGGCCACCAGCAGGATGCTGAACAGGGAGTTGGTGCTGCCCAGATCCGCCTGCTTTCCCGCCATGGCGCCGCCCACGGCCGCCAGGGAGCAGTACAGCAGGAAGCCCCCGATGATGAGCAGCAGGGCCAGGACGCTGGGTCCGGGCGGGAACAGGCCGGCGCTGCCCAGCTGCCGGATGACCAGCAGGAAGGGGAGCTGGGAGCCGGGATGCACCGCGTCCATGAGCAGAGAAGCCGCCAGGAGCCCGCCCACGGCGCCCAGGATCCAGGCCAGGGCCTGCAGGATGCCCGCCAGGGCCCCCGCCAGGAGCTTGCCCAGGACCATGGCCTCCGGCCGCAGGGCCAGGAGGAAGGAATCCATGAGCTTGTTCTGCTTTTCCAGCACCACGTGGGAGGCCACGTTCTGGCCGTAGAACAGCACCAGGAAATACAGGACCATCACGTTCAGATAGGGCAGGAAGGTGGAGATCAGATCCCGGACCTCCGCCGTGGGGTCGCTCTCCTCCCCGCTGAGCAGGGCCTCCGCGTCCTCCGCCGAGGCGGTGACGGGTACCGAAAGCTCCTCCAGCGTATCCTCGTCCAGGCCGGAGCGCCGGGGCAGGAGCTGCCCGAAGCTGCCGTTCAGAAAGTCGGCATAGGCCTCCGCGTCCTCCCCAAGGGTGCTTCCCTCCGGCTGCACCACCAGCAGGCGGCAGCAGTCGTCCTCCATCCAGAGGAACAGGGCCAGGGCGGACTCCGGCTCCTTCGCCGCCCGGTCCAGGGCCTCCTGCCGGTCCGCGCAGGACACGTACCGGAGCCCGTCAAAGCGCTCGTCCCCCAGCCCGTTCAGCAGCTCGGGCTCGGACCTGCCCGGCAGCTCGTCCGCCGCGTACACGGTGCGCAGGGCGGTTTCGGCCGGGGCGGCGGGATCTTCGGTCTCCCTGTCCTCGCCGCCGAAGGCCAGCAGGAGGGCGGGAATGATCAGCAGCAGGAGCAGCGCCGGGAGAATGGTAAGGATGCGCCAGCCCCTGGTCCCGGCGGTCCTGGCCAGGGTGAAGCGGAACACCTTCGTCCAGCCGCCCAGAAGTCCCTGTCTCATGTCCGCACCCCCTTCTGCTGCCGGAAGATCCCCAGGATCCGCCGCAGCTTCAGCTTATCGCCCTTATAGATCAGCAGCGCCCCGTAAACGGCGGCGCAGAAGCGGCCCAGCAGCAGCACCGTGACGGACTGGATGAGCCAGCTCAGCAGCAGCACCCACAGGTCCACCTGCCCCGCCAGATACCGGGCGGGGGCGGTGAAGGCGGAGATCAGGGGCACCAGGGAGACCACGGTCTGCAGCGCCCGGCTGTCGGAGAAGGAGGTCAGGATGCCCGCCAGGTAGCCCACCATGCTCATGAGCATCACGGAGCCTGCGGCGGAATCCACCCCGTCCTCCCCGGAGACGGCGGAGCCGGCGATGCCGCCCAGGATGGAATAGCTCAGATACCCCAGCACCAGGGAGACCAGGATGCACACCAGGCCCCAGGGGTTCAGGCTGGACAGAGCGGAGCTCAGCAGTCCCCCGGCCAGGTCGTTCGCGCCGACGCCCAGGACGGCGCGGCTCACCCCCATGCCCAGGCCGATGAGCAGGATGCCCGCCAGCACGACGCACATGGCGGCCAGGATCTTGCCCCATACCAGGGCCAGGGGCCGCACGGAGACCATGAGCAGGTCCACCAGCTTGGAGCTCTTCTCCTCAGCCACCGCCCGCACCACATAGGATACGGACATGCCCACCAGCATATAGGTCACCATGGCATAGAGGAAGCCCATGATGAAGTTCCGCATGGTATCCCCGCCGCTCTGCTCCTCATCCTCCGGCTCCAGATATTCCTGCTGGGTCACGGTCTCGGCGTACCAGGGGGCCATGGCCAGGGCAAGCTGCTCCTCCGGCGCGCCGGAGGCCCGGAGCCGGGCGCTCTGCAGGGCCGCCCGGAAGCTCCCGCCCAGCCGGTTTGCCTCGGTGCGGCCCACCTTGCTGTTCTCTCCCGTACAGGCCCGGATCCGCCAGGTCCCCTCGGGGGTCCCGTCGATCCAGATCAGCACGCTGTTTTCCTCTCTGTTCACGGTCTCCAGCCAGTCGTCCCCGCTGCCCGTCACCGTCTGCAGCCCCGTATAATCCGGCAGCTCCTCCATATCCAGGACATAGGGGCTCTCGTTGAGCACGTACACCATCCGGGCGTCCCGGTCCGAATTCGCCCCGCGCTTCATGGAGGCGGACATGATGAACACGCTGCCCACGCTGCCCAGCAGCATCACCAGCAGCATCACGAAGGTCGCCTTGTTCTTGAAGTACTGCTGCAGGGAGAAGCGGAACACCATGCCCAGACCGGCGTAATCCCGCTTATTCGGCAGCATCGGCGTTCCCCACCTTTTCCACAAATATCTCGTGCAGGCTGGGCTCCTGCAGATCGAAGGTCACCACGGTGATCCCCGCCAGGGTCAGGCGGCGCAGCAGATCGTTGGCCTGCCCCTCCCCCTTCACCCGGAGCTGGTACTCCAGAGGCTTTTCGGAGAAGGGCTCCACCCCCGCCTCCCGGATGACCGCGTCGGCGTCCTGCTCGGTCTTCAGCCGGAGATGCACCCGGCCGTACTGCTTTTTGATCTCGTTCAGGCTGCCCTGCAGCACGCACCTGCTCCGGTCCAGGATGGTGATGTCCGTGCAGAATTCCTCCACGGTGGGCATCTGGTGGCTGGACAGGATCATGTACTTCCCCTTGCCGATCTCCTCCCGCAGGATGGACTTGAACAGGTCCGTGTTCACCGGGTCCAGACCGCTGAGGGGCTCGTCCAGGATCAGCAGCTCCGGGTCGGAGATGAGGGCCAGCATGAGCTGGATCTTCTGCTGATTGCCCTTGCTGAGCTGATCCGCCCTGAGGGATGGGGCCGGGACCTGGCTGCCCCGGGGTCCCCGGCGGGTGGGGTACAGATATTCGTCCGTCTCCAGCCGGGAGGACCAGTACCGGATGCGCTGCTCCGCCTCGCTCCGGCTCACCCCCCGCAGGGACGCGAAATACAGGAGCTGGTCCATGAGTCTGTACTTGGGATACAGGCCCCGCTCCTCCGCCAGATACCCCACGTTGCAGGTCTCCAGCCGCAGGGGCTCCCCGTTCCACAGCACCTCTCCCTCATCCCGGGCCAGCATCCCCAGGATCATGCGGATGGCCGTGGTCTTGCCCGCGCCGTTGGTGCCCAGCAGGGCGTACACCCCGGGCCCCGGCATGGAAAAGCTCAGGTGATCCAGCACCAGCTTTTCCCCGTAATGCTTCGTGAGGTTCCGTACCTCCAGACTCATGGGTCTTACCTCCAGATCAACGATAATGGACGCGCTGCATCTGCACAGCACGCCCATTATGCACGTTTTGACAGGATTCGTCAAGCAGAGCGGGGAAGTCAGAGGGACTTCTTCACACGGGGAAGTCAGAGGGACTTCTCCAGGGCGTCGCAGATCTGCCTGCAGGCGCCGTTTGTCTCCCGGAACTCCCTGGCAAGGGTCAGCGCCTCACGGAACAGCTCCCGGGCCTTCTCCGAACACCCCGTGCTTTTACATAGGAGCCCCAAGTTATAGCAGCTCGTCGCCACAGCCGGCATGTAGGCCGCCCGGCTTACCGTTCCCATCAGCTCCCGCCGAAGCCCCAGCGCCTCCCGATACAGCTTCTCCGCCTCCTCCGGCCGGCCCGTGTCCGCATAGAGGTTCCCCAGGTTGTTGCAGCTCGTCGCCACATCCGGCATGTAAGTCTTCGGATCGGTCCCGGCAAGCTGCCGAACGATTCTCAGCGCCTCGGTATACGCCTCCTCGCTGCGGCGGAGATCGTTGTTACGCGAATACAGCATGCCCAGCAGGTTCAGCAGCTCCGCCCGGTCCCGATCCGGTACCGCCGATACAGGGTCCCCATAGAGGTACCGGAGGCGCTCGGCGACCCCGATCCCCTTGGGGTACTGCTTCTGGTCGTGCAGGAAGGAGGCATAGTCATAGATGAACCCGTACCCCTTCGCCCTTACCGCCAGCTCCAGGACGCTGTCATAGACCGCCTCGATGGCGGTGAAGCGGTGCGGGTCCCCCGCGTCCAGCTCCAGGGCGCGGATGCGCACCCGGGCGTTTTCCAGCAGCTCCTCCGCCTCCTCCGCCAGGGCCGACTCCGCCGCGCTCCAGCGCTCCAGCTGCAGCTCCGCCTCCCGGCTCAGCTCCTCCTGGGGGATCAGGGCCTTGGCCTCCTCCACCCGCCCCAGCTCCAGGAGCCGCAGGGCCTCCATGCGCCGGGGGTCCGCCTTCTTCCCCTTCCGGTTCTCCTCCCGGAACTGCCGCAGCATCCCCAGGATGTCCTTTTCCAGACCCCGGGCGGTCTCCTGCGCCTCTCCCAGGCGTTTGGAGAGCTTCAGCACCTCCCCCGTGTCTCCCCGGCGGGAGGCCTCCGCCATCCGCTCCAGCAGGTCCTTCTCCTCCTCCCGCAGCTTCCGCAGGCTGGGGTTGTTCCGGTAGGCGAACACGTTCTCCAGCCGCAGCATATCCCCGGACAGGGCCTCCCCGTTCAGGATCGCCTTCCCGTCCCGCACCGCCAGCTCGGAGCCGTCGTGCAGCTTTTCCACCAGGTACTCCAGCAGTTCCAGCTTCACCGTGTCCGCGCTGTCGAAGAGCTTATAGTAGTGCCCGTAGTCCTCCGACACATGCCGGACGCATTTCTCGATCTCCTCCAGCGGCGCGGGAGCGTCTCCCACCGCCTTGAAGAAGATGAACATCTCCGGGCGCTTCTCCGCCAGGAACACGGACCGGGCCAGTTCCATCTCCCGCCGGGTGAACTCCCCCGCCTTCCGGAAGAACAGGAAGATCGCCGCGTCCGCGCTGTCCCGGATATAGTCGTCGTGGACCCGCTGGGAGCCGCCCTCCGCCAGCATCCCCGGGGTCTCCTCGCAGACGTAGCCCTCAAAGTAGACGCCCCGGTCCACGTACCGGTTGTTCAGTCCGCCCAGGAAACGCATCAGCTCGCTCCGCTCCAGGGCCAGGTCCTCGATGGAGGACCCGATGAAAATGCGGATCTTCTTCAGTCCCACAGGCATATCCTCTCTTTCTCTGTTTTTTGGCTCCAGTATACACCCCCTCCCCCGGCGGGACAAGACGCTGCCGACAAACGAAACCGCAGCCGGACGCGGGAGTGCCTTGCGGCAGGCTGCATGGTCCTCCTGTGCGGCCCGGCGGAGGATTTTTGCATAAATTTGCGAAAACCCCTTGACATTGACGCGGCGTCAAATTGTAAGCTGAGGGCAGAAGGAGGGCGAAGCCCATGAAAAAGACCCTGCTGATCCTGATTGCGCTGCTGCTTCTCTCCCTCGCCGGGTGCGGCGGGCGGGAGGAGGAAGCTCCGGAGGAAGCCTGGTACGACGCCATACCCTGGGGCGAGACCTGGACCTGCCTGCTTATGGGGCACCCGAACCCGGACTATGAGCTGGAGCCGGAGGCGGGAAAGGAGAGCCTGCATACCCTGCTGAGCGCCTGCCGGTGGACAGCCGGGGAGCCCCGGGAAGCCGATATACGCACGCGCCGGGCAACCGTCTGGTGCGGAGAGGGGGAGCCCTTCCTGCTGGAGCTGCTGCCAGACGGGACCGTGACCTGGAACGGCGGCGGCTGGCGTCCCCTGGGGGAGGGGGCGGCGGAAAAGCTCCTGGCGGACTTCGACGCCCTCGCCGTCTCCGGGGTGAGCATGCATTCTCCCCCCGCCCTGACCATCAGCTCCGGGGGCGAGACGATGCAGGCCTATCTGGACGGCACCTATTCCTGGCTCTACTTTGCCCGCTCCGGCTACGGCACCGGCGGAATGGGCGATTCCTTCCGGGACGTGACCCGCTATGACTGGCTGAGCTCCGGCATAGAGCTCCTGCACGCGGAGGGAAAGGTCTCCCTCAGCTTTGCCTCCGGGCCCCCGGACAGCCTGAGTCTTTCCGCCGTTTCCCCCTGGGGAATGATCCCGGCGGTGCTGGAGGACATGGCCTTCATCCCCTATGCCGGGGTGAACGCCTACCTGCTGAGCGCCGACTGGGATAATCGGGGCGCGGGGGGCAGAGGCGACGCGTGCTACGTCCTGCTGGTGGAGGGGGACGGCGTGGGAGCGAAGCTTCGGGACACCCGGCCGGACCTGCGGGCGGCCCTGCTGGGCGCCGACGCCTCCGGCTGCGAGCTGGTCCTGGAGCCCGGGGGAATGCACGCCTTCGACCTGGGCGGCCCCAAGGGCGCCCGGGTGAGCCCCTACGCCCTGTTCCGGCGCACGGAGGCCGGAGGCTGGGAATGGCTGAAGCCCATCAGGGAGCCGGAGCCGGGCAGGATCTCCTGCGCCCCCGGGGAGGAGACGGCCTTCGGCCTGGACTGGACCTGGAGCAACGGGTTCCTGGAGCCCGGGAAGGACTACGCCCTGATGCTCTACGGCGCCTTCCGGGGGGAGACCGCCGGCATTCCGCAGTTCACCGTGCTGACCTTCACCGCCGTTCCCGCCGCCCCGCCGGGACCCTCCGCGCCTGTGGAAGCGCCGGAGGGGGTGGAGACGCGCCTGCAGCGCCGGACTCCCCGCCGGGGCCGCCGCTTCACCCAGTACCTGACCCTCACCGGCGAGGGAAAGTACGCCGTGGACCGGGGCTTTTCCCTGTTCCGCCTGGAGGAGGACGGAACCCTCAGCCATATCTCCCCCGTCTACCGTCTCCCCGCCGCCCGGAACGGCAGCGCGATCCTCACGGAAGGGCAGGGCCTGGAGCTGGATATCGAGCTTGCGGCCTGCTATGGGGAGCTGGAGCCGGGGACGTACGTGCTGCGCCGCCGCCTCCTGCGCCTGGAGGGGGAGGTCAAAAGCGCGGACCCCGCCTGGCGGTACCTCCCCCTGCCCGGCTGCGGCAGCTTTCTGTACCTGGACGTTCTGCTGGAGCTGCTTGAGGGCGCCGCCCCCGCGGCCTGCAGCGTGGACCCCTGCCCCCCGGAGCCCGTATATTATGGAGAGGACCCGGACCTGCCCGTGCTCTTTTCCGGCGGCTTCTGGTCCTCCCGGCAGTGCGCCGTGACCCTGACCAACCGGGGCGAGGAGGAGCTGGAATACGATCCGGCGAAGTACAGCCTGTATTTCCTGGACGGGAGCGAGTGGCTCCCCCTGGAGCGCCGGTCCCTTCTCACCCCCCGGGCAAGCCTCCAGGTCCTGTCCTCCGGGGACAGCCGGGAGCTGGAGGTCTCCTTCGGCACGCAGTACGGCACTCTCCCCGCCGGGACCTACCGCCTGGTGATCCCCGCCCGGGCGGCGGGGGACGGCGGGCAGCACCGGCTCATCGGTCAGTTCCGGGTCCTGCAGGACGGCTCCGGAGAGTATACGGGCCAGACGGCGGAGCTGGAGGCGCTGTTTTGGGATCTCAGCCGCAGCCTGGGGGCCGCCTGTGTCCGTCCGGAGGGACAGGAGCAGGGCGCAGCCCTCCGGGCGGGGGACTATGATCCCTACGTGCTCTTCTGGCGGGTCCGGCAGGAGCGGGACCGGCTGGTGGTGACGGTGCACCGGGACGGGGACGCGGACCGGGTCCGGGCGCTGCTGCCGGACTATCCCGGCCTGGAGGTGGTGCGGGGGGAGGACCCGCCCGCCGCCGCCAGTCCCGTACGGGAGGACCGGCTGGGCACCCGGGGCGAGCTGCGGGCGGAGTGCCCGGAGCAGACGGACCCCCGGCTGCACCGGGAGGGCTTCTGGGTCCTGACCTTCCGCTGGGACGGGGAGGAGACCCTGCACAACGTCCCCTTCCGCCTGTATCCCGAACGGAAGGACGGGGACGCCTGGCGCTCCCTCCCCCAGCGGAACGGGGCCTTCACCGGGGAGTGGTCCGGGCAGGAGGAGGCCGTCTACCCCGACCTGGAGCCCGGGGAAAACGTGCTGGAGCTGAACCTGGGAAACTGGTACGCGGAGTTCACCCCGGGAAGGGAATACCGCTTCGCCCTGGCCATCCTCGGCCCCGGCGGGTGGGAGTATTACGTCTGTCCCTTCGCCGTCACCATGGAGGGGGAGGCGTAGACCGGCGGTTTTCCGCGATTTTTGCAAAAAACCTGCGAAAACCCCTTGACATTGACGCGGCGTCAAATTGTAAGGTGGCGGCGAAAGGGGGAGGTATCCCATGAAAAAAGCCCTGTTTATGCTCTTCATCCTCGCGCTGTGCCTGCCGGCGGGCTGCGGCGGGACGGCGGACCCGGCAGCGACGGAGGCTCCCGCGGCGTCCCGGTACCTCGCTCTGCCCTGGGAGGAGGAGGTCTGGAGCCTGGCCGTCCTGCCGGAAACGGATACGGCGGAGGTGGGCGTGAGCCTCACGGAGGCGGACGGCTTCGGCTGCAGCTTCACCCTGGATAACCGGGGAGCGGAAAGCTTTGTGCTGTATCCCGAAGAGAAAACGGGCTGCCATCCCCTGTTCCGGAAAACGGAGTCCGGGAGCTGGGAGTGGATGAAGCCTCTCCGGATGCCGGAAAACGGCTCCTGGAGCTGCGCCGCCGGGGCGTCCGCGAGCCTGGGACTGGACTGGTCCCGGGAGCTGGGACCGCTGGAGCCGGGGGAATACGCCCTCCTGCTGACCGGCGGCTTCCGGGGCCGGAAGGGCAACTGGGTGGGAGAGCCCGTGTCCCTGCCCCTGCGCTTCACCCTGGGGGAGGATCCCCTGCCGGAAGCTCCGGGTCCCCTGACCATGCTGGAAACGCCGGAGCAGCTCACTCTGGAGGTTAAGCAGCTCAGCACGCGCCGCCACCTCCAGACCGTCACGGCGCAGGGGGACGGGAGCTTCGTCCCGGACCGGGACTTTTTCCTGTTCCGGGCGGAGGAGGACGGGACCCTCACCTACCTGCAGCCCCGGTACCGCCTGCCCTACGTGCTGAACCTGCCGGCTGCTTACGGCAGCGGCCGTCCCATGGAGCTGGAGATCGACCTGGCGGCCCAGTACGGAGCCCTGCAGCCGGGGGAATATGTGGTCCGCCGCCGTCTCTATCGCCTGGAGGAGGGAGAGAAGCTGCACGTCCAGGAATTTGACCGGAGCTGGCGGACCATCCCGGAGGACCGGATCCTCTGGGTGGACGCCCGGCTGTACGTGGGCGTCCGCGGCGTGCCCATCCCCGCCCCCGGCCGGGAGGTGGAGCCCATAGCCGCCCCTTATACCGGGGAGGAGCCCATGCTGCCCGTGATCCTGCAGAACGGCAGCTTCACCGCCGACGGCTGCCGCTTTTCCCTCCTGAACCGCTGCGAAGCGGAGCTGAGCTTCAGCGGAGACGAGTACACCCTGTATTACCTGGAGCGGAACGCCGAGTGGCTGCCCCTGGCCCGGGAACGGCACGTGGGCTCCGGCCTGATCCCCTTTACCGTGCTCCCCGGGGAAAGCAAGGAATGGGGGGATGATTTCGGCAGGAACCGGATCTACGGCACGCTCCCCAGGGGTTCCTACCGTCTGGTATTCTTCGCCCATCTGGGGGAGGACCGGAAGACGGAGTATCCCCTGGCGGTCTCCTTCTCCATCGGGCAGGACGGCTCCGGGACCTACACCGGTCTGGAGCAGGAGGTGCGGGCGGCGGTGAACGCCTACCGCGGCCGTCTGGCGGAGGCCTACGTCCTGCCGGAGCCTCCGGCGGACGCCCCCTGGTACGCCTGTCTTTACGGCTCCGCCCTGCAGACCGACTGCGCACATCAGTGGAAGGTGGACATGCACAGGGGCACGGTCCGGGTGACGGTATACCGGGACCGGGACGTGGAGCGGGCCAGGGCGGTCCTGGCGGACTTCCCCTCGGCGGAGGTGGTGCGGGGGGAAGACTTCCCCCGGCGCAGCAGCCCGGTCACGGAGGAAAAGCTGGGGACCCTGGGGGTCCTCACGGCGGAGCCGGTGCTCCAGACGGACCCGGAGCTGTACCGGGAAGGGACCTGGCTCCTGACCCTGGAGGTGACGGCGGAGGAGGCCGTATGGCGCTCCTCCGGCTGGTGCACGAACCTGTTCCCGGAGGTATGGGACCGGGAGACGGAGCAGTGGCTCGCCATCCCCATCCCCGATCTCGGGTACTCGGCGATGGGGCATGCCGCCGTGGCCATGGAGCCGGGGATGAAGCTCCGGGTCCTGGTGAGCCTGGGCGTGTTCCACACGGAGTTTTCTCCGGAGGAGGAATACCGCTTCGTTCTGGAATCGGACGCGGGACCGGGGACAGGGGCAATGCAGCTGGAGTATTACGTCTGTCCCTTTGCCGTCACCGCGGAGGGGGAGGCGTAGACCGGCG